>JGI24159J19872_10011384_pt1 | contig 11652 bp, 6 predicted proteins | sample Ectturendosymbi4_FD_19872 | JGI IMG/M metagenome (IMG submission 19872) | reverse complement strand
GAGTGTCAAGCCCCCCGCACAAACCTAAAGTCCCCCCGAAGAAACGCAAAGCCCCCCTATTGAAACCTTTCTGGCGACGGTTCTGCACAGAGCAATGATACCCCCACAGTGGCGCTTCTAAGGGGTCCTGGGTGGGACATGGCCCTGCCATAGTTTTGGCTGGCCCCCAGCTTGTCCCCCCAGTTGTTTGCTTAATTTCACGTTCAAGTTCGTTTGATAGGCATANACAGCAGATNANTTTCAGCCAGNAAAATTTTAAACGATTTGAAGAGTTTTTAGCGACNGTTCTGACGATAATCACAAGCCTATGTTGGGTTTGATAGGTTTAATCATAGCAAATCAATCTTTATTACAGTGGAAAATCACCATGCAGGAGAGACATTTATGTTGCCCCCCCTACTTTTTTCCTTGACCCTGAAGTGACCCCACTTTTTTCATTCTAGAATCGCCACTGCAACGCAAGTAAATCATCCACTTACTAGGCTCATTCATATTAGCCCGAGTTGGACAAATTATCGTTCGTTTGAAATTATTCTCGAAATTGGAACTGTCCATTGGATTGAACTTCAAATCCAATGTTTCATACAAATCCGTTGCTTCAAAAACATTCAGTCCGATGTGAATTATGAGAACCTGCAGCATGATCACTGCGGTTCAATTTGCAATGCACTGATGATGATAACAGGAGTTATCGAAACGTTTGCAATATGTCGTTTTTATCGTTCTCATTGGCCGTGATTTTCATTATAAGGCTATTTAGCACTTCCATTTTTCGTGTGCCAAATATGAATTATGTTTCAATAAATATTTTTAAAATGGTGTTTTTTTAATGGTGTGGCACGAACTTTTCCTGCACACAAGCATATGGGTGTCGGAAGAGGGGCAGGAATTTGAAAATTTCAGGAAAAAATGCTGTTTTCTTAATTTCGAGTGGTAAAACCAAATTTCACCACTTTTGGCCTCCCGTAGAAAAACTTTTTAAAAAATCCACTAGTGGCCCCCCCTGAAAAAATTCCTTCCGACGCCCATGCACACAAGCATGTAAAATAACACCATTTTTTGAAAAATTGTGTTGTATTACACCAGTGGTTCCCAACCTTTTTTGATGCCTTCCTCCCTTTACTCATTTTGCAACTTTTTATTCCTCCCCCATGGAACGTTCAATCCTCCCCTGTTTGGGTTCGTAGGCTAATTAACTACAATTGGAACAATGGTCATTAATGACAACATTAACTTGATTAAAGCGCGACAAAAGCTATTTGTTGTCAAATAATTGCACCAAACATTGTCAACAAAAACGTGTGATAGCTACATATATAAAGTGATACAAATAATTGAAAGAGCTAATGTCAACTCAAAAAAAGAAGCACAACACTTGCAATGAATAAGTAGCTTAGACACAAAGTGGAAATTCCTCTCCTGAACTCATGAAATTCCTACCTGGGCATGAATCCCTCCCCGGTTGGGAACCACTGTATCACACCATCTGGCAACACTGTTCAACCACACCAATGCGGTAAGCCAGTGTTTGCCAAACTGTGTGCCGTTGAAGAGGCTGAAGTGTGCCGCGAAAGTTTTATGTTTTGACAAAACCTTATGCTGCAAATCTTTTTGGTCGGCGTTGCATTGCTTTGGGTTTTAACTTTTCATCTTAACTTAGGCTATTTGTTTCAAAGTATGTGTGCCGCAGCCAAATTCAAAATGTATTGGTGTGCCGTAACATAAAAAAAGTTTGAAAAGCGCTGCGGTAAGCAATCCATAACAAGGTGACAGACTGTTCACGGTGTATTTTGCCAAACAATTACGATATCCTGTCAAATTCACCGCCAAATTACAAATATTATGTTAGAAATAATATCAACAAAATACTGCCGAAATTCTTTTTTCTCATTAAACGATTTACTTAATCACTGAACCCAATATCAATTGTATTACTTAAACTTACGATGTTTAGGCAAAAAAGTGGGGGGCAGGCCCCCCCAGAAATAAATGTGGGGGGCCTACGCCCATGCGGCCTGTGGTAAGGGTGAAGCTGCGAATACTAATCAGCTCCATCATCATGCGGAATATGTTTCTGTCAGGTAGCAATCGCAGTAACTTGCAGCTGAGGCCGCGATAACATACAAAATCGTAGGCTGCTGTGAGATCGACAAACACAGTTCTGGCCTTGTTCTTAGCCAAAAACATGTCCTCGAGGTCTTGCGTTAGCGAAGCATTCTGACTTACGGTCGTCCTCCAATGTCGAAAAGCCGCCTGTTTCTGCGGAAGTATTGCATCAAATAATTGGTTCGACAAATGCGTAGATGAGTCTCGAAGATCTTGAAGGGGACACACAGTAGATATATAGGACGATAACTCCTTTGGTCCCCCTACATCTCATTCGGCTTAAGGATTGCAACTACTGTTACTCTTCTCCATATGCTGGAAATTTTGAGTTGGGGTATGCAGAAAAGTAAGAAACCGCATAACCAAATTTGTGACCTGATCCGGCGTGGAGTATTAACTCTTCGAAAATAGAAACTAATTCCGGAGGTTTTCCTGGAACTACTCTGGCGTGAAGGGGCCAGTGATACTATCTCCCTTAGGTGTTGGGACCTTCCGTAGATTGGACACCCCCTTGTTGACGGGCTCGTGGTCCCTCGTCTTGTGTGCCCCATTCTTCACGAGTTGTGAAGCGATGGGATTTGTTGAAACGGGGCACAGATGGGAGGAATGTCCGGACCTGCCAGTAAGTTTAATGGTGGTGGTTCACGTTTTGCGGTTGGAGTGGGAAAAGTCAATGGAATTGACAGCTTCTTCCAACGAGGCAGTAAAGACGATTGTATCGAAAATGTCAAATTTGAGATTATAAAAATAAAGACAGGCTGTCATTGTGTTGTACATAAACAACAACGAAAAGCTTACTGGGCCGCACAAAACCTTTGACTGGGCCGCGGGTTGGACATAGCCGAACTAAACTAAAGACTTAAAGGTANTTGGCAAGAAATTACATTTTTTGGTAATTTGTTCCTGCGCTTCACACTTTTCAACGCACAAGAATAAAAAACGCGGCACATAGAAGAAATGCCTGCTTTGCAACACACTGTTGAAAAAACATCCCGAAAGAACATCTATCCCGAAAGAACAGCAAAACTAGCAAACGTAAATTCAGTATTTATACGGCGCTGTGTCAATGGATATGCCGTTGAATGCCTTTCGTTTCAGCAACTTCCCCATACGCAATTGAAGACATTGAAATGAATGTCATTTGAGGAAATAACAATATAATCTGCGTACATGACTAGGGAAATAATCAAAATGAATTTTGTTCGAAACCAAGCGATGGCAAAGTGAAACATCACGTTTTTCAGCTTACGACAATTCAGTTTTAATGACCTTTTTCATTGGCGTCAACCACGCAAGCACTGCATCCATTGGCACAAATACCGGGGTTTCTGAAGGGATACCACTTCCCCTTGCAGTGTGTGAGATGAAATCAGGCAAATCGTGGCAGTTGCGGTTAATTACAACCATGGCAAAGAAAACGGTTTAAAGTAATTGCGCGAGCTTACGATGGGCACAAAAAGAAAACTCGAGGCACTCGGAGTCAGAGCAGATGAAGAATGAAGTAATTAAATTTTTGGTATGATTCTTGAAAATGACGATGATGCGTAGAAAGGCGGCGTGGTGACATTTTTTAATTCTAATGGCATAAAAACATGTTTTTTAGGAACGCAAAAAAGAAGATTTTTTCGGGGAAGTAAAGCCACCACAAAACACCAGAAATCAAGACAAACGGCATCCATCATTCCTCACTGTCAAACGTTTTCTCGCACACCCTTGTTTGCATCAAAGTATCATTGGTACGACATGGCTGAGCTTGCGAATCACCAATAAGCATGGTATCCGAGTCAATCTAAAGCTGTGAACAGAACATCCACCTCTCTCACTATGATGAGATTGACGCATTCGTCTGAAGCAGGGTTGCCAGGCAGTCACAAACAAAAAACGCCAGATCAACCCCTAAAAAAAGCAAAATAGCACCGAAAAAAGCCAAAAACCTGATAAATACACAGCGACATCTTTAAAACACACAAACATGCTTTTGAAAGGCAATATTTATATATTTTATACATAAAAAGAATGAAGCTCACTCCATTAACGACCTTCTCGAAACTTTTGGTTTTGCTGAAAAGTAACCTGAAACTGCAAACCTATAAGCATGAAACAGCAAAATAAAACATTATGGACTCTCGTGCAGAGTTTCCAATATAAATTTATCATTCTGTGTCCAGATATAGTGTCTAGAATGTAGAATGTACCAGTGCCCAGAAATCTGCGAAAATCATCTTAAAACCTACCAAATCGACATAAATAATATAATTCGCCAAAAAAGGCCTAAAAAAGCCAAGTTTCATTGGCCTTTTTTCAAAAATAAAAAAAAGCCAAAGGAGTTGAAAAAAGGCCAAAAATTACAAATTTGGCCTCAAAAAAGCCAAACTGGCAACCCTGGTCTGAAGACGGTGTCCACATTGGTCTACTCCCAAAGTCTTTGGATGATCTGCGCCTGGCTTCTCGGCAGCGGCGAATTCAGGAATTTGGAAGCCCGAGGAAAGCTTTTGAGAGGGGCTCTTTAGCCAACTTTGCGTCCAATCCCCTTGATTGCTGTAAATTAGTTAAGTTATTTCAAGGTAATTTTCAGAAGGGTGTGCGCGCAGTACACGGTCATTTGCGGCTGCGACCTTACCTGTCAAATTGACAGATGAAAGCTTGATAGAACATGAGTTGAGAAAGGCACAGTATGGTTTAGTGAAAATTAAAGAGTTTAAGGCAAATATCCGCATATACCCTGGCGATACACCCCTAATTATAAGATAAATCACCGCTGACAATACAGTACGGGTGATAATGTACGTGCTCGGTGTAGAGTGATATTGTTGTTGCCTGCCCAGACTGGTTTATAGTTACACAGCAGTTTCAGCTCGATTTGCTAGGACGTAAATGATCATAGATAGGAGTGTCAACACGCTGTTCAATTGTTAGTTATTGTTTGTACAGACGAAAAACGATACATTGCTGAAAAGCTTATTCCTAAAACATCCTTCCTGTGTTCGTGAGCTTATCTTTTGATCATCTTTTGGCCCTGAATTTTTCTGATGTGGTCCCTCATCGAAGCAGTTCCTAAGCGTTTATGGTTGTGACCCGTTTCTAATCCAAACGTTTTAACGATTTACTTTCTGATTATGTTACTATCAGCAAAACGTTTAATTTTAAGGTAGGCCTACCACACAAGTGGTACTGCGGGTAATGAATTGAACTCATTAATTTCTTGTCAATTCCACAACTGCATGTAATTGTTTTCTGAACAAAGAAAACTCCAAGTTGTGAATCGTCGTTTGTTGTCTGCTCGCTTTGGATGACAACGCACCCGTCGTGAAACTGTGATGGATCGATTTTTTTGCAGGGGATACGTAAAATACTTTGTCAATCTGCAAACACCTTTAATAGTTCACACTCCTACTAAGAGCATTGTCTGTCGGGCTGAAAAAAAACAACGAACAAAATTTTTTGGTTAAGGCAAAACCGTCGCCGGAAAGTCAATAGGAGGCTTCACATTTGTGCAGGGGTGCTTGATATTCTAAAATTTGAAAAACTCAACTGAGTTATTGTGTTTCATACTTCAATTTGGGGAGGCTTGGAGCTTTATTTGAGGGGCTAAGCCCACCAAACCCCCCGTGGCGACGGGACTGGTTTAAGATGAAGTAAAGTAACAAGTCTACTATATTGTGTCAAAACGACGATAACGATCCGCAAAATCCTGGTGAAGCATTGAATACGAATTTCTGCAAGGTCATTACGGTTAGCGCATTATATCTTACCTGATGTTTAAGGACTTCTTTGATTCAACCGCCTACGCCTCAAAGCGCGCAAGCGTAACAGCTGGGAGCGAAATAATCTCGGTGCAAGCAGCCGTTATGGGGTCCAAACCTCAGTTTTCGTACAAAAAGGTGCCTCCACACAATCATTTAGTGCTCGACTATTATTGCTACTTATAACAATGGTTAAACGTCGCTATAGGCAACTGACTAACAACTTGAAATTTTAATGGTCACTCTTTAGCCGACGCTTAGATAGCAGGCTTAGAAACAGCTCGCGTTTGTGCTAGGCAACAATAGAAATTGCGGAGTAGCACGAATTTCGTCGCAAAATGACAAACCTCTCCCAATCCCAGCTGAATGTAAAAGTGCGCATGGCTAATTTTGGCTGATTGCCTCACTGTCGCTGCATGCAGACTACCTCATGCCCACGAATAGAGGTGAACTTTTGAAAAAGTTGTACATAAGCCTGCATCGATTAGTTTTGCAATGGTTGCTTTGGAAGTAAAGGACTGGAAGTCAAAGTAAACACACACTCAACAGCGAGAAATGCATTTTCATTTAACCTTTCAAGGAAGTATTTGCCCCGAGTTTATCTTGTTGTTCCTGCAAAAACAAAACACACGAGAATCACATTTCATTGTTAATACAACAATTAAGGAAAAAGAAGAAAGCCAAACTAAGCCTCACTTTGAGCACTTTTTCCGTGTTGAACTAAGGATAAATTTCGAGAAAGTGGTATTGATGAAACAAATAAAAACGCTGCCAGCCAAATAACTAAAACACCTTTGGTGTTCTTGTCCAACGCTCAACCAGGCGTTGGTATTTCCGTCGGCAACTCGTCAAGTAAACTTTGTCGTTTCGGAGCTGTATTAGTTGAAACGTTTCTTTTTTCCGGTAAAATAGTAATATAAATCACTGCTACGAAAACAGGGTTTCAAAAACTTTGCCTGCAGCTATTCTGATTATTCACTCCTTAAAACAATGTTGGCAAGATCCTGTAGTTCAGCAACTCTATGGTAACTTGTCAATTTGGTAGTCACGTAGAGGGGCCTGTGCGCAAAATATATTTTCATTAAAAGTGTTTCAAGACTTTTATTTATTGGGAGATATGATAAATAGCAAAACCAACGTTCACGGTTTAAAAATTTGCTGTAAAATTTGAAAATGAAATATTTCTTGTGGTATTTCGGGCATTTTCCACTAGGCTACATCCCAAATTCGTTCGAACATGGTGAAATAATAGACGTTTTTGTCTATCGTTGCATGAGTATTGAACGATAGCAGAAGAATGCCAACCATTAATTCTGGGAGCTCCGAAGATGGTTTGAATCCAGCAAGGCGTTTGTTTTCACTTCTTTGCCGAAAAGGTTTCGGTTGTTTGCGTTTTTCTTGAGACTAACGCTCAGGTTGAACGCAATTCACGCACGATTTTCGCTAAGGTCAAGAGCTAGGTCTACTTGTAACAACATTGAGCAAAATGTGTTCGTTGATGTTGGTAACTACGCCTTGACGTTCCAGATGATGCGATGTCTCGCTTTTGATGAATTTAATTAAACAAATTAAATTGATTTAAATATATTTAATTAAATTTATAAAAAGACAGTGAACAAAGTCACGCCACGCTTTAATTAAAAATGTTGTTCAGGTGAATAGTTTCTCAAAACAAACCACTTAAAGCTATCTGCATTTGCGCTTAAACTCTTAGCGATGACATTATAGCAAAAACGTGTTTAAAAAAATTATTTAAAGAAGCTCTAGTGAAGTTGCTTAAAAAACAAAAAATCGACTATGTTTAAAAAGTATTTGCTAGACTCGAGAATTTTTTGCAAGTTATCTGAAAAACGAACAAGAATTGCAACTCAAGAAATTAGAATGAAATGCGGTTAACTGATCCTTTGAAGTTCCAAAGTTCCTCCAGAAACGCAATATTCGATCAGTATGCCTATTTTTTGGTGCTTTACTTAATTCCTCCTCGTGACAACTCGCTGATTGAGTTTTCGCATACGTGTGCAAATACCAATCAATGAGATTGGCAAAGGATTTTTGGTCCTTTCAGAAGTACAAACATGGTGATGGACTTCAAGAAAAAGACCTTCGCTTTTCATCATAACACACTTTGCAGACATTGGCCGTCGTGAATGTGCCCCATTATACAGTAGTAGCAATCCAAGTATTTGGGAAACTAAACTGAGAAATGTAGTGCTGCGCTTACTGCAACGTTGTAAACAAGGGAAAATAAAGAGAGGAAGCGAAATTATACAGCTTATAAATTCTGAATGCAGTCACGCCATTTCCCATTTTGTCATCCAGAAATGAAGTAGTTGCCAAGTGCTGATTACACTCTTGAGGTGAATTTCGTTCAGAAATGTCAACAGGATTTACCATCAGTTGTTTCCTGCCTACCGCAATTCTTGAGCTCCACATCCCTCAGCATAAAATTCTCCTGAGCTGAAAGCATTCTTCTAGTTAATAAACATTTCCTGTTTCGATATTTTATTCTACTGTACATTTGAAAAAACAACTATTCCAGAAGTCAGTTGAAGCCGAGGCAGCTCACGCAAAATTCAGAAGTGGGTAGACGTAAAAGTGAACTACAGTATAAAAGAAAACAGTGGCGGTTACTGTCTGGCACAGTGCGGTGGATAATAATTGTCTTTTCTATGGGGCCACATGAGAAACAAAAATGTAGTGGAGGACCGGACCAAAAAGCGAGACTCCATTCTGCATAATAGCAATTGTACCTCTTTAAAAACAGAGGTACAGTAGATAGTATTGCTTTGACAAGCTGTTATGACTGGTATGTGTATATGTTATGAATAAGCAATGAAAATATGTTTATTTCGTAAATTCCAAATAATTTATACTGGCCGGTCAGAGTCAACTAAAGGGCCGAATGTGGCCTGGGGACAGTGCAATGCCCATGTCTGATCTAGCAGCTGCGCGTGAATCTTAAAAAGTACTGAGACATAACTAAGAAACTTGCGATGAAAAGTGCGTCTTATAACGAGGAGCGGAAGCAGAGCCTGCCATACAGCAGATGCAGCTGCATTGGGCGCCGCCGTTTGGTGTTTGGGTAGGTTGTTCATTTTTGCCAGATACTCCTTGCACTCGAGAATTCAGTAGACGCAGCTTATAAGTCTCATTGTTAGCAAACAATGCTTTCGTTAGATGGAACCATGAATTTTTTCTAATTATCGAACGTGTTCAATTCTCGTCCTATAAGGCCTTTTATCTGCGCTCTACCAAGCCCCACTCTGTGTGTAGAACTTGGTTGTTAGTTGTGAGTGCCAGTTAAGACTGTAGTAGGCCTACAGCTAATGCAAACAAGGTGTGTAGTTATTCAACTGGTAATGGACAGGTCGAGACGAGTGTCTGTCGTATTAACTTTGATGGCAATTCTGCCCACGTATGACGCTCAGTTCTCGAAAAATCCTTCTGTTTTGGAAAGTTTTTGGTTGGTTGCGAGTCATCTGCATTTTGACAAAGACTTGCTGTTTTGCTTCATGGCAGATTTTGACACAGATTGCTTTTTTAATATTTTATCAAAATAAAATTAACGCGACGATATTAGCACAATGATAAAAGATGAAATGAAAGGTTGCACCTGTAGACGTAGACCTGTTAGAGTCTGAAAACTCCATCAGTTTTCATAAAACTTGAATTTAAGTCATTTATAAATAATAAAAAGAACAAAGGGCCTAAAATGGAACCCTGGGGACCCAGAAAATAATTGACTTTAAAAGATGATTTAGTGTTTCCCTCCTGGACATCCTGTTTTCTCTTGGATAAAACTTTGACAAGCTGTTTTTGACAAGACTGAATTAGTTTAAACGCGTTTCCTCTTACACCGTAATGCTCACGTTTTGTCAGCAATGTGGAGCGATTCACGGAGTCAAATGCTTTTCTTAGATCTAAGAAGACCGCACAAGATATGTTTTTTATCGAGGTTTTGACATAGGTTTTCGTACGAGTCTGCGATAGCCAGGGATGTGGAATGATTAGGCCAATGCGAAAACCATTGCTGCTGACTCAACAAGTTGTTTTCGATGAAATAATCGTTCAGTCTTGTGTACAGCACTTTTTCAAATATTTTTGACAGGTATGTTAACACTGATATCGGTCTGTAATTAATATGGATTTCGCTATCTCCCGACTTAAAAATTGGCACTACTTTAGCGATTTTTAGATTATCAGGAAAAACGCCGTCACTTATGCATTCGTTTATAGCATTTGATAGAAGAGATGCCAGTAAGTACTTTGACAATTTCAAAACGCGCACCGGGATATCATCGCATCCACATGTCTTTTCAGAACCCCCAGATCAAAAACTATCCCTGGGCGAAGTTTCGATGGGAGCCGGCCAGCATAGGAAATATCTTCGAAAATACGAGGCTCAGGCGTGGAAATACCTCCGGAGTGGCGGACGAAAGGTTACCTTTTCGGGACTGGGCCCTGCAATGGCAGGGGAAGATGTTTTGTTTGTCCCTCATTTCTGGCCCATTCTCGGAAACCAACTCAAGACCGATATTGTGCCTGCTGTGGCAATTCTCCGATAGCAGGCGCTGCACCTGACCTTCAATCCTGGATTTACTCTGACCCATAAATGGCCACCTGTTTTGGCTATCACCACGTGCTCCACCTACTGCCGGGTTTAAATTTTGGTTGTCGACTATATGCACAAACTTTTGACAATCACAATCATGAGATCACGAGAGGGTATAGACGCGGATTTCATGGCGTACACACATTGCTTTTGAGTTAACCAACTTTGGAAAAATTGTTTTTCCCTTACTACACGTGGCGCATCAATTTCAACAGCCTTTAACACCTTTGCAAATTTTGTAGGAGTTAACTTTTATGTGAGCGCATNACAAAGAGCTTAACATAACATGTCACCAATTGAATGGGTCAGTTTTTCAAAACAACCACACTGAATCACTGCTTCACATCTTTTTATTATCAAACAGAATCTTTAAATCAGCCGTAACGAAAACTTACTACCTCCAACGAAAGAACGATTTATCAATTGCCAAACACTTCACCATCAGCAATAATAGCGCTCTCTGAGTCTTGAGGTGTCTTTATCAGAAGGTGATAGTTCAACCGATATTGATGAGGCAGTCTCAGCAAAGCTCGTTTTACCTTCGCTGTTAACCGGCAAAGATGAACAACATTCAACCCCTGCTTGGCCATTGGCTTTCGCCGTCGCATCGCTCGTCCACCCTCCCAGTCGGAAAAGCCCGAAAGCACGCATTGCGTCGCTTCGATATTTTTGAGATTCCGTTTGTTAGTAAGAAATCCGTTTCTTTTTCTGTATGACACAAACTTTGCAATGATTGGTCGTGGATTTTCCTTGTTTCTCTTTTTTTGTCCTAGCCGGTGTACTCTCTGCATATAATTAGGTTGGAGATCTATTTCGAGCTCATCTGCTATTGAGACTAACACTTCTTCTCCATCATCATTACCCCTTTGTCTTCTTCTATACCATAAATGAGAATATTTTCTCTTATGTTTTGTTCTTGTCTGTCGAGTTGAAAGATAAGCAGATTTGTTTTCTGAACAATCTCATTGCGTAGCTGTTCTTTTTCTTCTTCAAGCTGATTCAACTTGTTTCCATGTTCAACCATCTTTTTTGTATTCCATTTAGCTTGTTTTCAAGGTTCTGTGTAAGATCAGTTAGCTTGTCCATTTTCTCATTCATGTTTAAGATGGCTTGCCAAAGTAAATTGAAGATTTCTTCTTTCGGAATTGTTTTTGTCCATGGAGCCTCGTTTGTAAGTTTGCTTTTTTCATT
>JGI24159J19872_10011383_pt1 | contig 11652 bp, 9 predicted proteins | sample Ectturendosymbi4_FD_19872 | JGI IMG/M metagenome (IMG submission 19872) | reverse complement strand
AAAAAAAAAAACTGTTTGCTATAGCTGGAAAGTACTCCTCGAGCATTTTTTGATAGAAGTACAGTCTCAAAGAGTATCATCTGAACAACTTCAGAGACACCAAATACATTTCGATAAGTCTGTTATAGTTTAAAAATCATTTCAGCCTCACGTCCTATTTCATTTCTGCTGTGTAAAGCATTTTTTTCTAATTAAACGAAAAGTGTTCTCCAACCAGATGTTTCTTATATGAGTGAACAGGATCACTTTCATAACCGCGACAATGGAAAACGCACCCGGTTAATTAAACATGCCGTGCTTTTAGCTTCCTTTATTTCCTTTATACACAAAATGTATGGCCAAACGAAGCACCTGTAATCTCAGTGGGAGTGAAATTGTTTTTAGATTTTCAGGATTTATATTTTCTTCAACGACACCAATGAGAAGATATTGCACGATATACTATAAATATTCAGCAATAGAAATGCCAACGCTAACGCTTCAGCAGTTTATGTTGCATTTCGTTAGGAAATGAAATTGATTTTTTCTTCTTCAACTATTGTTGACAATCGTTCAAAGTTCTCTTGTTTTTATCATAGACACGACATGGTTCGATCCCACCATACACTATCAAATCAATGTAAAGTTTCATGGAAGTTTATGAGGAAAAAAAGGAATCAAGAAAACAACTGCAGCAAACAAAAGATGTAAATCAACTAACAACAGTTTTTGTATTTAAAAATGATATGGTGCATTTTACTTTATGGAGGTTAACATGAAAGTCACAAAAACAGAATTCCAAAAGTTTTGTATTGTTATGTCGATATGATGATAAATGTCTCTGTCGTTAGGACGTGCTTGGTGCCGTATCAATGAAGGTTACTGTGGCAAGGTCTACCAAGCAAAACGTTGAAAGAGGTAACACTTTTGTTTCAATGTGTACTTTTGAATACATAATGATTGCAGGAACAAGGCTAGCAGTGTTGCATAATTTTACAAAGCTTATGCCAGACTTTAAATTGCGCCCTTCAAAATAGGAAAAATGTCACGTGATATTTATTTCAATCTCAGGCGTACGGAGTAATTTGTTTGTTCCCATTACATTGTCAACATCGCTGATTCATATTTTTGCCAGTTTAATGTACACGTCCTTCAATATGGCAATCACATGGTCGTTTCTTTTTACCAGTAAGAAGACGATGTACTTCAAGGCTTCTATCAAATCTTTCACGAAATATTTGCTAAACTATATTAAAAATTTTGAATCATTTTTGGTAGATTTTTTTAACAATAGATTTTTTCAACAGTTTCCATGTTTACGTTGTCGCACCAATGTTTATTTGCTGAAATGTGGGTTGCATAAAGAATTGCCGTATTTACGTTCAAGAGTTCAAAGTGCATTTTCATTTGCCAAATTTGAACATTGTTTATACAAAGTGGCGCTAGAAAAACACACTCTGCAGTGGGTAATAACCTCAACGAAAATATATCAACTACGTTTACTTATAATCAGACCAATAGTCTGGCATAGGGCTGTTCCCTCCTTACCACATACATAAGAACAAAAATTTTACAATAACATGAATAAGTTTCAAACTTTCGAAAAAGCGAAGACACGTACAACGTTTTCGTCTTTTTTGAAATATTTTGCTAAAGTGAACTTTGATACATTATGACTTCTGCAAAAAAATGAAACAACTTGAAAAATTTTTTTTCTTAAATTTTGCAATGGAGTATGTTATGAACAGTGCATTCGTTTTGTCTGAAGTACCAAAATTTCTGCAAAGTTTCTTCTTCTGTATTTTCTCGCAGTAAAATTGTCTGATTGAAGGTATAACGTGCGGAAGAAAATATTTTCCAGCTCCGAAGCGTCGTTCTGCACACATGAGATTTTTACAAGCATTCTGCAAAGGCAATGTATGGAGACTTTTGAATTGTTTTTCTGGCCCTTCGCCAGAGCTTACATGCATTCGCGTTTTAAATGAAAAGAGTTTAGTTGTCACAAAGACAAGCGCGTCAGATCTGAGAGTAGTCTGTTGGCCTGCAATAACAATCTAATTTGCAATTTGATTCAATCTGCCCAGAATAAAAAAGAGCTGCATATAAACGTACGTATAAACAAACAAGCAAGCAGGCGTGGCTTGTGATGCAAGGTTTGGATTTCCTAGATTTATTTACAGCGGACAAAACATAATTGTTTTCAAAGCATCAAATTTTTTCTAATAATTCACTGAATTTCGATTGTTGTTTTCAAAAACTTTTGATGTTCTCTGATGAAAATGGCAGTTTACTTTATACGAAAAAAATATAATCTGTAAAACTCCATGTAAATTAATATTGCAACAAAAGAGGAAGTTACCGTAGTGCATGTTAACTTAAAGTTTCTAAATCACTTCGCATTAACAATAACCGCAAACCAGTAATTATGCATCTAGTTAGCAACGCTGATTTGGTTGACATTGGAAATCTGGTGAGATATTTATTTCATTTGCAGATAAAACTGCCTAATTTTTCGAGTCGCTCATGCCAGTGGTGAAATCCGACGTAAATTACGTGAATATCCACCCAAACTTGATTCAGATTTCGTAAAAACTTCATCTTCAATGCCTCCAGCTGTTAAAAATAAATTATTTCCTCAAAAATCACAAAATTCATAAAAACGCGTCTGACATTTGTTGTGTACTTGGAATGGAATGGGAATATTTGAAAGATCCGCGTTGCTCCACATGCCAAATAATTTTTATTTTCTTCAGTTTGGCTGTTGCTATGGACACTATTTATCTTTTGTTGATATGGTGTCTTGGACAATATTGCTATGCGATCACACAGACAAAAAGTTGAAAACGAAGATGTTAGAAATGATTTGTTATTTCAGAAAACATCCACAAATGAGACCAGACTTTTGTCTTGTTTTTCTTAGCAAATTAAACAAAAGAACTTGCGGAATCCCACTCGAATACCTCATATATTTACTCTTCCTATCTTATTGCTTGAGGCATTTCTAGATTTATTATTTTTATCAGAAGCTGGTCGTGCAGTAACAAAAAAATCTGCTATTCATATTTTCTGAAGTTACTGTACTATGCTTGAGATGCTGTAATAATCTTTGAAAACGTCTCGTTCTTTTGCAACCCGACTTAGTTTTATTTTGTGCATAAAACTGCCTGCGTTTATTCAGTGGCTGCCTATTAGTTTGTTGTCATCAGCTAAAAGCCCACACATTTTAGAAATTGTTCAGGACCAAAATTAAGGCTTGTCGGTTTGTGATATGTTTCGATAACATTCTCAAAATAAATAATGCAATGTGTATTAAAGCTTTCGATTTATGATTTAATAAAACGTCGAAAATGTTTCCCAATCGAAACACAAAATTCACAATAGTAGCGTAAACGTTTTAATTGCTATTCAATTACTGTTGAGACAATTTTGTGTACTTCATACGTACCACAGGGAAGTGATATTTCTTCACTTAGTGCTATGAAAAATACAATCCACAGCTGTTAAAAAGTCATGAGCACCTTCCCTTAACATCACTTAACTACCAAATCAAAATCATTTTTGCGGACGTAAAAAAATGCATCAAAATAAATTTCAGCGATAACGACCGCGTTAAACCTTATTTGAAAGCCACTCCATTTCACCTTGATAGGTCAACCTATTGTTCATAAAAAGAATGCATCTAAATTTGTAATTTTTTATGTTAAAAATATCGGATACAGATCTCTCTTAGAGTCTGCTGCCAAAAAAGAAAAGGTTTTGCACTAAGTTTCTTAATGCAGCAAAACCTTTATGCCCCTGAACTTTTCAGAGAAGACAGTTAATGTGGAAAATGATACGTAAGAACTAGTAAATGTGTTCTCGAAAGCTTAGATATCATTAAACACGAAAAAACAAATTTTATTTTTCCAGTTACAACTTGAAATTAAATGAAGTAAAAACCGAATTATTTCACAGACAAATGTAAAGACAAAACCTAACATCAAACTATTCTGACACAATAAAAATAGGTCGCCTGATATAGTGTTACATTGAGGCTACTGAGGTATCATGCACCACGGCAAATTTGTAAGGTTACCGTGGAACTAATTAATTTATTATTTATTTTCAAACTTTAAAATTTACCCAAAGTAGAAAGTACTTTTGCTAAATGGTTTTCGACAAGTCTTCAGCCATTGTGCATTTCAAAGATATCAAGCGCGCTTCCAGAACTTATACTCCATCAGACATTATGAAAACACTAGTAATCTTAACAAGGCCTTTCGCTTCCTACTAATTTAGCTTACAAAACTAACCAAGGCAGTGAATTTGTTGATGAACATTATATGCCTGTAGAAGAGACATGTCATTTATAAAAATGATGAACCTTTCTACTGTTTAGTCAGTCAACTCGTCGGTTCATGTCTATACTGCAAGTGCGATAAAGTTTTGCAATATCTTTACTCAAAAACAAGACTTAAAAGAGCATGCATCATGTTTATGCTGGCTGTAGAATTTCTGAACGCGAAAAACAGAATATATATAGAAATTATTCTGTTAGTCTTCTTACTGCATACGTCCTCTTTCCGTTTGTTACAAACAATTGAACTTTGCCAAACGTTATTCTGTTGCATTTGGCTGCAATTTGAAAATATTTTTTACCGATAAGAACAAATTTGTTAAATTTTCTTAAAGTTATCAGCAACTCGCGAAATCCAAGCTTTTATTTCTGAAAATCTAAGCTTATTATTTGTATCAACGTGAGCAATTCGGAACGTTTCTCGAGTGAACGTCTGCAGGAAATCAACTTTCTTTTTTATAGCATGAAGCAGCGCGGTTTACCTTGTCTCCATGTAAAAATCACTTCCAGTCTTCCCCTGCGGTGAACAAAGGGACACCTTCTCTTGTTTTATGATGAGGGACAACGACTGCGTTGCTACGGAGAACCGTAAAAGCTCGGAAGGAAGTTCTTTCACAAGATATTTATTTAAACGGCTGTCCTTTGTATTGGCTACAAACTTGTACGTTGGCAATGGAGATGAAGTATTGTGACTGTGCGTATATTTGAACACAGCCGTTTTTTTTAATTATCTAGGCCAGTGTAGCTTTGCTGTTTTTTCGTGAGAATCTTGTCCATAGCTGAGATATTAAAATGGGTGTTTGGGACCTCCTTTATGTAGAACTTCCTGAAAGGTTAGTCTTTGCTGTTAAAGGTCGAACAAAAAAAAATGAAATTCTCATTTCCAGAAATTGCCGAAGCAATTATTTCCATACGTTTTTTCAATTCAACCAACATCAAACTGGTGTCATTTGTACCTAATACTCATTGTAACAGGGGATTTTTTTCTGTATAAAGGTTTTATGAACATGCAAGCATTTCGTTTTGTTGATAAATACTCGGATAACTACTCTGCCTTCATTAAGAAGGTATGGTGAGTTGAACACCTGTACAGCAACGTAAAAACAGTTCACTTTATACTTTATAGACCACAAACTCAAGCCGAATTTGGTAATGAAGACCACATCACACGATTGTCCTCGCAGTGAATGCTACACTTTTGGCGGTAAAGCAGCACCTCCGCGCGTCTGGCGTTGCACTCACCCTTCAATACCAAGCATGAGATTGGACTGGCCATAAGCACGGTTTTCAGTTTTCGGTATTACCTGAACGGGAAACGTGCTCAAACAACTATAACTGCGAATAATGTTAAATCGTTTAAACCAGTGGTTCTCAAACATTTTGTCGCCCCGGACACCTTCACTGCCTTATAAACCGCTCTGGATCCCTTCATTTTGTCAAAGTTTGTTTCGATTTATGAGAAACAAGATTTAATTGCTTCTTAGCGTGAAAACCTCAACCGCCCCGGCAAGAAGCAAATCTCAGGCTTCGGCCTGCCACCAATGCCGTCACCAAAATTAAATGAAACAAGGTCAATCAACATGCAATATGAACGTGTCTGATTCCAGTGGTGGTGCGATTAAGCTGAAAAATGGTCCAAACGCGCGGATGAAAACGAACTGATTTTCTTGATTGGATCATAGTTTACGGATCCTTTTGAACACCCTGTTGAGTTCAGAGATCACAGGGTAAGAACTCCCAACCCTTAAACCGTCAAAAGGGTCATTGCTAACTCGAAACACGAATGTACAGTCGATAATGCTATAACCCAAAATACTTGGCGCGCTGTTATCATCTTCCGTATGTTTCTCAAGTTGCTTGAGAGCGTTGTTTTCATAAACAGGAAAAGGTGATATCAGTAACACTAACAGCAAAAACTGAACTTTTGCTGTGAAAATAAAAAATACTTTTTCGTCGTGAAAAAAAAAGTAATTTTGAATATTCCTCTGAAAACACGTCATATTCAGCATTAGGTTTGCAACATTTTGAGAAAAACAGAATAAAGATATAACGATAAACTGTTCGTAAAACAAGAATATTTCCATTTCTCAGAAATTTAGGAAAACGATCAGGTTGCTCCATTATGGACCGATAGCAAAATTTGAAATACGTAAAACTTGCTGTCCTACTATTATACTCCTAGTTCCAATTATTGTGTAGTTACTCACAATAGCGTATTTTATAATTTACCTTTCAATGAAAAATGACATTGGAAGAATTGACAAAATGACACCAGAGAAGCAATGACAAGCTTCATGGAGAAAATGCAACTTTCTTGTGTGATTCACCAATAACTTGTGATTTGTAACTGGCTTTCTGAATTTTGCCACGGTCATTTTACAAAGTTTTTCGCCAAACTTTGTGCAGCAAACGACATTTTAAAGTAAAACTGCGGCACTTTCAAAATTCCTATAGGAAATTATTACAACAACAAACAGCGGATAACAAACCATGAAACGATCTTACTGCAACTTACCCTAAGCTATAAATAATAATACAAAACCAAATGCCGATTTCCTTCCGTTCTAAATTTTGAAAGTAGCATTTTGTATTCTAGATTTGAAATATTTATGTATCAAGCAAACACCTAGACTAGCTATCTATGAACAATGAAGACAACGTCTGAGTTACCCGCTGAGCACACAATGCACTTTTGCACACCCTGCACTAAATTTAGATGGAAAAGTTTTTTGTAATTTGCTTCAGTGCTGCACATCAAGGTTTTCGGGAGTGTTTTGAAAATGTCTTTGTCTTTAAAAATTATTTTGCGTGCTTTTGAGGGTTACAAATAAATTAACTCTGCAAAAAATGCAGTATGTTGATGCGCATCTGAAAAATAATTTTTCTTAACCCATACGTTTGCACATATCTTCAGATCAACCCCCGTTTGTTTGCTGAAGGTACTGAACATCGACGTTGTTTCGTTGGGACGACATTCAAGCATCTAACATTCAACTCCTGCCAAGCCTGGTAATGGACAGGAGCGTTCTCTAAACTCAAATGCCGGAACTGCTTTTTCTGACTACATCCGAGAAAAGTTCTCTTCTCAATGCAAAGAATGTGCATTTCCAGGAATAACGGTTTTATCTGACACTGAGCGACTTTGTAATTAGACTGCACGCTTCAACGTTCGACCTTGTGCCACTACTTCTACCTCTTACTGTGGTCCTCAAAAGAAAGGCGTAGAAATTTATATTCAATTCAGGCCTGTACGTTTTTTGCACTTGGAAACTCTTCTGAAACAGCCGTTGCTCTATACAAAAGCTCATTCTGATGTGTTGAAGTGGGTAAAATAAAAAAATTGAAATGTCTAAGGTCGAAACAAAACGTCTGGCGGCGATAGCGATGCTCCCACGCACATGTCTCAACGTATTTCTATTATTTTAGCTGAACACAATCAAAAACCGTTGGCAACGTGAGTAGAACATAATGGTCCTTTCAATTTGTTGCCAATTCCATGTGTTTAGGGATGCTTGAAAAAGTCTTATTCTTCCCACGCCAGTGATCTATTGTTTACAAACATTTTCAGCTGGATTAAAAGCAATTCTTACTTCAGCGCTTTTCTGGCTGGAAAAGGAAGAGCCGACGTTCTCACGAGCAGACCGCAATTCAATGTGTTGTTTTTAATTTTGGACTTTGACAAAAAATTATGTTTGAAATAAAAGTTATTTTGCATCTGAGAAACGGACTAGTTATAAATGCAATAGCTCATATTGAGGTAAAGATATNAGACCAAAATCAATTNAGAGTTTAACCAATTCGAGCCGAAAATGTCTTACTTTGGAGTAGATATATTTGATCAGGAAAGTTTACATTAAAAATACCCATCATTAAAATTAAAAGTCTCCTTTCTCTACAAACGGCACATCTCTCATTACGCTTGATAACTTGGTCCTTGGCTGCAAAGTGCTGTCCTCATTCGTTGGGGATTTAGATTCGAAATTTTTACCTAAATTCATATTAATATTCTAAATGTTGCCAATATTTTATATTTATTGTTACACCAATACATCATACAAAAGCACTTCATAAATTTGTGGCTAAAAATTCTTTGCTAATTTTGCACGTTTTCAATAATATCTAATGCGTCCTGCAGGATTATAAATCACAGGAACAAAAGCGTAAATATCTCGAATGAGCTGAATCGCTGTACCATAACAAAAACAAATTTTGCAGCAAAAATCTTGTGTTTTGCAATGCAGGTTATCATAAAAATCAAAATAGTTTTACCGTGGAAAAGCAACAACAATGCTTGCCTACCATCTTCTGCATTTTACCAAGTAAGAGTTTTCTATGGGCAAGAAAAATTGTGTATTTCGTATCGGTATCATTGGTTGTTGGTCAATTTGAAGTAATTCTTCTTTTTTTTCAGAAAATGGAAAAGTTAGAATCGTGGAATGTTTTTGATACATCGTTTTCAAAAAGCGCTACTTTAAACGAAAATCCGGTGTAATCAAGCAAAATATCAACTAATAGCACATCTTGCAGAATGTTTTCAAGCTACTTGTAGCGCAAAAATAAGAAAAAGAAAAAGTTCCTGTTCAAAATATTCCAACAGCTAAGATCTACGCACCCAAATCCAGCCAAAAAACTTTGAATTCACTTCATCAATTGCTTGAATTTATTGCTAATGATTTCGAGCTTCAAAACTATTGTGAAATATAGTTCACATGTATGGAAGCAGAAATCAGTTATGGCCAATTTTCGCGGCAAGCGTGGTGTTGTGCAAGGCATGTTTAAAATTGTGAAACTTACAATAATATCGCAAAATAGACATGAAATTCTTAATTTTTCGAATAACAAAAATTTTTAAAAAACAAAGGTTTGTTTTTTTTGCACTGTATGTCGCCATTAACCCCAAAATGATAATAAATTCCTCCACGAAATACAAAAATATAGTACAAACCGAAAACGTCTGTGAAGTTACAATTGCAGTTGTGGTGTGCTTGAGGGATTCAAGAATTTTTTACAGCGTAGCATTTTTGGCAACTGGATAACTGTTTATTAGTCTCCAAAACGTCAAGTTTTTGTTGACTACCGCACGCTAGCAACAAACAAAGAAAATCATATACCGCGGGTTAGTATCATTTTTTGCACTCACTACGGCAAATACAATAAGAAAGCATTTTACTTAATTTTATCCAAAAACAAAACATGACCTGCTATGGCCATGCTTGGACATCACATTGGAGTAGGTAATACGTCCTTCGGGTTACAAACCCGTGCCATAGCAGCGTTTGCCGCAATATATTGAACTAACCAAACAAACCACATCGGTAATGGCATTTTTCGAAATGCGACTATTCCCAATGGGATTCGTGGTATACTTCCGTTAGCTAATTATTTACTTTTAACAATAATGTGGATCAATGGTCTAACAAGTAAAAATTAGCATCAAACACTTCAACAACCACAGCAGTTACACTTATGTAGGAAAATCATAATATCCGAACTCTCTTCAGAAATAGAAACTTACCTTAGGATTTTGTGTTTTTTTTCTTGCGGAAGTCTACTTTTATGCCTTTAATTTATGAACTGCTATGTAAGATGATATCAATCGCAAAAAAACTGAAGTTAAGCAATCAAAACAATTTATAGTGTCCACCATTTGCATGAAATTTGTAAAAGATCGAGGTGAAATCTTAGCACTATATTTAATGGCCAAACGTGCTGCAATAAAATCGACAAGCCTCTTTGCTTGTAGAATCAACTTGGTTTTGAACAACTCTACTTTTTCATTTTTTCAATGTAATTTTGCAAATTAACATTTCTGTACTTTGAAACTGACACTGAATCAAAATAATGTAGATGAATTTGTGCACTGGAGTTACATGTAAAATAAAACAATTTGTGCACCAGTGTTACATAATCTTAATGACCACCACTTGACGTTGATTGATAGGCAATGCAATGCTAAATTTTTTAAAATCATATTAATATTCTAAATGTTGCCAATATTTTGTATTTATTGTTACATCAATAATTCACACAAAAGAAATTCATAAATCTGTGCTTCAAAATTCTTTGCTAATTTTGCACGTTTTCAATAATATCTAAATCGTCCTGCAGGATTATAAATCACAGGAACAAAAGCGTAAGTATCTCGAATGAGCCGAATCGCTGTACGATAACAAAAATGAAATTTCGCAGCAAAAATCTTGTGTTTTGCAATGCAGGTTATCATAAAAATCAAAATAGTTTTACCATGGAAAAGCAGCAACAATGCTTTGCCACAAGCTTCTACATTTTACCAAGTAAGAGTTTTCTATGGGCAAGAAAAATTGTGTATTTCCTATTGGTATCATTGGTTGTTGGTCAATTTGAAGTAATTGTTCTTTTTTCAGCTAATTTACTGCTTGACTAGTCCGTTACATCGCCGTGTAGATAGCATGCCAAAACTCACTCATGAATATCTGTTCCTGAAAGAATGCCAAGCAACAGAACTATGGCAGGGCTTACGAGCTAATGAGCAATTACCGCATTCCGCTTCAGCACTGTATGGCCTTTTGCGTGCTCTCAAAGCAAAGGCCAGTGTAACTTTTTCTGCAAATGGGTTAACGTTCCTGATATTTGGCAAGTGCTATTCATAAAAAGTAGTTGTTACAGCAAGTAACATAAGTCACAAAAAATAGTTTTACCGCGATCAAGTTCATCACAAGGATGCTCAAAGAGCTACTGCGCAATCGCGCCAAACAATACATGCGCGGTACGCTCACCCAAAAGACGTATATAACGCCGTCTGAATATCGTTCTGGAGTTCGGGTGAAAACCGATTTCGCCACGAACAAACTGGCCGCAACAACCAGCGTTTCAATTAAGACCAACCAACATGCTTGCAGCGGATGTCGCAAATGCTTTAACGACGCCACCATCTCTTCAACAGCTGCTCCATTAGGAATTTTCACGCAATTGATTCTATTTGTGCCGGAGCCGTAGGCACGCCGTTATATATATTAGTATATTTATGCAAGCTGTGCTGGCAGAAGCGCAGAAATTGATTTTAAACAAATCATCGATCGAACTAGATGATCACGACAAAGCTTTACTATGCAAGGGTCTGAGATTTGCCCCAACACCTTACTGGAGTCAATCAGTTGAAAACGCAGAATGGCTAAACGTCCAACAACATATCAGAAGAACTGAATGGAGTGCAGTGCTGGGAAACAAGAATGATGGGGATTTTGTGTTGCCAAAAAAATTCAAATTCCCAAATTTTCGAGACCCGAAAGTGGCAAAATTGATGAAGAAACCAAAACATACGTAGAAATGGTTTGTACTAAATTAAGGAACATAAAACC
>JGI24159J19872_10011382_pt1 | contig 11653 bp, 5 predicted proteins | sample Ectturendosymbi4_FD_19872 | JGI IMG/M metagenome (IMG submission 19872) | reverse complement strand
AGTTTGGTGAACAATCCGCGACTAAGTTCGTTTTGTAATATCAGCAATCTACTCTTTCCTTAAGTACTTACAGTACAGACAGACACAGACAAGCAGTGGCAACGTTGAAAATATGCAACTAAGGTTTCGACCGCCTGGTCGCGACGAATTTTGACCTTTCGCCTCCCTTGTTTGGATCTCGACCCCTATTTTGGGAATCACTCAGGGGTGCACAACCTGCGGCCGTACGGCCGGATGTGGCCTTCGATAAAAATTGATGCGGCCGTGTGCATGATTATGTAATTTAAAATATAGAAGTTATGGTGGCGGTGCATTATTAAAAACTCATGTGTCTACTGTATGAGTATACAGTACTTAGTAGAAAGAAGACCAAAACGGGTGGAAGCAGGGTAGGCTCAGTATGTGAAAGCAGAACAGAAGCAATGCAAAATGAAAAATATCTTGAACTCACGGGCGGCCGTAATTTATAAAAGTAAACGTGACACGGCCGGAAAGAGCGAAGAGGTTGCGTAGCCCTGGGCAAGATCAACTAACAAACCGTTGTGTTAACTATGGCGACACGTATTTCTTAACTTCAGTGCAGAGCCGTGGTGGTGATAATTAATCGATTGTAGCTTCGTTTTCGCAAATACCCAACCTTTTTCACACTTTGTGTGGACTGAGTGGGTCATACATATGCACGTTTAACTACAGAACATGTGTAACTTTCCCCAATTTACGACATTGCTCTTATCATACTTGTGAATTATACAGTATTATTGTTCTAAATATCTTGTAAATACCTAATGGCATTTCGGAAGAAAGCTTAGTGCAAGTAGTGTACAAAAATGCTATCGCAGTCACATTTCATAGCGTTTAATGACATAAAAACCAAACATTTTTCAAACACGTTGAGGGAGTCTAGCCTTTACGTTATTTGCTGCATACGTCAACCAGTGGCGTTACTGACGGAGGAGGTTACAAATTGCCCCCTCCCTTTGGCAAGCAAAATGTAAAAACCAGGCCTCCACTTTGCTTTTATTTCGGTAATTATTATTGTATAGGTTTTCAGTAGGTTGTTGTTGTTTTGCTTTTATTGGAGTTTTTCCAGTGATTTCGGAGTTTAGTACTAGATATCCATATCCGGGGCAGGCGCACAACCAGGGGGGGGGGCATTTGGGGCATTTGCTCTTCCCCCGAAATTTTCAAAACATTGCATAGCAATTTTTACATTTGTAGAAACTTTCAAAGAATAAAGATGAAATTTTATATTCTAATCATTTTTAAGAAATCTTATTGGAATTTTCTTTGTCTTGCTCGTTAATTATCTCCTTGCAAGATTCATCTTGAGACAGGTTATCTGATCGAAAATTTCGTAAATGATTGGTATTCAACCATAAATATGCTGAAAGTGTCAACTTGGGAGATAGTTGAAACTGTTCGTATTTTCAAAGGCATTTTTATCTATTTGTTCGTGTACTATTTTGTCTTAGACAGGCCTCAATGTGCCCTCATGAAACTTTATGACATTAGGGTACTGTTGAACCGTGTAAATTGCTGGAAATTTCAAATTGATAAGAGAAATCTTGACATAGCAGTAAGCGCCTCGTCAAACCGCTTGTCCTTTTACGACATTTTGATTATTATTTGTGTTAGGGGCAAAGCGGATCACCATTATTAATGTAGTACATTTCTTAAAAAAGCATTGTTTAAGTGCATTTCGCTTCGAAACCTGATAGTTTTTAACTAAATTTAGGTTGAGGGCTGTTACACGTTTTAGTGTCTTTCTGGGTTGATTCCAGTACCACAGCTTGGGAAAAATGTTTAGTGAAGTGTCATATGAGTGCTAGTCAAGTTTTGAACGCACCAACCTACTAGACCACTTTGGCTCCAAATGACGCTTTGCAAGACCCTAACTTCTGCAACCAGTGCAAGTCCTGAAAGCTCATAGCCCTAAACGTGCTTCTAAAAACTTTCACACAACTCACGGATGCCAGAAAAAGCCGTTTTACCCCAAACACGCCTGATCCGTTATGCGCCAAAGGCACAAGACACCTGATCCGTTTTGCCCGAAATAATAGCATTCAAAGATCCCCTCGCCATTGACATAGGCTATCTTTCAAGTTTGGGATCTTCATTTGTGATAGAAATTCAAGTACATGCTAGAAGAATAGGGCTAGAACGAATTTGCTAAAACTAGACGAAAATTAGGCAGGTTTACTACAGTAGTAGCCTATACATCTGTCACACTAAAGCTATGACTGCACTAGTTGAGTACGGAACCAGGTGTTTGCATGAGAATACAAATTTTTACTCCGTCCTGATCGTTCGGTCTGCATCTTGATTAAAGTGAAAACTTCTCATTTTCAGAAATGTTGCGAAGAGAACTTTTATCTGTGTGTCAGGCTTATGCAGAATCACATGGAAATATTTTCAACTACAGCAAAACTGTTTGCATGACGTTTAAGGCTAAGAGTGCAAAAAGCGCAGTCACCCCATTACTGACACACGGGTGGAAAAATCTAAATTATGTTAACCAATACAAATATCTGGGAGCTGTACTGGATGCTGAGCCCCCAGATGACAAAGACATTAAGAGACAACTGCGATAAAAATATTGTGCAGTAAAGAAGCTGCGATCCTCTTCTCCCGATGTTCAAATGCAGTTAAAAATGTTCTTTTTCGTTCCTTTTGTACGCCCATGTATGCATCACAATTATGGTGATCACAATTATGGTGAAATTATGGTGACACGGTTCGACTGGAAGAGGAGAAGTTTCTCCGTCAGTTACGCCACTGACAAGATGTGGCTCAGTTTCTGACTGATATGAACACAACAAACTCTTCATATCTTACAACTTGGGTTGTGCAAACGTCAAAAAATCAAGATGTGTTTGCCGTCCCGCAGCATGGATGTGGCAACTGTCGACGTCTGTGACTGCCTGGTTGGAAACGCTTCATTGAAGTTAGCTAATGAACTTTTCACGCGCAATACGGCGTGAATCTAAGTTTGACTGTGCGCGGCAACGCTAAACCTCTTCCAAACTAAAAAGAGAATGACGAAAATTTATAGCAAAATGTGGGTTAAAAGAGATTTTATGAGTTGGCAGAAATACTTAAGTTGTTAGGCTACATGAATGCTGATGTCATCGCTGAAATCCACGTTTTTGCTACATTTTCTTTCTTTTGTCACTACCCAACAGCATCTTGCACAACATTTCAACCGCATTTAGTAGAAATACACTCGATTTACACAAAAAATTCTGGTATTTTTAAATTCACGAAAGCGCGTCATTTGACAAAAGTCTTTCAAAAGTTTGCGATAGATTTAACGTCTTGCAGCAGCTTTCGACTACCGACAACGTTTCAGTACTAAGCACTGCTGAAGACACTTATTAGATTCCACTGCAACTACTTCACACAATAAAAACTTTAACTTTTTATTCCAATTACAAGTATCAGTAGGAAAAAATGTATTGATTGCCAAATTAAAAAAATATTTTACAAGAATTTCGAACTTACTTCGATAGCCTAGGCTACATAGAGTCCAACCAGTCGTATTTCAGCGTAATGACGCAACAAAAATGGAAATTGTGCACTGTTGTACCGCACCGATTAAGACAACAGTACTAACCTATTGGGCTACCTAAAAATACTGAGGAAGAGATTGGTGGCTTAAAATTGCGTTTCACTATTTAGCCTAACTCACAAACACTTTCGAATTTTTTCTGCCCGACAGGATTTACAAGGCTCGTGCCAGCTATCTGTTGCAAATTAATAGGAATGCAGGTTGTCAAATCAGTTGCTGCGTAGCCATCTCACTGTAAAAAAACTACTTCACTGTTACTATAAGGGAAACTATGAACTTGATGTTCCTCGATCCAGCTCAAACTTTTACCTTTCAGCAACAAGGCATAGTCTCATCATAAATCAGTCTCTTGCTGCGAGTTGATCCCTAAGAGAAACAACACCTGACACTGTTTCCCGCGACAAATTCCGTCCATCGTCCCTTTAATCCTGTTTTCACTTGTCTTATTTTACTGTCTTTTGTTTCACCTGGCAACATATTGTGTAATCTGAAGCCTTAAACATCATCGTACAGCTGTCGCAGAAAGGGTACAACTTTCTAATTCGTCGACGCGAAACGCGACGCCACACCAGCTTACCTAACAAGCGTGATCGCATCCACGTTGTAGAGACAATTGTTGGGCATGTTTACATTTCATCTTCTGGAGTTCATTGAAACTTCTCCTCTTCCAGTCGAACCGCGCCAATAGCAAGAACAAAACCAGATCATGATTTTCTTGTAGGCACTTGTGTTTTGTGACCGTGTTAAGTCGGTGCAAACCATCTTTAATTAGAATCATAACTTTCCAGGGGCGGAGTTCTTTCATTCGAGGAATACACTAAGCTACTTGACTTCAACCATTCAGAAAAGTCTTGCGCAATGGTAATTCAAGCTGATGTTGCCTTCTTTGTATTTATTATAAAATTACACATAATCCACTTTTTAATTTTTGTGAAGTCTTTGCAAAAAATGAACAGTAACAGCTGGAGCACTGATGTCTACAATATTACTGGGATTTGTTATTTCATCGAGATATTTCGATCATTCTATCCCTTTTGTCATTCACTAGTTTCAAGACCCCTAGGAACAATAATGTCAATAGCTGCCAATAATTGATTCCCTCCTAGTTTTGTAAACCGTTGGGTTAAATCATGACGTTAAGAATTGCATAGTTGAATGGAAGATTGACATGATGCAAAACATACTTCATGATTCGATTTACAGGAAAAAACGAATGTTTAAATGAGAAGCTTAGTTTGCTGTGATTTTAGAAGGTTTGGGTTCATGCAAACGACGTATGCTTGTATAGTCAAACCAAATAGCGTTAAACTAACTTTAAGCAACTATGATTCACTGGCAACTTCGGTACTTTTAGCAGAAAAAAACTGTGAATGCATCAACTTATGTTTGATGCCATAACTGCGTCCATACAGAATTAATTGTGTAGAAAAGTCACACTAATGGAAAGATTTCAAAGGTGTAACAACACTGCTGTGATCATTTGCTGACCTGCTCAAAAAGTAGAAGCATAAATCTTTAACAATAGGAGCATAACCATAAAAAATAGGTTATATTTCAAATAAATGTTTAAAGTTATTGTGCTAAAATGTTTGACGCAGTTCAAATCACATTTTGCAAGTTGTATAAACTAGACGTCTGCTTTATGTTGATCTATAGATCAACATCATGAAAAATTAGCAACTGTGTTCGCATTAGTAATTGATATGTTACTGTATGCTTTGCGGGAGTTAGGAAGTTTCATCTTAGTGACATAAAGCTGCGTTGTCAATGCAGAAGCTGAGGATTGGTATTAAGTAGCAGTAAGACTTTGAAATGTAACAACAAAGATTTGCGATTGCAAAAGCTTGCGAAGTCATTTCAATTACGAACGATTTCTGTAATTATTTGTGACAGTGCACTTACAGTGCGATGTATATGCTCAACTTTTCACTTGTCATATCTTCACGGACCCCTAGTGGTGCGCGGATCAGTGGCGTATCTAGGGTATGGCAGGCATGGCCCTTGGCATGGGCGCCACTTTGATGGGGGCGCAAAAATTGCTTGGCAAAAATCAAAATTTGTGACTTGCAGTTTCTTCAACCTCTATTTTGCCCCACATACAGCGATTAATTGCACAACTGCATCAATACAGCGCCCTTTCTAATGCAATAATTCGAGCGTGTTGCGTGAGCACCAAGCACTGTGACAAAACTGTGTTACTGTGCCACAACACAACGGTCAGACATTGTGACAGAACCAGAATGCTCCCTTGCAATATCTACAAAACCTCGTCCTCGGAATCCTCACGCTACAAGAAAGGCTTTGTTAGTCAGTTCGTCCCGATGCGTTTCAGGCAAGAGGATGTTAGTCGGAACGTGGTTGTGTCGAGTTTAAGTCAGTAGCTTTGAGAATCTGACGTCTACGCAAATAACTGCTCTTAAGCTCACACAGATTTACAAATCACTTGAAACTGCTGTGGCCCACTCTGACTTAACGAAATTTCTTCGATGGTCACTATAGTGTCCGATAAATAGGCTAAACCCTGGGTTGTTAAACTGGGGAGGGGGGCGTGAAAGGTTCGCAAAGGGGGCGCGTGTGTGACAGCCACATATTGCTGAAAAGCAGGCTAATGGCGAATGAATTGTTCTGTTTTTTGTGTTTGATTTTGAGGTTAAGTGAGGCGCGAGTATCAATGACTAACGCCAAAGGAGTGCGCGCCTGAAAAAGTTTAAGACCTCTGGGCTAAACAAAACCCCAGTCCATAGATTAAAGAAGAGAACCATATTTACTCCTTGAAACATCAGCAGTTAGTATCGTTACCGCACCAGTTGAGCAAAAATGTTAACTCATGAACAGTGTTCCCTCTAAGAAACTTCTACGCTGAGCAATTGTTAGTTTTGTTGCGCACTGAGCGCATGCAAATGCACAATCATGCAGACACACAACGAGTAAAGCGTTCCAAACGTTAAAAGGGCTATGTGATACATATATACAGTATAAATTTTGAAATTAGTGCGCAAGAATGAGATATCACTGAGCAAATTGTCTAGTGGTACTGCGCATTTGCGCAGTTAAAAGGGCTATGCGATACTGTACCTCTCCGGTGGTGTTGCGTTGATTGTGTGATTCACCACGAACGGGATGTGCGTGAAGAATAACACTGTCATTATGTGTAGCGCGAGCAAGCAATAGGAAGAGAGATTGCGAGCATGACNTCTATTGTTGCTTGCTGCCACGGTGCGAAGCTTTGCGCACATGCCGCTCNGGATTTNCGATCGCAACTATACATATACAGTAAAATTTGAAATTAGAGGGAACACTGATCATGAACGAAGAGCTTTTTCTCTCAAGTGGTTTGGCTGTCGTACGTTCAAATGTGGTTTTGTTCTTGTACACGTGACTTATTGCACCATCCAAATTAAATGTGGTTCAATTTAAAAACATTATCTTTCGTAGTTGCAACATGTCATGTGATTTTTTTGCAAGATTTACGATTTGGTCAGCCAATGCAATATAACATTTTGTATCGTTTTTATGTGAATGTTTTTATAAACTTTATAACAAAAATAAATGAGTATAAAAGTATGTTATGATCATTACGGACAATTTACAATTTGATTTGCTGAAATGTTTAAAGCAAAAACAAACATACATTTTCTGTTTCAAACTATTCACCTGCTTCATAGTTTATCTTTCGAAAAAATTGGGCCTATATCTAATATTTAAATTATTACAAAAGGCGCACACTTCAACTTTGCCCTGGGCGCCATTTTGGATTGACACGCCACTGGCGCGGATCCCAGTTTTCGAAAACTTGCTTTGATGAACTTTTGAGAAGCTTTTTAATTTAGCTTATCTTTACTTTATGTTTGGAACTACCATTCCTCTCAGTTAATTTTCTTACCTCCATTCAACTGCATCAACCGAAAAGTCTGAAGTTATTATCAAGTCACTGATGCAAACTAGAATTTTGTGGATGCTTTTACAGCAAAAGTTCTGCTTAAGTTGGTATTTTGCCTAGGCTTAATTTTGGATGGATTAGGAATTTCCGGTTTCACATTGCAAAACAAAACATTGCTGGTCATAGTCATAACGTTTGTGAATAGCATATCAACCCCTAAAAATTGTTTGAAAGTTTTTCCATAATATCTTTCATCTAGCTGTAAGTCTAGTCATATACGCAAAAAGGTTTTATCGTTACTTGTGAAATAAATCTACTCTTGTATGTTAGTTGTGGACTTGTGCGTCAGCGTTTCAATCAGATGAAGTCGACTTGCATGGCATAGTAGCTGAGATACAAGAATGCTTAGAGATGGAGGTAGCCTATGTTGTGGCGTGTACGAAAACGTTTTTCTCAATAGGGTAGAAACACATCCCTTTATAAGAATAGTTGTTGCCCCAACTTCTTAACTTGCTTTTATCGTATAAATTGCATGTTTGAGGGAATTTTCTTAAAATGTCCCTAGAAATGGTCGTCGATTGTTTCAAAATCGAAATATTGCTAACAACGACAGCGCCTCAACGTTTCCAAAAGCCTACACAGGATTTTCTATTGGTCCCCAAAGAAACGTTGTTGTTTGCTCTTGACTTGAGATACGCTTCTTTGCCGTCAATATTTACAAATAAAGTCCTGATTTGCTTATTACTGTTGACGTTGAAATCAGGATTTCGGTCACGTGTTTTAGTTGCGTGTTTGGTTGACTACAAATAATTGTAATTACGCGTTTGGCTAATTGATAGTGAAATCATACCTGTGCGCTTTAACCGCGTTGGTAGAATTTTTAATTTGCTTGTGGTACTTTTCATAAACTGTATTCAACGATCGACCTTGATTTTGTTGAGGGCGCTCGGTCGGTGCGGCTTCGAATGTGCGATGCGCCATGAACGGGAGGTGCGGAGCACCCGAATGTGTGTCGCGCGACTGCGCGATAGCAGACGATGCGAACAAGAAGTACAGTAATAGAGTGATTTCGTCGTGTGATCTCTATTGTTGCATGCTGCCACAACGTGAAACGTAACGCGCTTACCGCTCAGGCCTTCCGACGGCAACAATTTCAAGCTCGTCTGACTTATGACCGCAAGCAAATTTTTGCGCTGATATCTTCCTTTTTTCTTAAACAACATCTGCAAGGAATACAAAGTTACAGCACTGTCGACGCACAAAACGTGAGAGGTATCACAACAGGCGTAAGGTTTTCAGGCATGCATGAAAAAACATGTGAGTGTTAGCATCCCATAGTTCGTCGTAGAAAGCTGGGGCCGCAACAGACGTAGTTGGTGTTCCATCTCGAATCAAGCCGTTTCAATGATTGAAAAGCCTTGCGCGAATATAAACGTTGACACAAATTGACTTTATTAAAGTCAAGAATTTCTTGATTCAACCTACTGTAACTCGTGTCAAATATTGTAAACATTAAGTGATATCCTTACTTGGGTAATTAGTTTCGTAAAATAGATTGACTTGAATCGATTAGTGTGATTTTTGAATAGCAAATTGAGTCAAAGTTTTTGAATGAAGATTCGATTAAACTGATGAAATGGAATGAAAAACTGGATGGAAAACTTAGGTTTTAAGGTGAAAATTTGTGGATAAAATTAGTGTGTCTAACTCGACTATAACCTGAGTTTACTATCTATTGTCTCATGTTGACTCGAAGAAATATGTGGCCAGACTCGTACTAGTAGTAGCAGTGTATTGACATTTTGTGGCAAAATAATTGTTCACACAAGTCAATAGATCATGCAGCATTACTTAGACGAAAAAGAATCTGTTAAACGAATTTTAAAATTCACTGCAGGTTAATATATATTTGTTTCTTGATACTTCAACAATTATTTTTTATTTTTTATACTTTGTTTAACACTTTTTTTGACTGCACCAAATTTCCTCAAATAAACAAGATCCACCCCTTGTGTACATACGCATGCTCTCTACCTTTAATTTTCTTCACTATGTTCTATGTTTGTTGGTTTGTTTTTCTAACTGTGTTTATTTTAGTTGCAACTGTTGTTTTTCAACACTTGTGAAAAAATGATAAATGGGTTGGTTAATTAGATGACCACTACGGTCTTTCACCAAACCTATGTGACAGAGTGGCACTCTTTGTTTACATAAATCAGCTATTCTGCCAGTGTGTTTTCATTTATTCTAATTTCCACTGACGACTGGTTACTTTTTTGCATGATAGCTCTTTGCGTTTTTTCTGTTTATTAGCTGATTCATATAAACCAATAAATAAATCAATCAATCTGTAGTAGTATGCCGCAAACTAGGCAATTTCGTTCATTGCAAATACAGTGGTACTACTAATCTCATAATCATGCATGAAGTGTTGTAAATATAATACAGAAACTATAGCATATTTAAAACAACACATGTAACAACATTTTCTGATTCCTTTGTCATAAAGGCAGTGATGGCCGTGACTGGAGTCAATGACTCGACTCGTGTTAACGACTCGAGTTGCTCGACTCGAATCGAGTCACGTTAAGAAACGATGTTGCGATGGCTTGAATCGAGTCAATTTTATACCGAATGAGCTGACTCGACTCGAGTTACAATGAATCACTCAGAGTCATTTTTACAATATGTCCAAACGTCTTGATGACAAACATACTTAGTTTGCACACAAATAACTGAGCTTTCTTGCGTCAGTGACGCATAATCAGTATTGGCGCAAATCTTTTGTCAGTGACGCACGATTAATATTGTCACAAAATTTTACTGGCGCGAAACAACATAAGAAAATGTTTATTTTTATTTGACTCTACATTGAATCAATCTGGCAAACCAATGACTCGACAGTTTGATTCCACTCGACTCGTGACTCGAAAAATATGACTCGGCACATCACTGTACGAAGGATTGGTGAAAGACCATGAGGTCATTTAGTCTAACAACCAGGCAATACAGCTTTTAGTACTAGGTTCCAGCAGGGTCTGTCCATCAACTTGATAAAATGTTTGACTCCGAATCGAAGGATTTACGACTGGACTAGGCGTATTGTCTTAGATTCGAAGTTCATTGACTTAATGCGCAAATCTGAGTAGAGCTGTTACCTTTTTCAAGTTATCAAAAGTCAAGATCTTCACTTGCTGACATTTTTTGTCTCAACGTTTCTGTTCATGACAAATCTGCTCTGTGTAGTGTTGGCTACAGCAAAAACTAATAATGAACCGAATTAGGGTCTAATAATGAGACAACAAGGGATATCACAGAAATTTGTTAAAATATAATGGATTGAGACATTTTGCAAAAGTTTCAAAATGCCCGAGGTATGAGTTTTAGTTTGGTGGCTATGGCGGGCCGTGCATCCAATTTTCAGGACTTCAATGAAGTTCCGCCTAATTTTATACATGCTTTATCAAGAACACCAGTATAGCTGTAGAAGCCATCAACATTATCAATAAATAATATCAAGATTAAAGAAAGAAATAACGCGTTGCATTACAAATATCACATACATCCAGAATCAGTGCCAGATTAAAAATAGAAGCAAATGTAGCAATTTCTATGGCCCCGCGCTTACGGGGGCTCCGTGCTCGTTTGTGTTAAATTCGTTTTTCATTACATGCAAGGGTGGATATTAGAATCTAGGTGCCCAAGGCACCCTCAGAAAGGGGGCCCTATATTTTACACCTGCTATACAGAAATTTTATTCGCGGAAAGCAATTTTTAATTTTCATTTTGTGTGGGAATTTAATTCTAGGTGAAAGTCCAGTTCACACTGTAAATCGTTTGAAGTTATTTGTTTTCAAATCATTCTTTTTCAACACGTTAAAGTTGTTGAGGGGCCCATTTTGGTACATTTGCACATAATTTTGCTTTATTTGACAAACGCGTGACTTGCGACATGTGGTCGCAAGTCTGTATTTTGACAAACACGTGACCTGCGACAAACACGACATGTGGGATATTATCCAAATTAAGACATTATGCCACCCAGCATATATTAAAAGCTGTACACAATGCATTGATACACCCTTATCTAAACTATGCTCTCTTGAACTGAAGCAGGGCATCAAAAACTACTATTCAACCTCTTGAGAATCTACAAAACAAAGCTGTGAAATTTCTCAAAACATCCAACAAAGCCACTTTGGATG
>JGI24159J19872_10011380_pt1 | contig 11654 bp, 12 predicted proteins | sample Ectturendosymbi4_FD_19872 | JGI IMG/M metagenome (IMG submission 19872) | reverse complement strand
TTCTGAAAGTCCTACACAGACCATTGACAGCTCCCCTTGTTGCAAAACTGGCCCCTCCAGTGGCCCCCCAAATGAAAATGTCTGGCTCCGCCCCTGATTCGGACTATAGCAAATTTTGTTTAATTTGGATTGGAACCGGACTGCAAATCTCTTTAAAACTTAGGATCCGGACCGGATTTGGACTAAGTTGATGGAAAAGAAACGTGGCATTTTTGTTGTTAAAAGGCTGTATTTTTCAATTTTTTTGCACTTCATTTGGACTTGGACTTTAAGTTTGAAAAATCTTTTGGACTGTGTTTGGACTTGGACTGAGTTTTAAAAAATCAGGACTGGATCTGGATCGCAAAATATGACAGTCCGCTCATCTCTGGTTAAAAGGTGCCCTTGCGGTCATCCTCCTGCTTGAAACTAGTTTCGTGTTATTTAACATATCTTCAGTCCTTATTCAAATAGAAAGATGTGTTAAACACACTAGTTTCCCTGGGAAATAAATTACAATGCGTTCAGAGCCAATCGGAATAAAGAATTGACGATGTGTAAACTGGTGGAAAACCTCTATTGCAACTTCGTTGCCGGACAACCATCTGACAACCTTGTGAAGTTTTCGAATTTGCTTCAACACCATACGCACAAGCACAATACTTGGTCCTTCCGGTTTGTTGCCTTATTCCAGAACATTTCCCGATGTGTTGACACTTGGCAGGGAGTTCATCTTTGGATCAAACACTCTTGAAAGGAAACTGATCTCTTTAGCCATGCAAGAATATCACCCGTAGGCATGGAGAGCCGATTGGTAGGTGAATAACATTTCTACACTCAGGCAGTCTTTGCAGAGCTCAATCTGTATCCATTGACCACACTTTTACTTGCAACTTGTTATTTTATAGAGTCATGATACCCACCTGTTTTCCACTATAATAGAAATCATCTAGTTGAAACAAACTGTCTGGAGCAGTGGTTCTTTTAACATTTCCAGCTCTGAAAACCCCCACTCTTAAAGACGTTGGCTTAGCGACCGCTCGTCTGCATCATGTCTTTTTTCGAAGTAATAGTCGTTGTAAAAGAAAACACTTGGGCATTCCTTCCGGGAACACCCAGATTTTTTTCGAGGGGGGCCCGTTGAGAACTGCTGGTCTAATTGATGCGAAGTGCTATTCACTGACTAGGTGAAGGTAACCCTTGCCCGAGCTTGTTTTGCATGTACTCAAGAGCGACAACCCCCTCTCATAAACATTCTGCTGTACGCACTAAGCTTTGATCCAACAGCCCACCCACATGACAGTGGCTGCTGGCAACGGGTCTGATCAGATTGTCGCGCTACCCGCTCCACCATGAAAAGAATAGATGACACGAATTAACGATTTCGGTCGAATTCGAGTCAGGCTTGCATAAGCAAGGTATTTACGCGACAAACAGTGCATTGTTTCTCTTTACAACAATTGAATGAAAAATAGGTAAGTAATCCATTATGTGAACTTGCTAGCTCATCGCTACGACTGTAGCGTATCTTTCAAAAATCTTGCAGTATCTGCAATTCAACCAACTCTGCGTCGGGCCCGAAGTCAGGTTTTAAGGTTTGGGGGAATATCTTTAGAGGGGCATTATATTATACGTTCAAAACAAAATTTTCTGGGAACAACAAAATTTGGGGGTAACTGGCCCTGAATGCCCCCCCCCAGGCCTGCTCTGCGTCGAACGCAGCCCGATGCAAGCACGCAACAACTGTGCGCTTCAGAAAGCAGCATCACCCTTCCAAGCCAGACTGAAAGCAGTAAAGACAGTTCCACGCTTCGATACATTCAGAGCGAAAACGATGTTTTTGTCTTGAACGCGCTACGATAACACGACTACTTTACAACAGAGAGCAACCCGACTTTCTGACCGTATAGGAATTAACTGCCACTTCAGTCCGCAACAAAAAAAACTCCACGAGGCGATTTCTCTATTGCAGCACGACACGAAACCATCCTTTGCACGTTGCTGTGGCGTGCGCCTCCACTCCGTAAAATCGATGAACCGTTTATGCCAACGTTAACGTAAAAACAAAGGATATATATGGATAGTATGTTGAAGGCTACATTCCAACAAAAACAAAAGATTATACGAGCAACTAATTACACAACATCGCTGCTTCTTCAATCGAGCGCTTCTTCTATACACACATCTCGGCCAGTTTCGAAGTGCATCTAAACCTCTCACGCTTTTGGCGCCACCCGGGGGAAATCCCCTGGAAACGACGTGGGTATGCGACCACATGCACCCAAGGCAGTTCGGACCCGATGGTGAAGACTTGGAACACTTTTCGGGGTCTGCCCCGCACTGTCGGGCCGGTGACTGTTCAAAAAAGGGTCAAGATAGAATTTTGGACGCGCTCAAACTACCAGTGCGCAGTTGTCCCTTTCGCGCCACAAGGTCTCCACGCAACCACCTTACAGTGAATAGTCCGCTGCCCGCGGATATCTTAGCGCCTGTGAAAACTGAGATGACACGCGCGGGCGTATATTCTTCCGCACAGGTCTTACGCAACCGTTCGGTGTTCTAACGTCAATCGTTCGGTGTTCTAACGTCACGCGGGCAGATTCGTGCGCTGGGCTGGTCGCGGTACCGATGCGTCGTCGTCGTCGCCAATATTCATGATGGAAGTTGTTCGCCGCTGATCTTCGTTTTATTCCCTCCCTACGCGTCTGAAAAGGTCGATGCTCCTTTATCGGCCGCACTCACTCCCCTCTGCAACGATCAACAAAAAGCGAGTCTGTGACAGCAAAGTACAGGGATTGTTTGCACTTGCGCACATGAAAGTTCAGCGTCAAGACGAAGCCAAGTTAGATTTCAAGGTAGAAACACGCTGGCGCAGTGGTCACGGCCTTAAGATTAGTCTTTTCCGCTAATCTACGACCTGGTTTTAAGCAATCATAACGTCGCAGATAAAGACATCAGGCAAAAGTCCGGCAGTTTTCTGGCCTTATTGCTCGCGGCCGAGCGAATCAGTGGGAAAACCCGACCGAGGAACGCCACGACTTGATAAAATGGCGCTCGCTACCACCTCGCCCCAACACCAGAACCAGCGATGGGCAGTTCGATTTAGTCACCTACTAATTGTTGCATCGAAACAACAAAATAAACCGAAGAAACTAATGAGCACGCTGGTTGCACAGCACATCACCGAGTCAGGGCACAAAACAGGTTTCGTTGTTGTTTCCGAATAAAAGTAGAGAATAGTCACTTTTTTAATTTGATTTTGGGTGACGGAATTGGCGGTAGGCTGAAGCCTGATATTTGCTTCTTGCCCGGACGGTTGAGATGAACGCTCTTGCCTAAGGAGCGCGACGGCGATTCACTCAGTGGCTGTGAATCGAACACACAACGTTCCAATTGAAAGGCAGGCATATGCTACCGCTGAGCTATCACCGCCCCAGTCCATTCGTGAAATTCAGCAAAAATCATGAGACAAAATGGGATATACAAACGCATATATTTGGTGTATCAGGAAAATTGGTTTTGTAACTTAGTCATATCTTACACTCATCCCATGGATGAGAAGATTACTGTCTTGTACAATATCAACCTTAATGCTTTTCAGAAAACGCTATTTTCATCCACGACCTCACACAATCAACTTCAGCTCAACCGTGACAACCATCTATCCTCTACAATTGGACACAACGCAACCCAAGCAAGATTTTCAGCACCACTCAGTTGGAACAAACACCATCCATTATAAAGTCCGATTTTTTATGAACGTGTGAATGCTGTCATTTAGACGCTAGACGCAGGCATGGCTAGTTTTGATAATTATATAAAGTCAGTGAGAGCCCTTTTTGAACGACGGATCGAACCTGTTCATAAAATGCCAGCAAATAAGAACTTTCTTACCTTCATGCAGCACTTAGTACTGTGAAAAATTGAGTCCTTGTCCAGCATAGGCTCTCTCGCCTTGATAGGTCGAATCCTGCGACAAGGCCGCGTCGACCTGCGACCTGAACTCGTCACCCATGTAGCTATCCTGCAACCACAAATAATCTTGAAAGTTCACTAGCGATCAAATACAATGGACTTCCACCACAAAAACACTAAACTGCGAATGAAAACTTTTGCGACAGCAATCGCTTGGGCAGACGTGTTACGGTCAATTCGCATGATATATGAATCGCCACACCGCTCCACTTAAGCAACGAATGGCTGAGTGTACAGCCCGACAACACAGCAGCCCAAAAAACGACAAGTGTTCAGGAAAACGACCTTTCATATCAGTAGGCGCACCTGCGAGAGTTCAGCTTGAGACAATCCCAGCTGGCTCATTCCCTGACTGATCGGTTGACTCATCGAAAGTCCACCGCCGTAGTTCTGAGTCAGCGCTCCTGCACAGAGCGAACAATTCCATTTTCAGAGTCAGTCACGGAGATAATCGCGCGCAAGGCAAGAGCGTCGACACGGGGTTGCACGAACAAGATGCTCCAACAAGCAGCAGTGACGCACGTTCCTTGCTTACCTTGCGAGAAGTTTTGCGTCATATCCTGTGACTGGGTTCCAGGTTGGCTCGGACCTTGGGCTTGGCGCTGCACGTGTCTGCTGCTCAAGCGTGGAGCACGACCTTTCGCGACAGGACGGCCTTTAACAACATCAAAGCACTGATACACGGCGTACGCTGCCGGTTTCTCCGAATTACGCCTCAACCGGAAGTTATTTTTTATGAGATGGTGCAAACGTGAAAAACAGCATCCCACAAGAGGAAACACGGACAGCAGAAAGTTTTACCAAAACAGCGAAGTTGCAGTCAATGGCGTGAACGAGAGACGATCAGCATGAACTGCTGATTTCTCAACATAAATAAAAGGCGCGGGTAAAACAAGGGAAATTTTTTAACAAAAATATCACGTTTCATTTCTCGGGACACGCACCTTGCGCTTGCCCGTTCTGGTAATAGTTAGGTGGTATTGTCGGGTTCATGTACATATTGACAGGAACGTGCAGCGCAGCAACGGCTTGCTGGGCTTGCAGGGCCGGGTTGGTGTTGATCATGGCCATCTGGTCGTGCGTGCGAATGTACTGGTGCCGTGGTGGAATGTTGCCTGAAATGCAGAACGAACAGGTTATTATTCACCGAAAATAATTAAGCTGAAAATTCCACCCCAAAGTCGTGCAGTCGTGCGATTGTGACACAATCTAGGACCCGACCACTTAACGATATCACGTGACAGAGCTCGTCATAACCTTTCACGTTTCGTGGAAGGGTGGCGCAGAAGAAACATGTCTCAAGTGATGAAGTTATGTTCGATGGGCAGCATATTATGGGAAAAACTGAAAGAAATGTTTTTTGCTTCGTTGGCTGCAACATCGCAAAAACACCTCTTCTCATTTACAAGCCAGAAATGGGAGTCCATCGCTTTGTCAAAATGTTATCAATTTAGGAAATGGATGAGTTCATCTTTGCTAAACAATATGTCTTCTTTTTGACCCAAGACAAACGTGCCCAATGATCAATTTAAGCACAAAGCCAATGCAATGAGTTTGGCGACTCAACACGTCGAAACAGGCTCCGCAAACTCGTTGAAAACACGTTCGATGAACACATTTCATCCTACAGTGCGCACATCAAGACTGGAATTTATTCTCAAAACAATTACTCTTTCCATGGATTTTCTTTTTCGCATGCTGCGTTTCGTGCAATGAAGGGTGGGAGAAAAGTTTATTATATTGGCTGTAAAACTGGGAAATAAACATCACACAACTGCAAAAGCGAGAGATCACAGAAAGGGCTGGGGGGTCATAAGTGACAGCGAACTAAAGAATTTCTCTAACGAGTATTTTTCACCATTAAGGTCTTCACACAATCTAATGAAACACGAAATATACTGCAAGGAATGTTGTCGTCCTTACCATTGAACGTTGCTGCTCTGTCGTAAGCTCCACCTGGAATCAGAGCTTCTCTCGCGTCCCACATAGCATTGCTCATGTACCTCCCGCCCTGAGCCAGCGCATATTGTCAATTACCAACCACTCAATACAACAGGAAAACAACGCAGGGCCAGTTATTTGTCGATGACGGGGACAAATAACATACACAACAACAACACCACGAGAACAAACAGTGCATACAAACAACAACAGTCTGTGCTTGGTTAAATCTTACATTTATCAGATTAAATATGGGAGTAAAGAAAACATCGCTGCAAAATACACTCAGTCAAAATAAATCCGACTTGGCGTTGAATTCGCTGCAGTAAATTGCGATTTGGCGCAAACTTCAGCGACACACTAAGCTTACAGGATTTAGGACGTTGGTGAGTTTTCTTGGCTTGGAGAACTGCATGAGGCTTTCCTTTAGATTTCCGAGCGGCCCCTCGACCAGCGCTCTCTGTTCTTTGAAGTATGTGAGGAGGTGATTCCACAGTGGTTGCTTGGAAAGCGCTTTCGGACTTCCGACGATAATTACTCCGTATCTAACGAGTCGAACAGGCGCATCACGATCAAGTATAAACGAATAATATGGCCAGGCGTTGTGGGAAGAACGTATGGTCGTTCCCATTCGTTTAACCGAAAAACACAGGTTCCTTATCGTTGCAAAAATTTAAACACGCAAGGAATGTCACTAAATTTCGAGCATGGTTGAAGTGAAATATATGTTCACTCCTCCACATCAGCGTAAAACAGCGATCGGTAAAAAGACCAGACGTGGAGCAGTCGTCCAGCAATGTCTGTACTATCGTCAGATCAAACACAGCAGCCGCAGTTAAAAAAGAATTGTTCCCAACTACTGAAATATTATTTGCAATTGAAGGTGCAACCAGGGTTGCGGAGTCGGTTTCGCAGAGTCAGATTCCTAGGAACACTGGAGACGGTGTCGGACAAAAATCCGACTCCGACACCGGATGTCCAATTGAATCATTTTTTACATCGCACTACTAAGCTAGGAATTCCTGTTGAAACGATGCAATTTCTTTTCAAACTTTTATTAAAACAGATAATTTTTACTGTGTGCCACGATTTCCATTGATTGCTAGTTGCTACAAAATTGTTGACGCCAAACTTCATTCAAGTTTTGTTAAGGAGTTGGAAATTCTGGAAAGGTCGGACATTTTACCTCGACTCCGCAACCCTGGGTGTAACTGGTNAAATATCAATCACAATTGAGTTTAAGTGTGGNGCGATCGCTGAACTTAACAGCAGCCCGCAGGAAGCCTGTACCTTGCCCTGGTCAGTGCCACATTCAGACGTCGTGGGTCATTCAGAAATCCGATTCCCTGGTGCTCGTTCGCGCGAACGCATGACAGAATAATGAAGTCCTTCTCCCGGCCTTGAAAGGCGTCCACGCTTGCTATCTCCACTTCCTGAGCAAGAAAGCAAACATGAAGGAGCAGGAATGAACGCAGTCCTGCGAGCTAACATAGCATTTGTTAACGTTTGAATGAATTACGCAGCAGAAGTCTGACTGCAGAGTGACGAGAACGGGCAACAGTCTGTCACGATAAGGCAGCGACAACCGATGCACGTTTCAGTGACGATGCAGTTCTTTACGACCGTGACGTGCGAAGTGTCAATAAAAAGATTCGTAGGAACGCTTCATCACAGAACCTTCTCTGTGGTTTAGCGGTTTGCATGGGTAAACACAACGTAAAAAATTCAAGTTCGCGCCCACCATGTAAAGCTTTGAATGTAGTGATCCGGAATACTGCATGTACTGCACCAGGTATGACCTTTGACCTTCGTAGGGCGTGATGATACCGATCTGTTCGGGTTTGATGCCAGATTTCAAGAACTTGGTGGTGATGCGCTCGACCACGGCCGCCTCAGTTCTGCGCAAGATCAACGTTCAGTCGATTTCACCAACTCTCCCATGCGTCATTACAGCCTTTACTTTCAACAAAGCTGCAGCAATGTCACTCACATAAAAAAGCTCAGGCAGGTTTCGACAAGCCGCGACATGCACATTGTACAGTAGTCATTTATTGTCCGCCTGTGAGAGGCGCATGTGCCGCACAACAGTCTGGCTTATCATTAACTTCAAGACATAAGATGAAGCCAGTGGCTGGGAACAGCGGTTGTTGTGGTTTACTCACGGAAGCCTTCACCTGTTGAGATAGGACGTTCCCGAGCTGGCAATTTCCTCCTGGCCAGACGTTTTGTAGAAGAACATTGGCTTGTCTGGCGAAGGCCACGAGAAGCTCAAACCTTTTCGCATGCGCTCGCCTGGAAAAAACGGCAAAACCTTTTCAGTTGCTTCATAATTAGTTGTATCAAGGTACGGTTTTGCAAAAAAGTCATTACACAAAAAATAAACAACTTTTAACAAGGAGTTGGAAGGGTATCAGACCATCGGATTTTCGAACTACTAATGGTAGCTGACTACGGAATAAGCGCGTGCTCTTTGAATTTCAAATCACACACGACAGATTTGTTTGGTGGGAGAGCGGTAAAAGCATAAAACAATGAATGCTGCACCAACCAGCGGTGACGCCGTTCTGCAGCGATCCTTCGTAAAATATGTTTGAAGGGAAGGCGGAGAGCGCAGGGTGCATGCGGTACTGGACCTGCGAGGAAACAGAATACAAACCCTTGTGCAGACACACAAACGAATGACGTGATCCGACTGTTGCCGCATTTACAGCTAACGCGAACACTAGCAACACAGGAAAAGTCTTCCAGACTTTCACCAAATTCAGCTTTACCTGCAATCTGATTGGTCGAATTCCCAGCACAACTAGACGCTCGAACAAAGACTGAGCCAAGCCAGCGTTAGCCGCCTTCTTACACATCACGACAGGGCCAAGCTGGCAGTGGTCGCCGACCAGTATCAACTGAAGAAAAAAATCTCCGTTATCAGTCAAAACCAAATGAGGAAACAAATGTACAGCAAAGATTAAAATATCCACATGACAACGGCCAAGCACTCCGGTGTGCCTAGAGCTGTTATTGTTACGAAACTGCAGTTGGATCTATTCCGAAAATACACCGAATACACCACTGGTGAATTGCATCAGATGACGCAAACGTAAGACGGCAGCTATAGCAAACTTGCCTCGGCACTTCTTTCCCAAAGAGGCCTCTTGCGTTTAGTGCACAGTGGAAGTGTTTAATTAAGTAATTTCTCGCTAATTCGGTTTCAAAACGCACAGTAATTTCGCTTACATTTTATTCGAAAAAAATACCTCGTTTTCATTACACGTTCGTAAAACAAATTTACATGGTTCGTTTTCAGCCAACCCTATTGATAGCGAATAAGAGAAATGGTTTCTTTGTGGCCAGGAACGAGGTGATTTCTTTGCAATAATTTGTTTGCAATGCAATACGTCGTTGCTGATAATTGCAACTCTTGTAAGTACACGTTGCTTCGTAAGAACCGCTGCACTAAAGCCTGTAGTGACGACAACATCCCAACCAACCAACCAACCATTAAGCGGCAGCAAAACTCAGCGAACCTGTTTCGCTCCAAGCACGACAGGAACCATGCATTCGGGTTCGGTCGCTTGGGTGCTCTCGTCGATCAAGATCGACCGGAAGCGGAAGCGAACCAAGCGCGGGTCGCCTGCCCCGACACATGTTGAGCATATGACGTCGGCGTTCTGCACAAAAAAGCATCATTGTGATTCAACGAAAACGAAAAGCACTAATGCGAGCGTCTTCTGGCAGTCAACATCTTGCTTTTCATCGCGGAGTTTTATGCAATAGACTTGTAAACGCAGCGTTAGGCACTGTGTACAGTTGGGACACAATAATGTTAGGTCCGAGCCACAAATGAACACTTCATGCTTCGTGGGGGCAAACTGCCACCGACCTGCAACAGCTCGCGCTCGGCGTTCCGCTTCAATGCGCGATACCGCTTCTCATCGTTCGATGACAATTCGCCAGTTTCATCTTTCAATTGCTGAAGCTTTTGCAACTCCGGAAGACTGGCAACGATCAACAACAATGCGTAGCATTGTGACGTGGTTATTGTTTAAGTATGCAATATTTACTTAAACGATTTTCATATTACGAAGTTTTTTTACGCTTCATATTAAGCGTTCCGAACACACGCGAAACAAACAACATAACAGCGAACGAATGGCATGTCAGTTACAAAAATTCCAGCGATATTTGCTACAGTGTCTTGCGTTCGTCAAAAGTAACCTTCTTTTGTCCATCTGCTCTAGTAATAATGCGTTGAACATGAAAGCAAGACGGCAAAGCCCAACAGCACTTCAATACGCTCTGCACAGGACCCACCTCCCCATGCTGCGGACTTGGTTGTGCAGCGAGAGGAAGGAGACGTTGGAGTCAATCGCTTCGCGGCTCTTCGCACAAAGACGCACGACCTTCAGCCCCGTGCGGTGGATCTTCTCGGTCAGCTGATCAACAGCGATGTTGCTGGGAGCGCAAACCAACACTTGCCTGGACAGAAAACGCGTCGGTAAGATTTTGATAAGCGTACTGAGTCACGTCTGAAAACGGTCACACACAAACGCGTTAAGAGCATTTGCAACGTGGAAAGCCTGGGCCTGTGCAGTGCACATATAATTTACACCCAGGTTGTCACACGGCATGCGTGGCTTCGTTAAATGTTCCTACCCTTGTCCGCAAGATTTGACCAGATGGTAGACGATGGTTGCACTCGTCACAGTTTTTCCTGTTCCTGGTGGACCTTGGATCAGGCACAGCGGGCGTTGAAGAACAGTCTTCACAGCGTAGACCTGAACGCAACTTACTTCTGAGTGAAATGGAAACAACGAACTCGTGTTGGGATTTCAGAACTGCGCATAGTTTTGCGCATAAATTTGTACTTCGAAGTAAAAGCAACGCACCTAAAGCTTCAGCCGGAATAAAATTATTCGTCTGCCAGGGCTGGAATAAAAGACAGGCGGGAAGCCTCACATCAATAAAACTTGAAGGCAATAACTTAAACGAAACCAGGGTGCTATCAAACCCAATTACAAATTTTGCGCAATGTGGACGACAAACGTAAATGCCATGCAAAAATGCCAGACTTCGGTGTCGTCTTATACTGACNCATACGTTGAATAAATGGAGCAGGTGCGTTTCACACATAGTTAAATCCAGGGCATGACACGAGACAAGCACATCTACAAACAGGAACGATTGCTGCCCTATTCTGACTTTCCTCCACAACTTTTAACTTGACTTCAGAGGATCAAGGATCAACATGAAAAGCGTGCAGATATGTTAAGCGAACAGTGCAACGTTCCCTGATACATCAAAATTCCTAGTATTCCCAAAAAAAAACAAAAAAAAACAGATGGAAAAAAACAGTCAACCAACATTTGTAATAGTATAGCATCACAACGTGCTCGACATCATAAACTGGTGAACGGAGAAAATTTCAGAAAGATTTCAAATCCAGACCAAAGAAATTGAAAGCGCTAAAGGCTTAGTCTGAACAATGCGAGGAATCCGATCCAACAAACCAACCTGGGAGTGATTTAGCTCCGGCAAGCCGGGAGCGGAAAATCTCTTCGGGAGGTTTATTTTCAGCGACTGCTCCTCGACCTCGTGACCCAGCAAGCGATGGTAAATGTATGCAGAGACCGACGCTTCGTCGACTGCGAACGTCTTCATAGAACTCTGCATTCTGCAACGTGCGAGTGTCTCGTTTAGTCCCACTGCAATCTCTCAAACAAAACAGTGGGTCAAATGAAGGGGGATGGAATTGTCATTCCTGG
>JGI24159J19872_10011379_pt1 | contig 11654 bp, 10 predicted proteins | sample Ectturendosymbi4_FD_19872 | JGI IMG/M metagenome (IMG submission 19872) | reverse complement strand
CCCTCTAAAGATTCGTGAAGACTAGTAGTTTAGACTGGAAAAAACAATTTCAGCTTGAGATCACGTGTTTTTTGTTGATGTTTACACAATGAAAGGATGTTTATGCATATTTGTATACATTTGGATAATGACGTCACTTCCGGGAAGTCGAACCATCCATCAGATTTGGTGACTCGAAGTTTTTTTGAATTCTTCCGGATTTTAATTAGGGAAATCCCTTGCATTTACTCAGCCATGTCCGCAACGATTTGGGGTCTTTTGGCACCTACTTGGGCACCAGAAACACCCGCAAGTCGATCTACGCCTCTCAAGCTTCATATTCCAGCCTAGAATACAACCAAACTTTGAGCCAAAATTTTGGCCGTTTGTGGAGGTGATGACGGCATAATGAAACAACCAAAAACAATCCAAAATTACCCTTTTTCTATACCCACCCACCGAAAATCCCGAACCCAAATCTAAAATGTTTTTTTTTCAGTGCAAACTAGAAGACTTCATCTGTCTTTCGAGGGCACGTATGGCTCGCTAGCATCTCCTAGCGGGGAGTTATCGCGAACTACAGTAGCCGCCAGTGAAAGACTCATGCATTTTCTGATTTTGGGAGTAAAATGTTTTTTTGGGCCATAACTTTGGTTCCAGACATGCTAGAAGGTCACGCAAGGGCTATATCGACGCGGGAGATCATCTAGTTTCCAAACAAAGTTTGAGTGAAAATTTTAACCCATTGGATTGGCGTTCAAGGCCCGTCAAAGTTGGTCAAAAAAACAAAAACACCCCCACTTTGCGAGCCTCTCCCAGGCGAACCCCTCACTCAATTCAAATTTTTTTTTTAATCGAACCAAGACTTTCCGCATCCGTAGAGGGTTTGAAAAACTCTGTAGTTATAGCGGCTGGCGAGTTATAACCAAAAAAGCACGCACCAATATATTGGCGCGCGCGGTCGTTGAAGGGAACCTTTACTTTCGTTTTCTTGCAGCTTTTGAGCATGCGTTGTTTTTAACTTGAATGTGTTTGCAGTTAGAAAACTATGCCTGGTGACAAGAAGCGGCATTTTAAATGTAAATGTTTAGCTGCTTATCACAGCATATGGCTTCTCATTTCTTTGAGGTCTTGCTGCATTTGAATTGACAGGTTTAATCCTGCAATAATTGCATGTTTGCGTTCTTGTAACAGGTTACCCCATGGTGTGTAACAATATACCCCGTCCATGGGGTCCATTGTTACACTTTACACCATCTCACTTTTCATTGAATAAAAGTTCTCAGCGTATGAATTTTTTTGGTTTGTTTGTTTGGTTTATTAGTTGAAGGATGTAGCAAAACTTCTGCAAATTTTCTTTGCTGGAGCTATTGTACATTGGTGGTTATACTAATTTACGTGAAAATCGTAACAACTCTACCCGGTCTCCCCTACCGACACCAACTGCTGATGTTTCGAAGATTAACTACGGTTCTCTTCCTTAGCATCTGGACCGGTGTATTGTGCTTAGCCCAGAGGTTCTTAAACTTACTTCGGCGCCACCGCTTTCGTATTAGAGAGGTTTGGGGACCAAAACTTCTTTACATCGACTAGACCGTTAGTCACTGATACTTGCGCCTCACGTAACATTAAAAGCAAGCTCAAAATAGAATAATTCCTTTGCCAATATCCTGATTTTTTCAACCAAATATCCCTGTCACGCTCGCATGCAATCCTTTCACGCACCCCAGTGTAAGAACCCACCAGGGCTTAGCCTGTTAATCAGACACCAGTGGCCATCGAAGAAGTTTCGCAACGGATTTAAACTCGCCACATCCACGTTCTGATTAATACCTTCTTGCCTGAAATGCATCAGCACGGACCGACTTACCCTTTCTTATAGCGTTACAAGGACGAGGTCGTGTAGATACGGCAAGCGAGCACTCTAGTTCTGTCACAATGTCTGACCCTCGTGTTGTGTCACAATACCACAAGTTTTGTGACAATGCTTGGTGCTGGCGCAATGTCCGAATTTTTGCATTAGGTAAGAGCAGGCCCGTCGCCAGGATTTAGCAGCAGAGGGGGCCACATTTTTAAAATACAGTATTGGATGTATGCAGCAACCGGGGGGCCAAACGTGAAATGGGGGTACATCGATTTCGAATGCGGGGCCGGTTACCACTGGCCCCCACGCTGGCGACGGCACTGGGTAAGAGCGCTGTGTTGATGCATCTGTGCAGTTAATGGTTGTTTGTATGGGCGCAAATTAGAGGTTGAAGAAATTGCAAGTCCCTACTTTTAATTTGTGCCAAGCATTTTTGCGCACCGCTCGAAGTGGCGCCGATGGCACGAGCCATGCTTGCCATACCCTGGATACGCAACTGATCTGCATGACGCGCAACAGTGACCTTTACTCAGGCAAGGTATAGGTAAACGTCGCTGCACAGTCGGTTTCAAATTTTGAGTGCTTTAATAGCACTGCGAGTGTCGGTGAACTTTTTTTTGTTTCAGGCAAAATTACAAAATCATCGATCACAACTGTGAGGCCCTAGTAGCAATAAAAAGAAGCAATTCACTTTTACTACCGCTCGTTCATTGTGTTACATAACTTCTTAGGAGAAGCAAAGTTAACCAACCACCAAGACTGAAGTTACAGGAAGTTTTATGATCGGACAACGGCGAAGTACTAATATAATGGCACTTATAGCCTATTTGCCGCCTCCTTGGAGCACGTAGCCTCTGGCTCAGAGCCATTAGGCTCCTACCAATCAGTAAGTGCATATAGCATGACTATTTTGGCAGAGGATGCTGAGCGCTTGCCACCCGAAACCAAGTTGGGTGTTTTTTTTCCAACACAAACGACGCATTTTTCGTAAAAAATTATCTGTAATTGACAACGAAATGAAATATAAAAGTAGTAAAGCAAATATCCACCAAAGACTACACAAAGCACAGTGATTCTACTCGAAGCATGGAAAAGTAAAAATTCAGTCTTGAGTGGTCTTTACCATCATTCTTCAAATCTGCAGTCAAGCGCAAGTTCTACGTTCAAAGCTTTTCGGCCGGGCTCAGCCTCAGGTTAGCAGTTTACCAGAGTTTTCGACTTCAAATAAGATCCAGTAACGTTTTCAAGATAAACGTGCCACTTTTAGCTTGTGCAGTAGCCTCTAACATATTAGATATCAACATTTTTGCTTTTCGAACGGTAGTTTGCGCTTTCCTTTGAAAGTAAATGCTGCAATAGGGCACTATACACGTCATCAATATATCCGCCCAGTCTTTTAAAATCCTCTTTCCGTTTTTTTGGTCAAAATCGTGAATGCATTTATGCATGATTGACTTTTGCTGCTGCAATAGCATACTTTCGATTTATACCGGTGCCTGTCGAAAACTGCGTCAAGGAAAACGTTTGTAAACCTTGAAAACAGTTCAAGGTTTCTTACGAATTCAAATGAATTTCTGCGTTCGAAAGTCATTTACGATCGGTTGAACTTGCAAAGCCTCTTGCAGTAGTTACCCAAACATGCAACACTAAATAAAAAATAATGCTTTTAGTTTTCTTCAGTTCTGTACTACCACACGAAGTGAGCAAGGATTGTATCACTATACACATCATTTCTTGATATAATAGGCGTCTTATGAAGAACGCAAATCGAAGATGAACACGCGCAAGAAGCTTGGCTACAACTGAAGGTTGAAATGCGATAAAGGCATCGGGCGAATTTCTTGCGGAGGTTGTTCATTCCCTGCATCCGATTTCTAAAACCAACGTAAATTCTGCAAGGATTCCGTTTAACCGGCCTTTGTCGTTAGATGAGATTGTCCACCCACGAAATGACCGCAAGATTGTGAAAACGCAGAGCAATTCCTGAAATCCAAGTTGTCGAGCAGCAAACGGAGCGAGAAAGATCACAGCGTCCACGCAGTTTCAACCGCTTGATTACACGGAAGATGACCTGCAATGCCAAACTTTTTGACGAAAACAATGCAAACTTTTCGAGGTGCGTCGGGAATATACTGCATCACCTTAGTGTATCAGCATGATATCGCGACCACCTTTTGCATGAAGAGCAAAATCCCAACCAACTAATCAAAACCAGAAAGATTAATATCATCGTGGTTAGGTTTCACAAGCTTTAGCTTTTCCTAAGAACATACACTTTCAACAACTCCAGACAACAGTTCCAAGGTTTTCTTTATCAACTACGGTATGACAAAAGAGAGAAAAACTACCGCTTTTAGTGACATTTATGTAGAAAAAACTAGTTGGAAAAAGATACAAAAATATTGACGTAATTACATGATCATAGCCAATTAAGGGAACTTCAGATTTGAAACATGTAGGCAAGTGATCCCCAAAGTTGGGCGTATGCACCACGTTGGGAAAGTTGGGTGTGATGGGCAATTTGAGAATAGGGTTTAATGGCAGAATTAAGCTTACTCTGTGAATTTGCACGCTTGCCTTTTCAATATAATCAAATTTATATTTGGAAGGGGTATATCATGACTTTGGAGATAACTGTGTGGACATCGCCCAAGAACGGTTAGGAAACACTGTTGTAGATTCATTTTACGAATGAAACAAACTTCCTACAAAAAATTAACTCCCATGATGGGAGAGGCAAATTTTTTGTGTAAAAATTTAGTATCATAAACAGGCCACTTTTGTTACGGTTTTCCAAGATGATCCAGCTACAAAACAAATAAGGACTAAGAAAAACCACACAGCTTTAAGTTTTTGTGGCAAAACGCGAACTTGTTACCCCTGTTACATCTATCAAAATGGTACCTGTTTCAGCATCTAGCTAGACACTTGTATTTCTTTTAATGTATTCATTGACTCTCTGGCGCGATCGATCAGGGAGTTATGAAAGAAATTGCATGAAGTGGCTTTCAGTCCTTAAAGGGTCAACGAGTTTACACTTGTCAACCTTAGAAAATCCGTAGGTTGCGGGGTTATATGGTTACGGCATCAGTTCATCTAAATACCACACAACTTACGTAGCAAATGCTGCAACAGCAATCAGAGAAAACAGCAGTTGGAAAAACTGCAACGCAAGGAGTATTCCACAAATAACCAGATCTACTCGCAAGACAAACGTTTGCCACAGCAAGTAATACACTGTCAATAAGGCAGATGCAGCTAGAAGAATAACCGACATAACAGTGGAGAGAACTCGTTGAGTTAAATTTCCTTTCATTCCTGCACAAAATATGGAAATAATCAGGATGTGTTACACTTACTATTTGATTGCAGATTGTGAGAATACACCACTTACCCACAAATATCCTCAACGCTTCAACAGCACACAGAATAAAAAGCAGCACAATGTCAATTGCAACTGTGGGATAAACCAGGTTTTCAGCCTGAAATTGAAAAATTCCTTGTGACTTTGAATTCTATTCGTACAACTCTTAGTTATCCTATGCTGTTACCATTACACATCCTTTGTTTTGAAAAACTGTGTGTATTCATAACGTAGCCTACTGAAATTAAACTAACAAGCTTGAATGGGCAATCAGTTTTACACCAATACTGACATTGATGCAGCACAACCAATGTTAAACAGATTGGATTCAAGATTATGCCTTAAATCACCTTATGGGTTCATGCGAGCATTTTCAGTAGACTGGATGCTGATTTTGCTCGTTGCAACAGCAAGCAGCAAACAATTCAACAGTCGCTAGACAAGATAATGAAAACCACACACCTTGTACACAATAAGAAGAATTTCAGTGATGAAAAAGAAGGGAAGATAATAAATTCCAAGGTTGAAGAAAACTTGAAGTTGAACAGAGGAAAGAATTTTATCTGAAAATAAAAATTGCTCTTAAATACATAGCAACCATCTGCAATTTTCATAACTGCACATTACCATAATACTGTACTGTAAATTACAGTCTAAAACATTTGCTACACTTGTGTTTATCACAAAGACTATATTTAAAGCTGCACAACCCAGAGGTTTGAGCATGCCATAACATATTAGTCAAAACTAATTAGCTAGGATGCGTAGATTATGGTCTAAAGTTATTTTCTTACTTAGCATTTAAAATCATATAGATGTTACAACTACTTGGTAGGCAAATTGTTGAATGTGTCATCCACCATGAATAGGATGTGCACTAAGAATAGCAAATATATGTATGTGGTGTGAACAATAGAGTGAGCATGGTGTATATTCTCTACTGACACTAATGATGAACGGTTGAATGTGATATCTAGCAGAAGCAAAGAGTAATCATGTTGTGTGATCTCTGTTGTTGCTTGCTGCCACAGTGTGAAGCTTTGCGTGCTTCCCGCTTGGGTGCTCCAATCGCAACACAGTTATTTTTCAGTTTAAAAGGTAAGATAAAGTCAAAGCTGCTTGAAATTTCAGGTGGAATTTGTTCGTTAAACATATATATGCTTGTTAGAAAAATGGCAAACTATAAAATCCTAATCAACAGTCTCATTAAAAGATAAAGCCATATATGATTGAATACCTTAAACAACAATATGACATGCCCCAAAACTTGTTAAAACAGAAACCAAAAGTGCTGCAACTACAATATATATTTTAAATGCACATGGACTGATGCATGACAATAAAAGATTGTAAAGCAAAGTATGGTTATTTTACAGCTACAAAAACATCTACTTCTGGTTTACAATTATATTATAGGATTCTTCCCACTACAGTGTGAATGAAACATTATTTCAAACCTTATGATTCACAAATAATTTCTTTTTTTCTACTGACTACATCAAGTCCAAAGCTTGACAATAACAAAACATATTTTAGTTTTGAAAATGTAAGATTGCTGATGAAATAAACAGAACTCACTTGTTACAACCATATTTCATAACATCCAATTTCAGAACATGAGAAATTCCTAAGTAATGCTGATCAACAATTTAACTGAGAAAAAACAAAAGCAAAGTTAATTTCCATAAAAAAATAAATACAAACAACAAAACAATCTACAATATTCTAAAATGTAATAAAAAAGCCTTGTATTAGACTTTGTATTTGTCCGACTCACTCTCAAACCCTTTTTAATGCCTTCAGCACCAGGAGATTTTCACTATACAAGGTATAATTTGCCCATATCAGGCAAGTCTTTGCAATTCCATAACTTGCCAGTCAATTGTTCTAGAGAGCTGTTCAAACCCTCAAAAGATCCGGCAAGTCTTCTAGTTTGCAATAAGAAAATTTTTAGATTTTGGGTTTTTTGTGGGTGATGTCATAAGTGGGGTGGGTGACATCATAAGTGGGGTAGGTCTCCTTTAACAATTTCTCCAGACATTCCTGTCAGATCATGACCATGTTTAGTGGTCAAAAAGCTCACAAACAAGCTCTCACCCTAAGGTGGTTGACACTGCCTTAATCAGTTTCTCCACAGATTGTGATGAAGTAGACAGCCCAAAGGTATTCATAGTGGGGGATTTCAATGCTTGCTCAAAATCAATTTTGGTCAATTGCTACCATAATTCTGCTTGGAACGTGAACTGAAACTATCAGATGAAATCATGCTTCCGGCTGATTTATTCACCTATGTTAGTGATAGGCTACTCATGGAACATGCAGCTGGCTAGACCATTTCGTCTCTTCAAAATCTGCTGACAACTCCATTCAAAACATTGAAATATTACACCAATTCATTCTCTCTGATCACAGGCCGTTAGCTGCAACTATCAAAACCTATAGTACTGTTGCAAAACCTAGTCTGTGATGACAAGACACAGCATGAGAAAAATATGAACAGGAACAAAGCCACACAGCAACAAAAACTGAAATATCAACAGGCTAGCATGATCTGGCTTTAAAAAATATCCTTATCTGAAGAACTTAGCTTATGTGACAATCCTACAGTATGTGCAAAAACCAACAACATGTTGGCATGCTGGAACAATTTTACACTACCATAGTTATAGTAGTGGCACTCAAAAAAGCAGCAAGTAAAGTCTTACCTAATGGCCCAAAACAAAAGCATCTGGATGGACCAAAGAAGTAAGAGAAAAGCATAAGGCTGCCCGATAAGCATATTATACTGGATTGATAATCATAAACCCAAAAGTGGACCTCTATTTGACATTATAAAAGAAAGTAAAAAAAGATTCAAATAGCATTAAGAGCTTGTAGGAAGTCCCAACAAAAATACAAAGCTGATGCATGGATGAAGCTTTATGGAACAGACCTCCCAAAAAATTCTGGCAGAACATCAGAAAACACATGAAAACATGGCTTCCATCCACAGTGGGAGGTGAAACAAGAAATGAAACAGTCACTTTCATGTGGAAAAACCATTTTGCGGCATTGCTGAACTCATCAAAAAACTGTGAAATTGGCAATTTTGTGAAACGAAATATAAACTCACATGGTAATTTTGAAATGATTGATGAGTTGATGTGCAACAGCTTTAGGATGAAATCTAAAACTGCACAAACTACCACTAGACCTTGCAACTGGAAAAGATGGCATCTTTGCTGAAAACATTTTCTATGCTGATTCAAGTGTGTGCAATCACCTGAGTAGTTTATTCAATGTGTGTTTAATATATGGAAATTTTTTTTAAATATCTGGGTTTCGTGGTTGAAAAAGAAACAGGTTTCGGGTAGCAGAAAATAGCTAAAAAGCAGGTTTCGGTTTCGGAAAATCTGGGTTGGAAACATATCCATGAGCACAGTGGGTGCTATCATGCCTTTCACCTACCATCCATATCTCATGCAGGTGGAATCTGTGAATTCTTGTTTGTTTGGTGCATATCTAATCAATTTGATTGGCAAGGCTGACAGCCACGAAGATGCCTTGTTTGCTTTTTCCATTGCTCCTTTTATGAGTTGAAGTGACTCAGGGTCAGTTCCTCTATAGTTCATTATGGCTATTTCAGCATTTTGCATTCTTTTCTGGTCATATTCTGTTTTTCGTGTTTCAGCATTTTGTGTTCTTCTCTTTTCGTATTCTTTTTTCATTTTTATGTTTTTCATGGTGATGATAAACAAAGTGTTTTGCTCTTCTTAATGTTGGTCTTGTGCAAATACAGATTCTGTAATGTGCACTGCTGTTATGGCTAACCATTTTTTGTGCTCTTGTGTCTGTGATCACATCTGTGATATGGACCATGAGTCCGTAATAAGGAGCTATTGTTATCTCCTGTTCTTCACTCAACTCTTGTGTTCTAACTTCTTGTGTTAAGGTAGGTGTTTTTCTCTGACCATGGAGCCTTAGCTGGACTCTAAGAGATAAAGCACCTTTCACAGGATGTGTGCACTGCCAAGTATTGCTGTCTTTGCCAGTTGGGGATCTCGTTATTGACATGGATCTCCTGGCTCCGTCGTTTCTCCAGATTGTTGTTGGTGGTTGGTTGCTCCTAGGGCTCCTATTACTATTGGTACTACCCTAGCTTTGATGTTCCACATTCTTTGTATTTCCAACCTCAGGTCCTGGTACTTTTCTATCTTCTCCATTTCCTTATCTACTACTAATTACTAACAGTAACTGTTTATCATGTGTGTCATTTGGTATTGCTACATGAGTCCTTCTTTTGCTTTTCTATTAGTTACTACTAAGACTGGTCTGCGAGCTTGTATGTGTCTGTCCATCCTGGTCTCAAAGTCCCACAGTACCTTGACTTTGTTGTTCTCTGCTACCAAGTTGGGCTTGTGAAGCCAGATGTTTTCATTTAGGTAGTGTCTGGGCAACAGATCGGCTGGTGCTATTGTGCTGCCAGTCAAACATTCGGTCTCATGGCATGACGCAATAAAAAGAAAAAGGTCACTTTGTCACGAATACGCTGTCCTGCGTTGTGGTGTGATGGTTAGGTGATACGGCTGCTATGCCAATGGTTGCCGGTTCGACTCTCGCCTTGCCGACTTTCTTTTGTTATTTTCTTTGCTTTTATCCAGGCTCCGCTTAGGTGTTAACTTTAGGCTTTACAGGTTAGTGTTGTTAGGTTAGGATTAGGGTTAGGTAGGTCAGAATTAGGGTTAGTTAGGTTAGCGTTAGCTTAGTGTAATGACATTAGGTTAGCTTAGCATTAGGTTAGGGATAGGTTAGGATTAGGGCTACGGTAAGGGTTAGGTTGTAGGTTTATCTTTTAGTTATATTTACTTCCTTTCTACCAAGCCTTTTGCTGCTGCCATCCTGGCGGCAAAATAGACACTGCCATTCATTTATTATTAAATTATAAGAGTGCTCCTCAGAAGGCCAAATCTGAATGCTAAAGGTCTGAAACTGTACCGCTTTGTTAACTGCAGGCATCACCATCTAATGCATAACAATTAACGACAATGCTACCACACGCTCACAGAACATACACAACGTTGGAAGATTGGAATTATTTTGCCAATACTTGAAACCACAACCAGTTGCTACTGCAAATTTGCTTCTTTGTTGACAACAAACTATTTCAAACTGTTAACTAGCTGTGTTGCAAATTACTTTTGCGTTTTTATCAGTACAACTACTACAACATGAACATCCTTCGACTCGATATTTCGACACGAGTCAAATTGAATGACTCGAGACTCAAGTTAGGGTCATTTTTATAAAAATCTGCAATCGGCACATTGCCAAACACAGATAGTTTGCACACAAAAATGTGATTTGTTAGCTTGAATAAGTCCCGTTGGTGCTAATTTTCTGTTGTTACCTGAACAGAGGTGTGCTTTAGTTTTGAACGGATCGGAGATTTTTGTAATCCTAATCCAGTCCAATATTTTCATTGTGTTATCCACTCCGTTCCTAACCCGGTGTCAAACGAAATTTCTGACCTCTGCGAAATTTCTGACCTGTTGTTGTTTCTCAATTATTTTGCCTCTCAGCATAATAAATAAAGTCTGGAAATTACTTGTTTGATGTGTGTTAGGTAAATTAAAACATTTTGGTTAGATGTCAGGTACCCACAACAAGCCATAACAAGGGAATAACTTCAACCAATGAAACTTTTTGGACTTGGTCGTTGACCTCAATTATTTTTCGTTTTCTAACCCTAACCGACACACTTACCTAAACACCAATGCCTAAGGCCTAATAATCAGCTTTATCAGCGTATTTGGCATGTAGAATATTACTCTGTGCATGGCCAGAGGTGTACAGGAGTCGGAGAGTCGGAGTAGACTCCGGCGGGAGTCTTAACGATTTTCGAAAATAGGAGTAGAGCCGGAGTTGATTTTTTAAGGAATGGCTGGAGCCGGAGTTAGTTTTTTAATAAGAGGTTACTTTGTTTATTATTATTGATCATTATTATTATTGCAGATTGTTTTTTACAAAGCATGTTACAACATAACCTTCAAATGTGCAACACTACTTCACAGGAAGTCTTAAAATTTTAATACAACTTGGATGTAAGTAAGGTTAGGTTGGTGAGTTCATGTGTGTAAATATTTGGACAATTTCTTGTTCATGGTGATACGTTAAAAATATGTTGGCCAATAAAATTTAGCTCACATACCTCAACAACCAGTATTTACAGTTTTGTGTTTCGAAGGACAGGAAGTACCGTATGCCCCACCCAGTTTTCTGCCAGATATAAAACTGAGTTGGAGGACATCTCACTACTATCAACATGGTCGAGTGGGAAGTGACTAGACTAGACAATCCTCAGTTTGAGTGATTCCTTTGTTGTATTTGTTTTTTCTTTTGATGTACTTACACAAGATTGTAAGTCAAAATTTTTGGACCCCTTGTGATGTACATTTCGAAAAGCAGACA
>JGI24159J19872_10011378_pt1 | contig 11655 bp, 9 predicted proteins | sample Ectturendosymbi4_FD_19872 | JGI IMG/M metagenome (IMG submission 19872) | reverse complement strand
ATAACAACAAAGAAAGCTTAGCCACTGACCTCTTTGAACGGCTAAATTTTGAACAATCATTTTTTAAAACCGTTTTTTTTAAGGAACTCCTTGCAAAACTTCATAAAAAATAACCTATGCAAAGTCACGAGACGAAGAGCTCGAGACTGAGACCGAGACGAGACCTGAGACCTTCGAGACGGAGAACGAGACTTAAAAAAACGGGTCTCGAGACGCGTCTCGAGACTGAGACCAAGTCTCGAGACTCCATCACTGTTAGTTAGGGTTACAATCAAAGGTTTAAGTTCATGCAATGCACACAAAAGGCCACTAACAGCTTGCCAGCACTGAAATCATGGATGTGATACTGAGCCATTACAGACCCAAGGAAATGATAAACCAAGCAAATCCATGCATTTCGTTCTTGTCATAAGACCATTTCAGCTAATCGTATTCAGCAGTGATAGCGTGACTCGAGTCAATGACTCGACTTAAGTCACAATTTTTGGTGGCTCCCTTGAGCCTAGTGCTTAAGTGCGCAGGCAAGCCGCTTCTTTAATGGTAGAGGTGCGGGGCACGGCGTGGTAGAGAGTTCGAAACTGCGTCGTGCGCTAAAGCTTACGATCCTCGTGCGAGGCTTCGCCTGTGAGAGCGCTCTGAGCGCGGCTCCCGCTTAAAGAGAGAAGGGTGAGTGATGTAGCAGCGCGGTGGCTGCTACATAGACGCGCTAATTATAACATCCCCAGTAGCACGACAGCTACTGGGAGCTCCCTTCAGCCTAGTACTTAAAGCAGTTTGGGAGTGGAAATATAGGCTACTGCTGCTAGCAATGCCACGTAAAAGTGAGTTGAATGCTTGGAATAAATAGTGCACTGGATTCAGTCAGTACCTCACTGCATGTGTAGCTCCAGTTATTTGTTTTTACGTATATGTCAATATGACATTTTTTTGGTTTGGTTCGATTTCAGCATGTTTGGATGTGTGTATAACCCACTGCAAGCTTTTGTTAAAGTTACAGAACAAGATGCGGCTTTGGCGTTCGGAAAAAAATAGCATGTGATAATATTATCACCACATTCAAGTTATTTAATTAAAGCAAAAAAAATATTGGGGCAATGACCAATTTTCAATTTATGAACGCCAACCAATCGAGAGCTAACATCGAATACGTTGGCGCGATACAGTATCGCAGTTCTGAGTAGACTGTACCAAGTTCTTCAACACACATCGTCAAATTTATCGGGAACGCGATTAAACAATTCTGATTTTTATTGTGAAACAGTTCCGTGCAACGTGAACTTATTCGTAGATCAAAGTTAAGCAAATTATTTCCAATCTTGCAAATGTTCCGGTAGCACACATAAAATCGAAGTTGGTAAAAGCAAGTCAAACGTTTACGTAAAATCCGGCTTACAAGTTTTGCAAGTTTTTTTCCAACATGTCCGATTGGGCAAAACAGCATTTGCAAAACGGACCAGAATTATTTTGACAGATTTGAAAATAAGCATGAGTTTTCAGCATTTTAACCATGGAATATAAAGCAGCACACAAATCCAATCACCAATGTGCTTTGATCACTCGCTCCTTTTTGGTGTTTAGGCATACGATGAAAGCCGTGACAGCAGCAAATCATTGAATCAGGAGCGGAAAAATTACGACAAAAACAAAGATGCTACATTCGCTTATTTGCAATAAAACCACAGGAGTGCTATGTGTTGCAGCTGGCAGTTGCTTATGTGCAATTCAATTTTCATTCGTTTTTCGTGCTTTCACATAATTTTCAATAACTTATTGAAAGCATGTCACGTTTGCCAATGTAATTTTACAAAAAAATTTTCTGACGAGTTTTTGAAAAATAATGTGCTGTTTTCGTATCAGGGAAAACATAGTTTTGAAATAATCTCTGACGGCGTTTTCAAAATTTTTTGCGAAAATTTCTAATCCTAGGGCAGAAACAGCGTAGTATATATCATTCCAGCGTGTAGGTCATTTGTTGATATTCTAAGGCGTGCAGAAAATCGATAAACTGCGCGGCTAAGCCTCTCGTATGCCGTTGAGTTTTCTTCTGCATTTTCGTGATGGCTTTTTCAACAATTGAATCAAGACAACCTTCTTTCTGCAAGGTAACATTGGGCATGCTGACAGAAACTTCATATCTCTGTACCCACGAATCTGTCGCATGGCGAAAAGCATCTGTCGAATGAACTGACATAACGCTTCGTCTAAATCGGTTGAATTTTTGTCGTTGGACGGTGAATTTGCTCTATAACCGAAAGAATTTTACACTGATTTGAAAAACATTTTGCATTTCTCAAGCATTTGTATGCCTGATAGACATATTTAACAAGGCACTTCACTTAGGAGACGACATTTGCTGTCGTTTCAACGCTGTTTCAATTAGCCTGTTTACATGGCACATTTCATTGTGGCCTAATTGTGGCTTTTGGTCAATTGTGGCTTTTATTTTCTGAGTCACGCTTAAGAGTGTGGCTTTCTCAAGCGTCACACAGTAAATAGAAAGCCACAATCGACCAAAAACCACAATCAAACCACAATGAAATGTGCCATATAAACAGGCTAAATTAGTATCTCTTACAAGACATACTAATGCACAAAATCAACGATTGTTTTGCAGAACCATCTTGCAACAGTGTAGAAAAATCAGATGTGTCTGAGCAACGGCATAATGCGGCTCGTAGCTCGCATTAGCAAATTTTCTTGTTGTCTGTATCCTGTGAAGATAGTTTGATATCAGAAGCTATTCTGTCCTCAAGAGTCGTTTGTTTTTTGCAAAGTGCTGTGTCACTTCTTTCGCTGCAACACGTTTAAGGAAACTACTTTCGTGTGTGACACATCGTACACGGATTATACAGCTGGTGCGAGATTACGCACGTTTGCAGCCAATCCATTTAACACTTGAATTGCACTTTCAAAAGCTGGAATGTAAACAAAACGGTGGTTGGCCAATTTGTTCTCGATATCTAAATAGGCTATCTTTACACGCAGGTTATATAAACTACATCCTATTCAAAGCTGTTGTTATGAATAAGCCGAAACATAGAGAAACAAGGAGTTCAGTTTGCAATACATGTAGTCGATAGTTTGTCCAGGGCACCCATGTCCAACCCAAATGGCTTACTGAGCCAAAAGTTATGTCACTGTCTTAACCAGGGCCGCACATTGAATGTGATATTAATTGAGGGCCGCACATTGAATGGCTTGCTTTGATCTTAGAAAACTAAATTTAGCTTATACCAATGTAATGAAAGCCTTCGAATCCTAAATGCAATGGTGCAGACGTGATAAAATGGAACTGAGGACCACCTGCATCAAAAATATCAAATTTGAGATTATCAAAAAGGACAGGTTGTCAGTATTTGGGGTACTTACAGCGAAAACCTTAACTGGGCCATACGAACCCTTTGGCTGGGCCGCATGCAGGCCGCGGGCCGCGGGTTGGACATAGCTGGTCCAGGGGCTTTCGCTAAAACCAAAAATCAACATCACCTTTTTTATAAAATCTAAAATGATGCCTGAACGCTTCGTGGCAGATGCAAATGCCCAGTTTTCCCCCACCCTAGTTGTGGGCCTGATTCAATTTACACCCGCGTAAAACCTTGTCAAAAAGAATTTTTTACTTTTTTATTCCTTGATTATTATCTTGAGTTCTATATTCGACTCCAGCGAGAAAGCATCAATAAAGGCGATTGATAAACCTACAGCAATCCACATACAAAAGTAACTGCACTCTATGTGTGTCTGCAGTATAAGTTTTATTTATATGTGCATTTGCTGTAAAATGAACAATTCCTAATAACTGCTCAATGACTATTATTTTCTGATCATCGTTGTTCAAAAAACCGGCTTCAAGGTGAGACTGCAAAATAAACCCTACTTATGCAAAACAGTACACATTTAGAAAGTTTACCAAAAGTAGCAGTAGCGAATAGTGGTAGCAATAGCTCGCGACTATTTTTGTTCAGTAACGGGAGGGGTAGAGCCGCTATTATTTTCAGTAAATAGCAATGGCGGTAGCGACGCTATTTTCAAAGTAGCGGTTGCCCACCTCTGCAGGTACCGCCATTATTGCGACAGCATCATAATGCTGCCCTGGAGTTACTTTATTTGTCCTCATTTGGCTCTCGGAGCAATTTGAGTTTGAGGCCCCTGGGTTAACGTGAAATCCACTTAGAGCACAAACAGCTTATTAGAGCAGGTTTTCCACATCCAGGAATAGTTAAAAATTTGTTTTCTCTTCGAACATGAAATATAAAAAGTAATTTCAGACTTTCCAATAACTATGAACCTACTTTTAGGAAAAATTTCAAAATGGGCAAGTATTGCAGTAGCCTCTAAAACTTCCGCAAAAGTCATCCCATCTATATGCACCTTTTCAGACTTTTTGCAACTTCAAATTTGTTAGGCTACATTTGAGAACTACGAAGCCAATCTGTGTGAGAGCAATGCCGTAACGGTTGTTTCGGCAGTGTTTCATGTTGAAACTCGCACACCACAAGAACTTCATAGGGCTTACTTCCCTTAAACCTAGCTGTCATTTGTCTTTAGCCAAAGTAGGTGGTTCCAGCACTTCCGTTACTTTGCAAATGACTTGCCTGTTAATATTCGTTGAAGAAACTTTCTGTTGCTTCTTAACCGCTATGTTTTGCACACCGGAAATAGTGATTTGTAATCAGAACTAAGTTAACTTCAAACTTTAACGCCGATCTCAGGTTGGCTTATCAGATCTCTACAAGAGTGGAATTCAATAAGACTGACTAAGCAGCACGCATTTACAATTGCGAACTAAACTAAACGTTCAGAAGACAAGTAGCAGTAACTTTGGAAACAGCAATAACTATCAAACCGTATCGTGTAGTAACTTTTGAAAATTGACCTGCGAAAAACGAAACGCTTGTAATTGAAACAGAAAACAGCTTCAAAACATTATCCTCTCTGCGGCTATTGAAAAAACTCAGGCTACACATTGCCGGAAAACAATGACCATTGTTGCGATTAAGGAACGAATTATGATGATTGATGGCATAAAACAGCGCGGTTAATTTTATTTTCCGACGCTTAAAAAATAGTGTGGGCCCTGCACCGGCACTTCACAAACACTTTCGATTCAAAGTGTAAGTTTGTAGGCGTTGCGCGGGGCCCTCTTTGGTGCGGGGCTCGATTGCAAGCAATCAGTCCAATCGGCTAAAGGCCGGCCCTGCCCACACCCTTGGAATGACCCTCCCAAGAACAGCGTGGGTCCAGCTTAACTGCCTCCGCACCAGTGTCGGAAGTTTCCACTCCTGCTTGTACAAATGGGATATGGCCCCCTCTGCGGCCTGTGAGTGTGGTGCAGAAGAACAAACCATCAACCATGTTGTCTTCCAATGTCCAATCCATCGATCTCCACATGGACCGCACTGCCTGACGGTTCTGGACGATGAGACAATCGAATGGCTGCTCAACACCTGCCCCGAGATCTAGTGCGGCCTATAGCAGTGGTTATGAAGAACTGTCTCAAAAGAAGAAGGAATCTAACCAGAAAAATTACTAAGTACAGTATAGCTTACAGCCAAAGCAAAACATTAGCTCGCTAGGCTGCTCATACAAGAAATGATAAACTGTGCTATCTGTGCAGAGGTAGGCAGTAGTGAGCAAGTAACATATTGAGCTACTGTAGCGTATTATATTTCCAGTAGCGATATGGGCAAGTTGTAATCACTATACCATCTTGTGTTTGCTTTATCAGGCTTGGGATGCGACAACGATGTGTCAAGAGTGAAACGAGGGGGATGGAACAAAAAATTTTGAGAAACACTGTTCAAGATGTTGGAGTCAGAGCCAAAAAATTGGATGTCTGGAGCTGAAGCTGGAGCCTGAATTTTGAGCACCAATAAACAATTAGTTTGGAAACTAATTCAAGTTAACTTATGCTCTACCTTTGGCTCATAACATTATAACAATTGACACTGCAGATACTTCAAAATATTTACTGTTAGCAGCAACCATGGGTATGCCGAAGTTAGATGGAGCCCTGGGCAAGAAACAAGTTTAGCGGCCCCATGTTCGAACCTAAGGTCTTTTAGGAATAAATGTACTTTATTGAAGAAAGCGCTTGCAACATTGTTGGAACTTTCGACGTCCCCAATGATTCGGCGCCAGGAGCATTGTGCCCTCATTTCCCCTGCTCGGTGCGCACTGACGCATCCAGCAAACTCTAGAGATGATCACTATCTTTTTACATTTATGCACATATCCAGGTCATTTCATGGACTTAAAAAATCCCAAAATTTTGGGTTCCGCTTTTAACTACTGCGAAACACTAAATAAAGAGACACTTCTGATACAAGAACAACAACCCGAGATTAATGTAGACAATTTTTCCACCCATTTATACTTTTTCAATACATAGATTGTTATGTCAAATATTTAGCTGATGTTCTCAAACCGCAGCTTCATCCTTAAAACCAGCGATGGACAATGCAGCCGCCTCCGACGTCTGAAGGACGACGTGCCCCAAGGGTCAACGGTTGCACCTAATGCTGTTTAACATCCTTATCAGTGAAATCCCCGACACCGTGTCCCCCCCAATATGGCTATGATGATGACCTGGCCCTACTGTTTTCCCTCAAGTGGTGGAATGAGGTGGAAGAAGTTCTCTCTTTGGATATGCAAAGAATTGCTGAGTACCTATCTGCATGGAGGCTCAGGCTGAGCACAGCCAAAACTACGTGCACTGTGTTCCACCTGAATAGTAGGGAATCCAGGCGAAGCTTGCGGTCACCGACAACGGTACCACCATCCCCTACACCCAAACTCCAACTTACCTTGGAGTCACGCATTGATCGCCAGCTCACCTTCAAGCACTGCTTGGAAGGCCTCTGTGGNAAAGTCAGAGCCCGTAATTTCCTGTTACGTCTCCTGGCTGGCTCAACATGGGGCGCCCACCAAGGCCCCGACAAGGGGGACGGGGGGGGGCAATGCCCCGTGGCGGCACTTTTTTTTGGGGGCGGCACTTTTGGTGAAAAGAAGGAATAGCAACTGGTTTTTCACGAATGAACCTGAAGTTAGATTTAGGTTTAGGTTTCAGATTTTGGTTAAGGTTGGACCTACCATACATCCAGGTTTAAATGTCTGTTCCAGTGTCCCGTCCCGGTTAGCCAGATGTCCCGAAATTTTACTTCAGTGAAATTTTCAAAATTAACTCCAGCTTGATAATGCACGGTTATGAAATGATTCTGTCCTGAAGGACTTGTGGCTTGGGAAGCGGCACTTTTCAACTGTGGGTGGGCGGCACTTTTTGACTCGCCTCGGAGCGGCACTTCCCCATGTCGAGGCCCTGTCCAGAAAAGCTTTGGCAATAAAACAGATAGTTTTATGTCTGTGGTGTGTGGCTAATGGATTAATTTGTTTTTCAAAGGTGAAATATAGTTAGGCCTACGTGTTTTCTTGACAGATTTTTAATCCAGCAGAAAAACATGCATTGCCATCGTACTGTTGTATTTGTTCGATGTAAGCCACGGCTTATAAATTTTTTTTTCATCAATTCGTGCGGCTTATAATCAAGGGCGGCTTACATTTTTGTTTCTTTACTTCATTGAAAGGTAGGCCATTGATCCGGTTTCCGGATCGCGATCCAACTGGATTCTGCACTTCAGAACCGGATCCGGATTGGACTGGATTTTGAATAAACTCGACTGGATCAGATATGGATATCCAAACTGCATTGATCATTGCAGTAAAATGTTTAATCAGAGGACTTTTTCGGATATAAACCGGATTGGATCAAATACTTGGACAGGTCTACCAGATCAGGATCGGACCGGATTACTCAAAGAAAATTTTGGACTGGATTTGGATACCCAAAATACCCGATTTATTCAACACTAATGCACACCCATCACGGTAGAGATCATGGGCTAATCCAGTGTTTTCCAAACATTTTAGGCTAGCGGCATGCTGCAGAAGGCAAATACAATTTGTGGTACCCAGCAGAGGTGAGCATGGACAGGAACAGGATTGGATATCCTGCAGGATACTTGCGATTTTTTTGGAACAGGATTGGATTTGGATATTTTTTTTTGAAAAAAAATGGATCAGGACAGGATCAGGATATTGGTTTGATTTCTATAACGAAATTTTTCTGAGAGTGAATCAAGATGTCACAAATGATGGTGGTGGTGTTTTCTTTGCTATTATTTTTATATTCACAAAAAATCAAAATGATTTTGTCAGTATGTGCTGCACTCATCATAGTCGATGATAATTCGTGTTAGCTCATCGTAAATATTTTCCGGCAAGGTGGTAGTAGTAAGCTGATCTTATATTGCTGGTATGCTGCTTTGTTTTGTTGTGCTGAGTGGCACAATTGTGTGTGTTGTGTAGGCTAATAGCCTATTTCATGGGTGGCCAACTTGTCTTCGACTGGGATCGACGAGAAAATTTCTTGATAACTCGCTATCGACCAGTTGGTAATAAAGTCACAAACACAAAATGCCAAAGTTGAGTATCACATGTGCAAATGCAGTGTACCATCACCTTAGTAAGTGATGCACAGACAGAAGGCAAAGTGTCTGTTACACCTAAATCATGATTGCCACGCAGCAATAGAAAAACGTATCACAAAAAGTCCGCAGCATCTGCCGAGCTAGCCTATGGTCAGCCATCACAAAAGGCACCAAAGAATATACGTAACCAACCCATTCATGGATAGTTTTTATGTACTTTCTGGAACATTGATTAAAATTTGTTCTTTTTAGGCAGCTTGTCAATTCAATGCAAAATCAGGTGCAATTGACCAGGTGACACTCGACTATCAACCGGTTGATACAATCAAACTGTTGGCCACGCCTGGTCTATTTCAGTGCTGCATTTCTTTTGGTTAGAATTTTGAGCATTCTTCCTCAAGTTCCTCAACCTTTGCTAAAACATAGTTTGAGTTTGTAGTTTTTGTAAGCTACACATTTTCACTATATTTTATACTGTGATCTACACAACAGGAATTCCCTTTGGATCAGGTTCATCGTAGTAACTGCTAGTGCCACGCACTCAGTGTTATAAGTGGACAAAGCCAGATACACTACAGTTCAAATGGAAAAATAACCATAGCAGAGCTATACCTCTGGCAGGAAAATATACACTAATTTTCTGTTTTTACAATTGAAAGTGCACAACATGTGATGTTATTTTTACGGATTGGGTCACAAAATAACAGGGTGTTTTTGTTTGGAAGTGGCTATAGGTCCGCTGGCAGTGACACAGAATAAAACGCTAAGTTTGTCACATTAGTAGCACTGTCATGGTAGTCATGTTGACATGTTCTACTGTGTGCATGGTTTTCGTGCTGACTCTTGCCATAATCGGGTACCATTTATTTTGGTTGCTGTGGTTGCACTTTTCATGGTACCGGTTTTTATTTATTTTTTCAAAAGTTTTGTGGTCAGATATGTGGTTTAGGTTTAATCAGTGTTAGGTTTAGGTTTACTATGTTTCTCCAAAGTGTAGTCCAGCCTACTGCACACTTGTCATGGATTAGTGTGTGATACAGGCGACGAATGAATAAGTTTCCAAAAATGAAGGTCCACTGGTGGACCTATAGCATAACCACTGCCTGTTTGTTTCGTATGAAACCAGTGTCGCATTCGGATATGGTTGGATATCGGATACTAAATTTCAGAAATTTTTGGATAAGGATTGGATATGGATATTCAAAAAATTTATCGGATATGGATCAGGAGTTAAAAAATCAATATCCGCTCACCTCTGGTACCCAGTGGCGAACGCATAGCAATTTTCCCTAAGGTTTGATGACATTTTGAAAATAGCATATATAATGATATATTGAAAAAATGTATTAGCTCGCGTCACCCCTGAGTATCGTGAATGGCACCCCAGTTGGGAACCACTGGTCTATTCTTTGTCTAATGATAGTTTGTAATAAATATGCAAGTATTCATGCTGTAAGCTTAGGATTACCCTGAAAGTACAACAGTAGACGTGCACTTTGCTAAGTGAGATCAGTTTTATAAAGAAAACTTGCATTTCCATTGCATTTCATGTTCTTTACTGCAGAATGGCAAATTTTCGTTTTTCTTTTTTATGCTAAATAAGCAAAAGTTTCATTTCTCTTTGTAAGTAAACGAAAATTTATTTGTCCTCTGTAATTATTGTCATGAAATTACCTCACAAAACAACGTGATCCTAAGGTCCCTTAGCCATGGACCATTGGTCCCATAGGGTAGGGACCTTTGGGCCACTTTTTCAACAATTTTTGAAGTGCAATCATTCAGACGTTATATTAGATTTTGGTTCTTTTTTGGTACCAAAATAATGGGGATCCTTTGCACTTTTCGGAAACCAACTTTAAGCCAGTTGCGGCAAGCAGCAGGGATTGCATGGAACAAAATGCAAATTTCGGCCCAAAGGTCCCTAATCTCCCTTACTATAGAAACAAGCTAAAGAAGTTTCAACGAGAAACCCAGAAGCTTGGGGGCCAGGTATCAGTCTTCGTACCCCCAAGTAAAATTTTTCTAGAAAGCCCTGGCGAGTGAGCGAAGTCGTGAGAACGCCGACTATAAACGATAGTATTGTTTTATTCAGGTCACCTGCAACATGAACGCGAAAGGCCAGACATGGAATGAAAATATATGAACAGTGACAAGGCCCAAAGAAAAGAGCCCGAGTTAAGTTAGTGAAAGGGGACCGTGGGTGGTGGCACAAACATACAAAGCAAGCAAGCACGTGTTCTCCGATATAAATCGTAAACGAAAACTCTGGCGAAGCTTGAGGAGCCCGTTTGCCGGAGTAGCCACAGGGTTGTTAAAAACACCAAGAACACAGCTTTAAAATACAGGCAAATATGACACGGCATTGATACCTATTTTATACACATTCAAAATCACAACTTTTCCACATCTTGAACACAGAAACAGTAGCGGAGCGAAGAATTTTGTTCGGGAGTGGCCAGTCAATGACGTCGTCAGTCACTGACGTCGTCTTGAGTCCGACTGTTGCTTTTGCTTCTGTTTATTTTCTAACAGCTGAAAATTGATATAAAACTCCAGTAAAATCTTAGCAAGTTTGTTTCGGGGAGGGCCATGGCCTTTTGGGCCTCATTCTGGCTGCGCCACTGCACAGAAGTATCATGACAGAATACCCATTCTGCAACTATAGAAAGACAAGACAAAGCATACGTAGCAACTAGCAAGTTGTCCGTAAGGATGCCAGTTGTGTTAACAATGCAGAAATAAAATATACTTATTTAGCGTTGCCAATGCAAAAACAAAAATACGATTAAAATTGATATGTCAAATACTGTATTTCATTTTGCGCATAAGATTCAGTGAAATTTCACTATTTAGAATGATGTTAAAACGCTTGAAATCACCCCAATTTTTGAATCGTGTTGCACGAATTTTCCTACACACAAGCAGGTCCCTGACAAGGGGAAGGGCGGGGGGGTCAATGCCCCGGGGCGGCACTTTTGGTGAAAAGAAGGAATAGCCAGTGATCTTTCACGAATGAACCTGAAGTTAGGCATAGGTTTTAATTTTTGGTGTGTGGGGCGGCACTTTTCGACTCGCCCCAGGGCGGCACTTCCCCATGTCGGGGCCTTGCACACAAGCATGGGTGTGGGAAGAGGGGCAAGAATTTGAAAATTTCAGCAAAAAAGGTTGTTTT
>JGI24159J19872_10011376_pt1 | contig 11655 bp, 10 predicted proteins | sample Ectturendosymbi4_FD_19872 | JGI IMG/M metagenome (IMG submission 19872) | reverse complement strand
TTACAACAAAACATCTCCTGACGGTGTGAGCCTGGACTCCTGAGCAACATCCAACAATTTTGGACTTTTGTGTAACCCAAAGGAAACTGGCAGATTCTTCTATCACCGATAGAACGTCGACACCAACGCAGACCTGGTCTTCGTGAGTTTCGGCCAGGACAGCTGACTGCCGGACAGAAGTGTTCTAGGATAGTACCCGTGGACACAACATCGGTCTTCCCTCATAAGGCCACAGAAGCTCCAGGTTCTTGCCTACAGCGATCCTGTGAAGCATTGGAATTTTCGCAAGGCTGATTGGAAGCGCTTTTGCCTTCTCACAAATGAATCCAATCAGAGATTGCCACCTCCAGACACATTAAACATTGAGAGGGCATACCAGGATTTTTTGCGAGAGCCTACTATCCGCGGCAAAACAACGTATCGCATGTGGCTGTCGGAAGAACTATCTGCCATGCTGTGTCAATGAGTGCAAGACCCTCTATCGTTCCTTTGTCCAAGCCCCGGTTGGAAATGGTTTCGATAGAGCCACTTCTTCCCTACTATCTTGGCTTGGGCAAGGCGAGGAGAACCATTGAAAAACTTACTGGCAGGTACTGACGCTCCTTTCTCCAGTGCCCTGTCTCGTCAAATTCCATCGACTCGCAACTCATGAAAAACGGGGCACACAGGGCTGGGGATTGTTAGTCCACCAGGCTGGTTGAAAAGGAGCTGTGAGACCTAAGGAAGATTCCAAAACCTGAAGGCCACAGTATCTCTGAACCCTTTAGGCTGGTGGAGATTACTGCTGCCCTCAGACGCCTAAAGCCAGAAAGGCCTCCGGATTGGATTCCATCTTCCCGGATTTCGTACTTCTAGCCAAGTCGGCACTCAAACCTTGGTTTTGCGATTTCTTTACTTCCTACATGCGCCAACTCAATTTCCAAAGATCTGGAGAAGAGCACTAATAGTTGCAATCTCTAAGCCAGAAAAATCACTGGAGGACTAAAGAGTTACCGACCTATATCTCTGCTGTGTGTCCCTTTCAAAATCCTCGAGAGACTCATCTAAGCTCGTGTTGATCCAATCATTGACACATTATTTACTCGGGAGCAGGCAGGCTTTCGACACGGGAGGTCGACTGCAGACCCGGTCAGCCTGCTGACACCGGACATCGAGGATAGCTTTTGAAGGCCGGGACTGTATTTGTCGATATCACAGCAGCCTACGATACTGTATGGCATCGCGGCATCACTTGCAAGCTGCTGCAATTGCTGCCTGATAGACACATGGTCCGCATGATCATGGAGATGGTTGGCAATCGCAGATTCACCCTTACCACCGGAAACGGCAAAAGGAGCTGGTTACGACGCCTGATGAACGGCGTCCCACAGGGACTTGTCTTGCCGCCTCTTCTCTCCAAGATCTACATCTGTGACCTGCCAACCACCGTCTCCAAGACGTATGCATATGCCCTAGGCGCAGCCAGAGGGTGCAATGGGACCATGGCGCTCCACAAATTTTTATAAAATATAGCCATTTTGTGCTTTGAGAGACGTTTTTACAATAACAAAACAGGGTTATTTCCCTAAAATCAAACATTTTACCCCCCGAAATCCGCCCCCCAAATTTCTAGGTTGACTACGCCACTGGCATATGCTCACGATCTAGCAATCATGCGTGCTAATGGAGATTGACAGGCAGTGGAAAGGGTGCTGTCGAAAGACATGGCAACTGCGAGTGAATACCACCAGAACTACCTCCAGAAAAGCTAGAGCTCAGCACTACGAGACTGTGTTGGCGGCCTTTCATCTCAAGGAAGCGAAACGTGAACTTAAAGTCAAATACAAGAACGAAACCCTGTCCGTCTGCTCCGAGACCAAATACCTTGGAGCAACGTTGGACAGGTCGCTCACGTACTGTAGACACCTTGAGTCACTTCCCAAGAAGCTAACAACACGCGTCGCACTCCTGATGCGGCTTGCTGGCTCCGTTTGGGGTGCTGGAGCAAAAAACTCTGCGAAAGGCCACCCTTGCCCTGGTGCATTCAACCGCAAAGTACTGCGCTCCAGTTTGGTTCCGCAGTGCTCATACCCGTTTCATCGACCCTGCCATCAACGACGCTTTGCGAATTGTGACTTGTTGCCTGTGTTCTACACCAGCGAACAACCTCCCAATTCTCGCAGGCATCCAGCTTTCTGAGCTTCGTCGCAATGGAGCCACACTGTCTCTAGCCACACTGTCTCTATTGGAAATCCCGAGCGGCACGTGCGCAAAGCTTCGTACCGTGGCAGCAAGCAACAATACAGATCGTGCTCGCAATCTCTCTTACTATTGCTTGCTCGCGCTACATACATAATGGTGTTATTCTTCACGCACGGTGAATCACACAATCAACGCAAAGCCACCGGAGAGGTTACAACACTTTCAATACCTTTACTGACCCCTACCCTATCCCTGCTTCGGCTGCTACCTGTGTTTTATCTAATTCCACCTATAAACTGAGCATTTCAGCAGAGATGGTTACCGAAATTCAGATCAAAAAATTGCTAGCAAAATTTCTTACATACAGTCACTGGCGTTAGATATTTTATAGGTTAAAATACAGGTATGTGACACATTTAAATCTTATCAGCTTTTTGGCAACATAATCAGGGCCATCGCCAGCGGGAGGCTAGTGGTGCCCGGCCCCACCATTTGAAATCGGTGCCCCCCCCATTTCACGTTTCGCCCACCGGTTTCTGCATACATCCAATACTGTATTTTAAAAATGTGACCCCCTTTCTGTTTTTTGACCCCTCCTGGTTTTTGGCCCCCCTGCTGGTAAATTCTTGCGACGGGCCTGAACATAATCGATACATTTTTAGCAGCAAAAGCAGCAAAGGCAAGAAAACTTTGTCCGTGGAATTAGATCAGTGGTTCTTAACCGGTGGGCGCGCCCCCCCCCAAGCAGGAGGGCGTCAAGAAATTTCTAGGGGTCGCGAACCCTTACATGCTCTACAACATTGAAAAATTTTGAACTGGAATGTGTCCCTTTTAAACGTTATACCAGTGCTAATTTTACGCCGCTATGTGTTATTTGACTTAGTTCCAGCAGAGATGGAAGTTGGGGTTAAGTATCTTGAAATTTTGCAGGCCGAATTCGAGTCTGCATGCAAACGTGACAATGCGACAGTTACGTCGTTGGTTTTACTGACTGCCACAATGTTGAATGTCAAAAAACAGTGGTAGATTCATAGAAATTGAAATGGCACAACAAATAGGAGGTCAAACTGCTGATTAAAAAATTTGTGCTAGGAGCACGCAACGTAAGTAACGAAAAACAGAGCACAGAGCATGCAACGTACACACTCACCCCGAGCACATAACAAAATGAACTGAACAAGTTGCAAGATAATGCAGACCCAGTTTATTTTATTTGAGAAACATTGAGAAATTTATTTCTGACTTAGCTGCAAAAATCCGTGAGAACCAGCAGCTTGTGATTCAAATCAACGGCCGTCTGTGGTTTTCCTCGACACTGAATTGATGTTTCACCGAAAGACGCATTTACTAACGATTTAATTGAGTTGATATTGGAATGTTTTGCACTGTCATAACCATCTACTGCTTCTGGGCTTCGAATATGTTCTCAAACATTAGGTGAGGCTTTTTGATAAAACCAGTCAGCGTTTGCAAGTACTATTGATTTTACCGTGTCGTTCATACTTGAAGGGGATTACACAAACGTGATACAGAATACCGCTTAGATCCGCAGATCATCAGGTGAACGATTTGATTTTTCACATTTACGGTCTGTTTTAATGATTTTGTTGAGAAATTGTTCCTGCAAAGTACCTACCCGAAAGAGAGAGATGGATCAACAAGAACATTACAGACAACACAAGAGGTTAGACGGGTGACAAAGCCAAATTTATTAGAGCATAGGGTACGCATGCAAGTTTTGTGCACAGAGTTGTGTATGTGCTGATGCAATTAAAATTATTTATTCATACAGATTTCAAGGTTGTGACTTAGTTCGCTTCTTCAATATTTCTGATGGCAATATTAAAAATCGATGCAGTAGCCATGCCAGAAGTAAGTACGTGCTTCCACTGCTTTGTGGAACATGATTGACCTGCCATATGGCAATTGGTTATTTTTTCTCTGGCCGAGTGCATTGTTGTTGTGCTATGCAACAAACATGCCTTGTTGAGGCATGCAAATTATGTGTTGATTGTTGTATACTGTATATATAGGTATACTTTACTCCAGAAAACACACAATGCTGTAAAACTCCGTTTCGTTGGATGAATTTGTGCAGAAATTTTAAAAATCCCTTTTGATTATATACAAAATCCAATGTCAATTCATACAGTCAGAGTGACTTTGTCAACACTCAAAATCATTACGTTTTGCCAACGTTTGACATATGTGGTTGTAACCATACATTTTTTATTTGAAAATTATCCAGGAATTTCCATGACCTTTCCACAGTTTATAAAGCGTTTTTTATGTGGTTTGCTGGGATGTGTTTACACACTTTACTGATGGTAGATTTTTGCACGCCAAGTGCAACATCATTGACCAAACTCTGGATGAATTTCAATATTTTTCTACAAATAAAATGTAGAGCAGAAGAAAATGTATGCACTTTTTCCAGCTACAACATTACTAACTTCCCAAGTGTCATACATTACTCTGTCAATTCCTCTAGATATTCCGCTAGTTGTGTGCATCAAGAGGCTTGTTGTACACTACAGTATTTCACAATAGCGTGAACCAGATCCACGACCGTTAGGCGATTACACACTTAATATATGAAATAACATTTAAATGTTCCATGAAGGTTGCAACCGGTGGGTTCAAACCATTTCATAACATATGGCAATCCTGAAATCCTTTCAATGTTTTTTGCACGCTTGTATTACCGTCAACACGTTTTGTCAATACCCCGCTCCTCGAAAGATCAAACCTACCACGAAGAGGGAAAGCGTACGGGGATTACCTCACGTGAATGCAAGCTTCATGACTTGCCAAACCACATTATTACTTTGTATTCGAGGCTCTGGAATTTTGCGATCGCAAATCCCGAGCGGCATATGCGCAAAGCTTCGCACTGTGGCAGCAAGCAACAATAGAGATCATGTTCGCAATCTCTCTTTTACTATTGCTTGCTCGCGATACATATATAATGGTGTTGGTGAATCACACATTCAACGCAACACCACCGGAGAGGTTGTAACAACATCCTCTCCTTTTTACAAAGAACCGCACCGATCGCACATTCTTTGTGTGAAGGCTGAACTCCGCAAGACCTTCACATCCTGGTTACAGCACCATTTTGTTGCGATCGGAAATCCCGAGCGGCGTATTCGCAAAGTTTCGCACTGTGGCAGCAAGCAACAATAGCGATCATGCTCGCAATCTCTCTTACTATTGCTTGCTCGCGCTACATATGTAATGGTGTTGTTCTTCACGCACATCCCGATCGTGGTGAATCACAATATCAATGCAACGCCACCGGAGAGGTTGCAACAATAATGAGACATGTTCACGCACACGTATAAAGCAACACTCAAAATAATTTCCAATATCTTTCAGCATTCCTAACCTTTATCATTAAAGATGTTTTGCCTCGTGTAGAACTTAAGAATAAGTTAACCAAGTGTCCATTTTGATGAGCTTTGCGGAGGGGCCCATTTTTAATTGTTATGAACCACGAATGAGTAGAGAACCCTAAAACATATAGTTCTAAGAAAGACCATGCTCTTCATACAGTGCTTATATTGTGTGAGCCAACTGAGTCAAACACAAGCGAACGTTAAAAATGCCCTGTGTGGTTAAAGCTAATTACCGATTCAATTACTTACCATTTATTGAAAACTTCTCAAGAATACCCCGTGTCAACATTCAAAGAATACCTGTTTACGATAATGACTGTAAGGTGCTTCTTCAAACAGTAGCTTTGTAAAAAAATGATTTACCCATTTATCCTAGTTACACAACACATGAACTACTTGTGTTTACGCAAAATTTGATATGAAGGTGTATCTTTCTTGATAACAATATCGACGTTTACAAAGTTTGTGTTTACTTAAAGCTTGATATAAAAGTCCATACTTTCTTGATAACAATATGGACGTTTTTAGTTTCATGACATTTCTATCAAAACTTTGTCTGATTATAGTCTTGCTTGCATTTGAAACTTTCAGATAAAAACTTTCTTAGCTGCAAAGCAATCAGCCACAGAGCAGGCAACCTTTTTTAACCAAGGGACCGCAATTACGATTCAAAAATCGGTTCGTTTACAGTAAAAAAAACGTCTACTTTGGAAAAATAGCCAATGTGAAGTTGTGTTATAATTTAAATAAAATTAACGTTTTATTGAGACCATGCCAACGGTTAATTTTCATTTATATGGGTACTAGTTTCCTGGAAGATGTGACAATCTAAAAATTGTTAAAGATATTTTAATTTGGCAAAGATCCTTTTGATATTCAATACTTGTTTCCAGATTACAAAATGTAAAGATTTACAGGTAANATTTGCAGATATCATGAAACAAAACTACATANGATGTGGAAACTAATCTCAATAAAATTTTAACGAGTAGCACCAGAGAAAAATTTGTCCGTTTAAAGAATGTTCTGTGAAAAATAATATAGTNTTGCTTCTTGGCATATTTTCAAGANAAATGATTACTGGATTTTGTTGACCTCAAACAATTCTCACAGGCGTGTAGTCAGAANTTTCATGATTTTGTTTCTTTCAACGCTTTTGAAATGAGACCATCCATGACGCTGTGTTGGATTTAGCGCTGGTGAATTCCGCCGATCTCATTGATTTGTTGCTTATTCAACGTCATTTTGGATTTTTTGTTGGCTACAAGTCATTACGAAATTCGACATGTAGAAATAGATTTATTTGGCAACTCACGAAAGTATTTCCAATCGCTGATCCATGTATTCTTTGCATTTTCAACCTTCTCTTTGAAAACATTTTGTTTCTCCGATGAATTGAAAGCATCTAAGCAATGTTCGTTTTCGAGGCAATTCTTGGATACCACTTTTTATTGCGATGAATCACGAATGAAAGCCAAACTAAAAAGTTGTGTATTGCTGAAATGGAGAGTTATTGGAGGTTTTATAACTCTCCGGATTTTTGCTGAAATAATCAAATGCAAAGCACAAACAAAAGATTAAAGTATTTTTTTCTTGCCACAATTGCTACAAGAAGTGAAAGTATACAATTTTCAAAGTGGTCAAATAAAATTTGGTTTGGAGGTTATTGTTGCATGCATTGTAAGAGCCACTAAATCTTACAAATGAAGATTTAGTGGCACTTACTATGCATCTTTCCTAAAAATCAGCACCTAAAAGCACCTGTAGTCTTTCCTAAGTACCTGTAGTCTTTTCTAAAAAAGCGCCTGTAGTCTTTCCTAAAAATCAGCAAGTAAAACAGATGAACTGGTTGTGTGCGAGCAAACTAAAGAAAAACATTGGATGTCAGGAACAGTTAAACAATTTCAACAATGAATAGTGAAATGAGCGGAATTCATGTAACCCTTTACCGGGCCCTCCTTAAAAATATGGGGGTCGAGTTTGCAACGCATAGTTGGTTTGCAGCAGCTTGTAGGCGAAGAGCTGCCTTGTTACGTTTTATTGGTATGCACTTGTTTAGCCTTGTATAAATTACGATGAATAAAAGAATCATATGCTATACAGGGAGAAATGTACAGACCATTATAATAGAAACTTCTTTGAACAGGTTGTTCCCAGCCTTGACTCAAGAATGCGGATTCAGGTTTATACCACCTGATTATCAATCAACTGAATTTCAGCTTACACGTAACGTGTTGTGAAAACTGTGATGGTTTGCTCACTACAATGAGAAAGCGTGTGTTGGGTTGCTGTTCAAGTTGTTGAAGGTTCGTTTGTCTGCCTGCTCCATGCCTTTTGTTAGGCATATACTTGGATATCATTTGATCATTAACTACGTATAGTTTGATGCTTGCGAATGTGCGAAAAGACGGCAAATAATAAAAAATATTGCTTGAATATTTATTTTGGTAAAGAATGCACGGAGCTGCTGTGTATCCTTATTTCGATCGAAATAACAAAAATTATACAATTTTCTTCAACGTTTCAGCTTATTCGTAAGCTAGCATCAGTAATAAAAGGAATGCAACAGTTAGAAAGTGAAAGCAAGGATGTATATTTTAAGGCATTCGTGCTGTATTTCGTCGTAGAGGCCATTATGTATTAAAAAACAGCAAGGGGATAGGGATAGCTTAACCATCGAAGTTGAGATCTGGTTGGTGTTCCTGTATCAGAAGAGACTCGAGTGCGTGAAATTTCTTCTGAACGACGATGCTTCCCAACATCTACGGTTTATTTATTTATTTATTTATTTATTTATTTTACGACAATCTCGCTACAGGCGGTAGCCTGACTTGTGCAATTTTTTCGTGTCACGTCGAGCTTTCAAAATACAGCACGAGTAAATTCCAAAAAAAAAACAAATAATGCGCAAAACGAATACACTGCTTTACTGGAATCTATCACAAAATTTCAGAAATTCGTCAACAGCGTTAAAAATAGCTACTGAAATGGCAGTCGGCGCAACAGGCACACCATGTAGGTATAAGCGCAACAAATCGGTATGAACCAAGCGTTCAAATCGTTCAGCAAAGCCGGTTTCGTTCAGAATATAACGAACTTTTTTATGAAGGGCTGTTCATGCTGCGCAGTGAACGTTACAATGGAAGAATAGGTGTAATTCGGTCTCCATTTCACCACATATACAAACACGGTAGTTGTTTTTAGCGATATTTAACGGACTATGGCCGAAGTGAAGTATACAGCGAATGGAAATCATCTGGGGATTGAGTCCTCACAAATGATGAGCACTTTTTTTTTGATATGTGATAATGGGAATTTAAGCGATTCATGAAGATGGAGTGGCTGGATGAAGATTTGATTTCCAGTGGTAGAGAATTCCACAAGCTGGAAGTTTCACGGAAGAAGAAGTTATCGGACAAGGATTTTTCAAAAAGCTGTATTTGAACATTTTGATTGTGACCTAAAGCATACGGAACAAATTCTTTGAATGATCTGAAAGAACTGTCAGGAAATGGGCAGAGTNCCATATCAAGAATTAATTTGGATACATNACAAAGCAGAGATATTTGTCTACGTAAATTTAGGCTTGTGAGGTTTAGATCGGCTAGTACATCGTTAGGGGATGTAGTTTTAAGACAANCTAGTATTATTTTAGCGGCGGAGAGTTGTGATTTGTCTAACATTCGATTGTCGTAGTCAGAACAGTTGTCGTANATGATATTACCATAGTCAAAGACCGGTAATATGTTCGTTTTGTGTATCGTGAGGAGAGCGTGGCGAGGCACAAGATTGATCAATGAACGAAGACGGTTAATTTTGGTCATCACTTTCTGATGTAAGTGTATAGTATGAGTGTGCCAAGAGAGACTGTGGTGAAATAGTAAGCCTAGATGTTTGTGTGTATTTGTTTTCGAGATGTGGGTATTATTAAATAATAAAGGGGGGTGATCATTCCTTTACTTAAATATGGTCATAACCGCAATTTTTTGAGGGTTGAAAGTAACATTCCAAAGCTCAGACCAATGGTGCAACGTGCAGAGATTTTGAGTAAGCACACTGTGCAACTGGACAGGACACTTATGTGAATAAAAAAGGGTGGTGTCATCTGCAAAAAGAGAGATAGACGCTTTGATATATGTAGCAATGTCATTAACATAGGTTAAGAACAACAGAGGCCCTAAAACAGATCCTTGAGAAACACCACAATTCGTATACTTAAGATCCGAACGAGAACGGCCCAGAAGAACGACTTGAGAACGGCGGAAGAGATAAGAGGATAGAAGATTTAAGAGAGAGCCGACAATCCCAAGTTGTTGCAAATCCGAATCTCCGGTTGCTTGAAGTTAAAAGAGATCTATCATACAGTACAGGAAAATAGTTTTCAGTTCCTCCTTCAAATGTATTTGAATATTTATGCTTGCTCTTCGTGACAAGACCTTGAAAGAAACTAATATTTCGAATCATAAAATACAATTTGCCGATACCGGGGAACTTTCTCACCAAAGCAAACCTCCATATGTGATATACAGCCAACCATGTTTTTGTAATACTGTGACAGAGGACAGAGTGTTTTTATACAGACAACGCAGGAAATTCTGTATATCTTTTTATGGAGGTTTTGTGTAACATTACAACAAACATGCAGAAGTTTGGAAGGTATCAATTAGGCCAGTTTAAATATTTTCAAACACATTTGTTCCACCACTGTTTATTGAAAATGTCAAACTTCATTTATTATTATTTCTATTTCTGAAATGTTGATAATTGCAGATCAAGGATATTAGCTCATCTTGTTATTCCCAATCTAGAAGTGGAGAAATTGTCCTTTTCTCGATGCACTGTTGAAGCAAAGATGATTTTTGAAAGGAAGGTCTTCAATTTTTCAAGCAGTCCGCCTGTTCTTCATGACATCTTTGCATTTTATTTTTCGGTTGTGGTCACTGCGCTTTTATGTTGAACATATTTTCTTATGTTTTTTATCCTTTGCTTTGGGAGCTTGTTTACGAAAATTACCATTTTAAAATGAACCAAAAATGCCAATAAAGTCGGGGAAAAACATTTGACGACTGAGAATCTGTTTATCATCATTACTTTCAATTTCGTTTATATTGACAAACGCACAGTATGCTATTAAAATAATTACTCTAAACCTTAGATCCCGTTTTCTTTTGTTTCATCTCCAATGGATTTGAACATAAACAGTAGTTCAGTAAAAATAGAGTCATCATCGTAGAGGATGAACGGAAGATGTTATTTTATTTTGCCTTCAGAAGATATGATGAAAGTTTGATCAATGAGCAGAAACGACCTCGATTTCGATATTTTGAGGAAGTGCAGTAGCATGGCGAATAATTTTTATTGCTCCTCTAGGGTACCTTCTAAGGTGTAACTGTAATCCTTTGTAACAGAGCCATCAGGGACTATCCAACTCCGCCCACTGTATGCATGGACAAAACAGGTAGACGGCACGTTCAATGTGAATTCTGCAATTGTGAATGATGTAGCCATCCTTGCGAACGAATCATTGCTTTGTATCCATAAAAACAGAGTATGTTGCTGGAAAAGCCTCATGTGCGGTTGTGAAAGACTTCGGTGCGGTTCTACCTGAGTTTCCTCAGCCCAATACGCCATTCGAAAGGTAACACGGAGTGTTTCCTTCCATTTGCAAAATCACAGTCGCCAGCAAGAGTAGTCCATAGCAGATTCCATGTTTTCAAATTTCAATATAATGATGTGCAGATATGAACAACTGACGAATCGAGAGAAGTCGTGTGGTGGGAATAAGTCAATACAATAGCTTCCTTCTGTCAACATACCTTGAACGCCAAGGGAGGTTTTGTTCTTGACCTTCCGGGTGAAGTCTTTTATGAAGTAGATCGTCTCAAAACAAACTCTTTGGGCTTGTGTTGACGAAGTGAAAGCACTTCGAAAGCTTCCAGAATTTTCTTGACAAGGGGTGGGCTTCAGTCATGAAACGTTTTTCACGCGCATCTACTCAAAACCATCAGAGCGTGACGCGTCTCTACACGCCCCAGACAGACTCACAGGTATTGTTTTGTGCCATGTTTACGACGAG
>JGI24159J19872_10011373_pt1 | contig 11656 bp, 6 predicted proteins | sample Ectturendosymbi4_FD_19872 | JGI IMG/M metagenome (IMG submission 19872) | reverse complement strand
GGATCGGGTTCGGGTCGGGTCGGGTTGAAAAATTACGGTCCGATTCCAACTCTGAACGGAACAAACAAACAGTGAAAAAAATCTTATCGTAATCAGCAAGAACCTTTCGCGGACAATCGATTTCGAGTGAGAGGTATGGCTTGCAAAAACAATGTGCGAAAGGTATTCATTCACCACTTATCAAACTTTTTACCATAAAACTTAAGTTTTTTTGTCTATTAACCGTAAATTGAAAACGATCTAAACAGTTTTCTTTTAAACATATCTTTTCGGAAAAAACGTAAGGTTTTTAATGCGTACCATCTTCAGAAAACCAAACCTCCAATAAAATAAAAATGTTGCACAAGACTTACATAACTAACATTATGTATTTGGCGTGATGCGATCAAAAAAACAAAACAGGTAGTAGCTACCCGCCAACTGCAATAGGAAACAAAAGTAGATCCTTTCCACTAACATGTTTTTTGTGATAACGTGGAAATCGTTGTCAATTTTAATTTTGTACTGAAAAAAAACGCGTCACGTCGCAACTATCCCAAAATTGGAACATTCCTCTTTTCTGGTACACGACTGGAAAAAACAAAAGAAAAATTACATGAACTCACATTGGAGTCGCGCTTTATCACGTGCCTTAACACTGATGAGAAGCTAACTACCACCCGGCCAACCGAATAGGAAGCTGCTTGGACAAAACTTACGAATGACAATTTCCGCTATAGCTCGCAGACACCGTTGAGATTCCGGAAAGGCTTTCCAGCTGAGTGGCAAGGTTTCCAGCTGGCACGTTAGTAGCGAGATTGCTTATGATGCCGTGGCTACCGTCTTCGAAGCTGAGGTCAAAGGTTCCGCCAACGGGTGGCGAAGCTTTGGCGGCTCGTATCACGTGAATCTGGATGATAACAATAGGTTATTAAAGGTCGTTCCACTTGAATCTGGCGGATGATAACCGTAGAATATTAAACGTAACGCTACAGTGACCTACAATACGTCGCAATCGAATGCATGGCAAGTTCTTACCATTTCAAACAGAAAATCAAGTTCGAGTTCAGGTCTGACTCGATTGTTGCAAATGAGGGTTTTGAATTTCGTCTTTTGCGGATTTTACGATGACTTTTTCGAGTAATTCTAACCACAGAAAAACAACTGCAACGCGCGCGTTGCAAACTCCCTGTTGCTCAGTTGTTTGTCTAGTCCAGCTATGTCCAACCCAAATGGCTTACTAAGCCAAAAGTTACGTCACTATCGTAACCAGGGCCGCACAGTGAATGGCTTTCCTTGATCTTAGCAAATTAAATTTAGCTTAATCTAATGTACTGAAAGCGCTCGAATCCTAACTGCAAATGGTAACAGACGTGGTAAAGTGCACTGAGGACTACCTGCATCAAAAATGTCAAATTCAAGATTATCAAAACAAGGACAGGTTGTTAGTATGTAGGTACAAAACTTCCACTGCAGCTGAAACCTAACTGGGCCGCACAAAACCTTCCCGAAGGTTGGACGAAGCTGGTCTTGGCGGATGGATTGAAATGATAGCAGCCTTGGAAACGTCTCAAAAAAGGACTCAGTCTCAGCCGCATTTGTCAGTTTTGTGGGACCCAAGTAAAAGTATGCACGTTCCTGCACTTGTCCAAACAGCTTTAGATTTCATAAAAACTCACCCTTGACGTAGAATTCCAGTTATCTCCGTACGTGGCTTTATCAGCGTCAACAGTGCCATTTCCAAAAGCGAAACCTGCCCCAATAATAACAAGCTCAACCCAAAGTGTGTTTTTACCAGCGAAAAGCAATCTATGCTCGAAGCAAGTTTTTAAAAACGTACAAATCAACGCACTAGGTGACAGCACGTAACAGCCTAGCAAGTGTTTACCTAGGAGCGGAAAGTTGTGCCCGCAATTGAACGGGACGAAGACGATTGTGTAGCTTTGATCGGTTTCGTTTGTCGCAGCAGTTTTCGTCACGCTTAGACTTGACAGACGAATGTCAGGAATGACAGGGGGACGGATGGCTCGAAAGTAAGCTGGAATAGAAAAAGAACTGTGAGCGATTATGCCCGTTTTGCGACGACCGACAGCCTACTGATAAGTTTTCCAACCCTGCAGTAGCACCACAAAGCATTTAACGTAATCCCCCGAACTCAAATTTTCCTAACTCCGAAATCTTCCCCACTCACCAGTAATTCTATCCGACGAAAGAGTGATGCCACTTGCGATGAAAATGTTGTCCAAAAAGAGGTCGACGTGAGGATTCGATCCCTCGACCAAGCACAGATCGTAAATTTTAAACATGGTGCCGGTGGGCTGCACTGCAGACAGATAAATCAAATGTTATTGAAACTTTTAGTTGATTGAAGCAAAATTTTTAAATAGAAAAGGGCCAAAGTTTCAGCACGACCAGAAACCAAACTGGCAGTGTACTCACGCAGAAACAATTGACAGTGTACTTATGTGCTCACCAAACTGGCGGTGTACTCACGCAGAAGAAAAAAGACTTAAACTTATAAAAGGACGCACTTACTGGTAGTCAGCAGGTCCTTAAGATCGATGCATACGTGTGTCCACTCCGATGAATCCACAAGGTCCACGCCGCGCAGTGTTCTCAGTTTTATGATGTCAGTGTAGCCAAAAATGTCCCAGTTGAAATAGGAGTATGAGACGCGCAACTGGTTGCTGACGTCACCAACGTAGGCAAAGCAAAGCTGAAGCTTGTAAAGAAAGAAGTGCAGGGGAATAATCACTAGGACTCCACAATGTGCGCAGTGTTTGAGGCGGCGGGAAGATATAAGCGATAAGAAGACCTGGCTTACATTTTCAGTACCTGATAAAAGTTTTTGAAAAAGGCTTGCGACTGACAATTAGTAGTAACAGCCAATTTTATGACAATATTTTCATGTCAATTTTGTAACGACCATGGTCGGACATAAATGACGATGATTTTCACCAACGTATACGTTTGTCAATGAAACAACGTGGCTTAGTCAGTTCATGGGCGTCGGAAGGACTTTTTCCAGGGGATCCAATAGTGGATATCTTCCAGTGGGTGCCAACAACCGTGAAATTTCATTTTACCAACTCAAAACTAAGAAAAACCCATTTTTTCTACTGAAAATTTAATAAGAAAATATCAAATGTCTAAATCCAGGGGTTCCCTGGCTTGGCCCCCTGCCCTCCCTTCTGACGCCCATTACTTTGTTGCAAACACATAGATATTTTCGTGGGCTGTTGCCACCGTATTTGAAATATGTAAAGCCTCGAAGTGGTAACATTCACATACAAGGCGGAAAACGTTTTAAAGAATTTTCTGTAGGTGCCTCCAATGTCCATTTTTCCATAACGATATAATGTTTGCTGCCTTCATGTGATTTATCGGCCATCTGCAGGAAATACTTCTTTGTCGGAATTTTCCATTTCGGTGCCTGGTGAGCAGCTTTAAACGATTCTTTAAAAACTTAACACAGACCCTATGCAGCCATAAACCAACAACCACAAAAATTTTCAGGCTACCTTAGAGTACTTGGCGGCGTCAATGGGATCGTTTTCTGTTCTGAACAAGCAGGTTGGATTCTTGACAGAATGAAGACCGCAAAGCGATTTCTCGGTGGTGCGAGAACCGCTGACAATTCCTCCGTGTTCTAAATCACTGCAAAGCATCGGATTGTCATCATGGTACAGTGCGGAGTAATGAAAAAATCAATGTATAACTGGGATCAATCGCAAGCGTTTCTTATTGTTCATGCAACATCAGAGGTAGAAAATTTAGACCCAGCATCTTGTTACTTAGGTTCTTATTTCTATTTAAACTCAACTTTACAAACTGAAAAAGCGTCTTTTCTGGACACGTAAAACAAAATGAACCACCCAGTTTTTTTTTGTTTTGTTGTTTTTTTATACAGTAATTCTGTTAAGATTCGTTGCGTGTCAATTGTTTGAGGAGTGTGATCGAGGACAGATGTATAGTTTTATGTCAATCTTTCGTTTGAAATGGCATCGCGGACAGGAAAGGTGTATATGTTTTTACTGTAAATGTTTTTTCGCAAAACTCCCCGCACATAGCTTAATCCATATAATGCGAACGACTCAGCAACACTCGGCGTCTTTTTAAACTTGAAGACATAGACGAGTCATTTCCAGAATATCTGAGTTTCGTAGTCCATGCCCTAATTTCAAAGTTCACTGTACATTTTGAAACGCGTTTCAGTTTTGAGGATTAGACAATGTAAACCACGCTGTCCAAGTAGGGCTCACTTTCGAAAAATCACTGGTTTCTTTGCCAGCAACTTTTCAATTTTCTGGGAGCACAGCGGACCGAACAAGCTGAGCACGGCGCTCTCGACTATGTCGGCGGTCGCATCCGTTGAAACTGGCTCGGTTACGTAGCCGTCCACCATGAAGGTGACGGATTTAAGATCGGGAATGCCAATAGCGGTTTCCTCCGCTGTTACTGCCATAACGTCATCGTCACTGCTGTTGACCAGCAGGTCCATTCGTCCTGAAAAAACAGCAAACTTATCGAACTGATGTTGAAGAAGCGCGGCTTGATTTATAACACAGCAACGAAGTACAAACAACGAAACTAAAAAACTGAGATCTATTCATTTACGCAACGACTTTAAAAGACCGTGTGTGAACAAAGTGCATCAGATTGCATCAGCGAAAGGTCTATAAATCTAAATTTTGCTGCAACATGATAAGTACAGCTATATGCCCATTGGGGGTCATGGTTTGTTCCCCAATACAAAAGGCATGGGAATGAAAGATTTTCGGACGATTTCGTTACTGCAAAACGAGTTTTGAGAACAGTTGTCAGACGCACCTAAATTGCCAGTAAATGTCACTTCATAACCTTCTCTGACATCACCAGCAACTTCCACGTCAGGGACAACAAGCTCCAAAGCGGATTCCACTTTCTCAGCGGTCGCAGCGTACGGAATGGGATCTGCGAAAAAGGAAAAAAGGACGCGAAGGTGAAACCCCTTATTTGGAACTGCGTTACAGAAAACTACGGAAACATTTGAAAAATAAGTAGCTTCGCGACTACGGGAGTTATACAGCTTTTCGAACTCAAATGCGCGTAGTGAAAAAAGAAAGTGCAAGACACAGGTAGGTTACGGATGGTCCATCTCATGACCCTCAAACTTTTACATGCTTTTTCTGAATAGACAGGATATGAATTCTTACCTAGCTGCAGAACACACCAGCAGACAATCGATAAAATCGAATCACCTTGGGTTCTCACCTTGGGTTCTAACGTGTTTTTATGTTTTTAGCGCCAGTAGAGCCTGATTAAAGTTTGTTTACCTTGGGTTCTTATTCAGAACATTCAGAACCACATCAAACGTTCAGAACCACATCATTCGACAATTTTCCATCAGACTTCACCAGGTCTGTCTTTAACGGCTTTTGATTTGAGGGAAACGACACAAAAAAATATTTTCTTTTGATTTGAGAGAAACGACACAAAAAAATATTTTCTTTTGATTTGAGAGAAACGACACAAAAAAATATTTTCTTTTGATTTGAGAGAAACGACACAAAAAAAATATTTTCTTTTGATTTGAGAGAAACGACACAAAAAATTATTTTCTTTTGATTTGAGAGAAACGACAAAAAATATTTTCTCGCGCATGTGTTCGAAAGCAAAGCGTGCCCAGGTAGCCTTTCGTGTGCATGTGATGCGTGAAGCAACTGTTGGTCAGGACCGGAAAATAAATTACGTTTCCGCAAGGTCCGATCAAGCTATCGTTGACTTCCATTGCAACGGCTCTCAGTCATTTTCACAATAAAACCGTTTGTGACCAACAAAACAACTTTACATATAATTTTTTTTCACAAAATACTTTTAAACTCGGGTCTAATTGACTCTGGCCAAGTAACACGTCAGTTAACCACGGGTTGAAAAAAAACCTTATGTTCTTCCAAGACCCCATAGTTATCTCATGAACAAACTCATACACCACTCAGTTTGGCCACAGATATAGGAAATGTCATGAAATAACAGATTTCTCATGTTTTCCTGCGAGTATAAAATTAAATATAACGTCGGACACGACGATACCCATGGCTATCTGAACATAGTTGAAACAGGCACGTAAACGGAGAAAATAAGCAACGCCAAAAATTACTCGTTAGCTGCGAAATTACTCGTTAGCTGCACCGTCGAACTAGAAAGCAACATGTTGGGTGTGAGCATCATCTCGCACAATCCTTATCCAAATCTACCCAGGCTCGTGGCCATGGAGGCATTCGGGGACAGTTCCTCTCCTAATTTTGTTTGGCCTAACAAATTTGTTGTAAACGTATGATAAAAACAAAACGTTTGTCTTCCTAAAAATGTATTTTGACCCCCCAAACCTTAAAACCTGGTGACAGGCCTGTCTACCCGCCACAAAATCGAGACGTTCCACCAAATCGTACCGGTTGTCACGCGAAACAAAGTGATTTGAAACATGTAGCCTGCACAGGACACCAGTTTGCACGTGACATTAATCTTCCAGACAGACGGCTTCGGGTTCTGGGTCTCCCATTTATGTAGTGTCACCACTTGCTTCTCTCTGACCACTTTCGTTGCGAGATTGATCCTTTGAACGTCGGTTTTTGCGAAACCTTTAACATGAAGCAATTGAAATGAGGAGTGGAAGTGGGATTCAGTGTCACAAAACCAAACGGACAAAAATTAAATATAAAACACTGAACAACAATCGATTATAATTTTAGTTACGAAACAATAGGCCAACTGCAGTCAAACTTGCACATGAAAGTCATTTTGTTGTAAGTCCCGAGGAAACATTTTTCATTTCTTAAACAAGTCACGCAAAAGGTCAGAAGTCAAACAGCGCAGGAAGATAAAATTCCAAGGAAAGCGCTTTGTTGCATTGCGTCATGCACTTAGTGTTCAAAAGTTGTTCAGAAGTCCAATTCCAGCTCTTCGGATAATGTAGCCAATTAAGTTTAGTTTATACATAGATGCAGGGATGTCCGTATCCATTTTCAAGATATTCTTGCATTGTGCTTTGATAAAAAAGGAAAGTACGGGAATAATGGAACAAATGAATCGAAAAAGCAATTGAACCTTTTAATCGCTACTGGATATACTTTTAATTATTCAGCTACAGTTGAATACATATTACGTATATAAAGATTGCCCTCTTTCGTGTCAAATAAAAAAAGATTCTGTGATCATAATAAAAAATTAAAGATGGTTTGTGTTGAATGATAAAAACAAAATTTGACTGTGAAGTGTTAAATTGAGTCTGGTGATCTTAACTTTAAAAAAGTTGATGTAAATGGTTTGTAGCAAACAAAAGTCATGAATTAGATCAAGAGTCTGAGGAACAATTAGTGCATCCAGCGCAGACAGGGGAAGACATATGTGCTTTTCCAAAACATGTGTTGCGTGAAGGGACCCTGAGGTATGCAGTATCAACCGCTCTTGTATGTTCGTTTATCACTGCCTAAGTTCAGATAATGCAGACTTCTGAACACGTTTTGTTCAACAAAATCCAAGATAAGGTTATCCAGTGATGAAATATTTTACGATGCACTTTTCGATATTCGGACCACAAAAAATGAGTTTGGGGCAAAGACTTCAACTTCATAATTTCCAACTGACAAAGTTTCATCCTTGTAAACAGGCTTCATTGCAAAATGCTGTTAACACTTTTTATCAACAGCAGTCTGCTGTAATACAATACTGCAAAATGCTTCGTGTTATGTGTAGATTGTAAATTCAGATAAAACTCCTTTTTTGGACAGGCCACAAAAAGTCCTTCTTGCGTTTCGGAGGGCCTCACGTAAAAAATTCAACTGGCAAATCTCGCGTAAGTTGATAGTATATGTTGGAAGAAGTGCAGCAATTTAAAAGATTCTTCCAAAGGCAGGCCGGATTTAGACATGCGGACTGGCCTTATGTGAGGCCCTCGGTACCAGTGCTCCGCCTAAGAAAATTTGTACTGAGCAAATGTTTGTTTTAGTGCAAATGCGATTGTGCAACCACGTAGACACAACCATAGCAAAGTGCTTCGGGCCTTAAAAGGGCTACATGCGGTATATATACGCAACGGTCCCTGTAAGATGCGCAAGTGCGCAGAACCACCAGACCATTTGTGCAGCGAAATCTCATTCTCGCGTACTGGCAACCACATATCGCGCCGCTGCACAATATATCGTACCGCTGCAACCATATATCGCACCGCTTAAACTGCTTCACTGATTGTGTGTCTGCATGGCTGCACAACTGCATTCGTGCTAAAACAAAATTTTGTTCACTGCAAAATTTTCTTAGAGGGAAAACTGTATATGCGATATTAATTTTGGAATGCTGCAAGTGCGCAAAAGTGAGATTTTACTGTGCATCAAGGTCTAGGAAGCGCGCAGTTATGCACCTTAGAGGAACACTGCTCAGTACCCCAAAACATGTTATGCAACGTCAAGGCATTACTCTTATCAATTACTTGTAAATATGTAATCATAAGTACGGATCATAAATGTGGAGCCTCATGGGCAGACTCCCACTTTGCTCTCCTTAAATCCGGCCCGGTTGCAAAGTTCTTGCATTTTCTTCATAGATCGTTATCATGCAAGACCATTTTGTCTGATGAAAGCACAGTTACTAAAACTTTTCTTTTCTTGGTACAGTTGTATCAACAAAAATGTTCCTACAAAATTTAGTGTTCAGTGTAGCAGGAAAAAAGTGGTAGTCCATAAGTCAGACATCGATAAGATAGTTTGGCTCACTTTTTTTATTCAGTCCAAAACAATTTCGTGGGAAACGGGTGATGAGTTTTGACTTTCGCAACAGTTCAAATTTAGAACTAGCTAAGTTACCCATTTGCATGGCTAATCAATAAACACAGAGCATTAATTTTCTGAACCTTTTGCAGAAAAAATGCTGAAACTTCAAAGTTTTTCTTTTCCCATGAATGCGACAACATTTTTAGTTTTCGAAAAAAGCAATATGCAAGTTTATGTAAGCAAACTTCATGAGCTCATGTGGGCAGGTGAAGTCAGAGCTTGATTAATTCATGGAAGTGTATTCAGATTCAGAGAAGGCTTAACTCTCCAAGCACTTGCGCTCATAGGCGTAGCCAGGGGTGGCAAGGGGACCACGCCCTCCGAACTTCTAGCATATCCAATCGTTTTGTGCCTTGAGAGGCGGTGTCCCACCAAACAGAATACTGCTGTTTGTTTGAAGTCAAAATATTTGCCTCCCCAAACTTATGGGCTAGCAACGCTGCTGCTGCGCTTTGGGATGACCCAGAAGTTTTTTGTCAAAACAATTGGCGAGAGTCTGGTCCGCTAAAGATTGATCAACATAAGCGTACGGCATGGGGATGCACTGACAAATCGGCCATTACTCGAGCGAAAATTTTCAAAATTTGGGCAAAGTGTACAGCTACGTTCACATGTAAGTGGGGTAGTGTCTATTTTCCAAACTAAAACAAAATAATAACCAAATCAACGGCAAAATATTCTGAGATTATTTTGCCATTCTTTTTCGCTCTTTATGGCAAAATAAACATTGCTCTTGAGTGTACTGGAATCATGTGGCAATTCCAGCAGCCTTCATCAAATTTGGGCTAGCTAAAAAACTTTAATAACGTTTTGGCTAAAATTAGAAACATTTGAGTAAAATCGGAGCATTTGGGTAAAGTCCAACAGCCTCAATTAAATCTGGGCAAATGAGAAAGTTTCAATCAAACTGTGGTGAAAACAATAACATTTACATTAATTGGAAACACTTGAAGTCCATCAGTCAAATCAAATTTTGCCGATTTGCGACAACTTCATTCAATTCTGGTGAACTTCAAACAGGCTTGTTCAAAGATGGGCTATATAGAAAAGCTCCATTAAAATTTTAGTACGTCCAGAAATGTCTGGGTGAATTATAAGAAATTCATTCAAATTTGGGTGAAGTTAAAAATGTTTCCATAAATTGGAGAGATTTGGGTAAATTCCAACAGACTAAATCAACTCTGGCCAAACAACAATAATTCCATTCAAATTCGGACCAAGTGGAACAACTTAATTCAATTTTGGGTAACTTCAAACAGCTTCATTCCAGTTTGAATAATATACAATCACTTCATTTGAGTTTGCATACATTTAGAAACATATGGGCAAATTCCAACACCCTTAACCATATTTCGGTCAGCTTCATTCAAAGTTGGGTGCAATTAGAAACAACTGGTCAAATTGGAAGAGTGTCATTCAGATTTGCATATATTATAAATATTTGAGCAAATTACAACAGCCCAAATCAAAATTGCGCCAACTGAAACAACTTCATTCAAATTTGGGTAAAGTTAGAAATATTAAAAAATTAGGAACATCTAGGTAGTGATAACTTACCATTCCAACTAACCCTAATTTTTGTAAACCTCAAATTGTTGATGCGGTAAAGTGCACAACTAAAATGTCGTTGTAGCTGCAAAATGTTTTGCGGTAGTAATGTGGTGTAGTTGTGATAGGATAGTGTGAAGTTTTCGTGTTTCAAACTTGCTTGATGTTGTGAGATTCGCAAGTGCAAATCTGTTTCCATGAAGTATTCATGAATAAAATTAACTACAAAACTGCAGCTGTAATATGTTGCGTGGTGGTAATGTAGCTGTGATTTTATACTGTTTAAGTTTTCATATTTTCCGTTTGTTTCATGCAGTGGATTGCAAATGTTGCATCCTGCCAAATGGCGTTGTTTCAATTTAATGCTGTGAAATGAACTTTTCATGAACAGTACTGCATAATTCACTTATGCTAATGCAGTGCAGTGAAGCACTGCCATTTTATGAAATATTCTTGTTGAGGTTATAAATGATTTGTCATTGGAAATGCGCATTTGTACAAACTCCTTGGTATAGTTGATCATATAGGCTGCAGTATTTGCATGTATCAGTCTCATATTGCTATTTTTTCTTAGCATGCTGTGTTCAGTGCACATTTAACTGTCTAAACTGGAGTGGATTTTTGGTTTTCATAATGTGACTTTAGAAGCTGTAAGCGTTTAAGTAAGTCGTACTATTTTAAGTGCAACATGTTGCAGTGAAGATTGCCAATGTGGAAGGTTAAACTATATGCTATGTAAATTGCCCCCTTTCCCTCTAGTTACTTGAGTCTTGACATATTTGCGGCAATGTAATACCTTAGATCGTAACCTGATATTTACTCCTTTTTCAGATTGATTGCCATAGAGGCCAACACAAATGCACACATCATTGCTAGGGAAGAACAAGTCTTAACTATTAGGATGATCGCTTTGGAATAATAAGTTTAGAACGTATATAAAAACCTGAAAATGAAGATTCTGAACAACACCTTCCACGCGTGGTGGCATGAACAGAAATTCTTTGGAGGATTTTATTGTAATTCGCTAACATTTTTCAACACAACAAATATTACCATTGTTCACATGTAGCTATGCAGAATACTTATTGCTAGTTGAGGGCGTATGGCTTTGAACCCCGGTAATTAGTAGGCCTAATTAGGCACGCAGAAATCTTGATTAGTTTACAACGATGCGTTTTAGTCTTAATATTAAGACTTGCTGTTTGTACGTTATTTGGGAAAGTTATTTTCTTCATATTAAGTCAGGGTGTAGGTCTCCTCTTCTCAAAATCCATCATCCAATGTCATATCTGTCAAAAAAACATGTTGCAGCTCAAATTAAA
>JGI24159J19872_10011371_pt1 | contig 11657 bp, 8 predicted proteins | sample Ectturendosymbi4_FD_19872 | JGI IMG/M metagenome (IMG submission 19872) | reverse complement strand
CTTCTTTTTGGAGTACATGTCCATTTTTTTCATGAGAAATGAAATAATGTCCGAGGACATTCAAAAATGTCAAAATTTCCTCTTTTTTAAATTTCTTATTTTGCATAGCTATAATCAGGGCGTAATTAATGGTTTGAGCAGCAGGTTGGTAAACTTAGATAAAAGAGGCCCACCGACCACTGTGCGGGGTCCACTAGCCAACACTCAGAAAAAGCTTGAGGAATGATGGTGAATCCGGGTGTGGATGGCTAAACTAAAACCCAAAATCATCGAAAATAATCCGAAAAACACACAAAAACAACTTGCTGAAAACCAAAAGAATGCCAAAACCGAAATATAAGTTAAGTGGGAGACCGGTTTTACATTTAGCTTGCCAGGGGCAATTCGCCTCTCTGACCCCTGTCAGTTATGCCACTGGCTATGATATATTACATTTACATAAGGTAAGCTGGCCCTACTCAACTGCAACAAGATACTAGCTGGTGGCTTAGTTTATGGGAGGGCCTGCAAGTTGTCTGATTAGTCTATGTTTTGGTTGATTTGATTCTTGGCTGGAAAGGCGGAAATGCTTTCTCATTAATCGTTACATAACAACGGTAAATCTTTTTTCAATATCTCAATGACTTTGGCATTAGAGCGCGGACTTCTGACTCCATCATAGGTACTGTACAACTTTACTGATGGATCGTGATACGATGATCAGTGTATTATACATAGCTTGGTGTAGTACTTTCTAGTAATAAAGCTAATCAGCAATGTTAAAAAACAATGAAGAAATTCGTCAGAAGCATCCCTTTTTCAGAAAAGGACGAAATTGTTTTGAAGCTGAGTTAATTACGTGTGGTTGCATATACAAAGTTCGCAAAAGAGAGTGAAAAGACTATTGTGACTTTGTGGATCTTGAATTCCAAAAACTTATTTCTCACGGCGTAACCAGGTGGCTATCATTTTATCCTAGCTTGCCAAGGATGCTTCAAATGTACCTAGCTTGAAATTCGTACTTCATGCTGTCGATCGACAAGCCAACTGTTTTTCTGAAACGTTTTTTTGGAAATTCTCTGCGCGAGCTCTGTTTAACACATTAAGATATTTGCAATCATTTCTGGTTGCTTTTAATGAGCAAGTTCAAAATATTGAGAAGTCCAAAGCATCATTTGTTGAATTTTCATCGTGTTTCGCCACTGTGAAGGCAAGGATTCAATAGAGACAATCAGATGTACATATCAAGCCAAGTTAAATCTGCACTAAGAAAACTCAGAGATTGAGAGAAGGCAAGGATCGTGACTGTGTATTATTCATGTGAGATGTACCTGTATTGTACAAGTCTTGTGTTGCACATTTGGCTAAACGGACCACGGTATTTGCTGAATTCAAATGCTTTGACTAGATTGCTCGGTTTGCAAACAACTGAATGGGAAAATGTTAACTATGTGAGTGGTACCTGCTTGAGAGAAACGTTTCTATTGATGAAGTTAAACTGTTTCACCAATATCAAAACTTGTTTGAGTTCGTGCAAAAAAAGCATCAACCATATCAGGGATGTGGAAGCGGAAGTGGAAGCTGGAAGTGGAAGCAGTGGAAGTGGTCCTTTCTGTGTGGAAGCAGAAGCGTGAAAATCCTACCGCTTCCGCTTCCACATAGGTTATTTGACTTGGAGAGTAACTTGACGAAAAAGTTTTCACCATTTCCCAATGTGGATTTAAGCGGTGAAGTTGCACTATGAGTCTGAATGAACGTGCAATATCAGTAGCGCGAGAGAACGAGATAAAGCATAACTAGCATCCATGGCATTCTTCATAGANGGCCAAGTCATCNTGCAACTTCGGTCGGTCTGCATTCAACTCTTCTGATTACATATGCCGGCGATCAGTTTGTCACACTTGCCTAATCCACTAGACACAAATAGAATAAACTAAAAGTTGTGCATGTATTTGATTCAGTGTGTGCCATGGTAGTCCTGATCTTTGCATAATATAAGATCTATGCTTCAACACTGAGGTATGTGCTAGCTAAACATGAAACCACATGCACAGTTCATTGTGATTGCTGTTGGTTTATTACATAATAGAATGGTTTGTTTACAAAAAACTTATGATTTCAAGCACACAAAAGCTTTTGACAAAACTGTCACATAGCTAACATCTGGGTTTTTTCCATTCATTTTCCCGTCATAGACCAAAATGTTTTTGAAATGACCAAAACAAGTTAGGTCATTTCGGTCAGAATGCTTGAAAATATAGGTCACGGAACACTGTTACAGAAAGTTTTGAACCAACTGAGACAAAAGACCAAAATGTCTCAGCAAACATTGGCTGAAATATCTCAGTGAAAATGAACAGGCTAATGCCACCTGGTCGTAAATTGAACATGTGCAGCACTCATAGTTAAGCTGTAATTAGGAATTTAAAAAAGCATCATTTACCACATAAAATTGGTTCTAGGTGAGAAAGCAGCACCAGATTCATACGTTAGGTGCACCGCATTATAGGGACACTTGGAATTTGTGTGAAAATTAAGATTTGAAGTCCAGCTTATGTTCTGAAAAATCAATAAGCATTTGTATTCACAACCACAAGTAAAACAAAGAATAACAGTTTTCACAGCTGTTTCTGCCGCACTGTTTTCTTTAGATTTGCAAGGCTGTTTTGTTTATCACAACAGGTGGTTCTTGGCAAACCCTCCAGGAGTGGTGGAACAACAATTCAGGTTCAAAAAGTACTACGGCAGACGATTCAGTGAAGACTTCTCTAAACAAACCACTGTTGTTTTTTCTAGTAAGTCGAACCCAACTTGTGTTAACAGAATATTTTCTAAATCTCATGATTATAATTACAGTATATTAGTGGTGGTGTATTTTGTGTTTTAGCAAGACACTTCACACTTAAACTGTAGCAAAAGCCAGTTTTACATAATGTGCATCCTTTTACACCAATGATGTGTTTCTGTTAACCAAATAAAGATATGTATAATCTGAAGAACTAACAAAAAGTCATACGTGCAATAAACTTCTGGTAATGGCACAATATTTCTACCTCCATTTTTAAATTAGAAAGACGTTTACCTCAAATGGCGAAATGGAAACTGTTTATACTGACAAATAATAATTTGTAGATTTTCAATTGAACCCTAAAACTTTAAAGTTTTTAAACCTTAAACTTTCTTTAAAACCTTGGTTAAAGCAGCACTTGGTTTTCAACTTTGGGTTGCAAATAATGATGGGCAAGAACTTGAATTATGGTTAACCTTAACCAGTCTTGGTTCTTTAATTTTGATTTGATGATAAAAGACATGGGATGAGTGTCATTATTTTACAGTGGGTTGCAGTTCAAAAAAGATATAAAACAACTGCTGAAGAAAAGGAGTTTGATGTTGGCCCTTGTAACAATTTTGCACTAATGGAAGGCCTTGCACAAGAACTTTCGATTTAATTTGTGGTGCTTCTATAGCAGGTTTTCAATGGTTACGGTTTTGACACTTTCCACAACATTTGTATATTCATTTTCACATTAAATTCAACAAATCAATAATTCAACAATATTGCAATATGTTCATGCTTTTTATTGTGTGCAGATTCACTATCTGGCATCTTTTGGCATACGAAGTGTTGCAGATGGTGCAAGGTACATTTTTAAAAGATAAGCCACAAACAAGGTGCGGTCTCAATTTAGTTTGCATGGACAATCTGGAAAAAGAGTTTTTGGTGCAACACCACTCATGGATGTTATCACAAGTGAGTGGGTGATGCTGTTGATAGCTTATATTGAATGCTTCCTGAAAATAGATTGTTATTAAATGACTTAGAGAACAGCAGGCAGAGAATCAATAGGCACTACACAATTAAATACAAACCCCACATTTGCAGCCTGGGAATTAGTGTTGTGTCAACATGTTTTTGTTGAAACTTCTACTGTGTTTATTATATCATTCATAACAGGGTGTCAATTGCTTCTTCCACAAGATCACATAAGAGTCAAATTATTGTGTTTAAAATAACTGACATCAATAGTGCATAAAAACAATGGTACTTTTATTCATAGCAGTACATATAGTTTTTGACAAGGTGTGGTATACACTAGCAAGCAGCAAAAATTCAGGTTGCTATAAAAATAATTGGGATGTACTCAATGAAATTTTCCGAAGTAATGCATGGTGGCAAAATTTGAACATTTTTACCCTTTCACATTTCAGAACTTACCAAACTGCCACTATTTCAATATTGGATACACTTCACACATGAAATTGCTAGTTGTGTGTGTTCAACCTGGTACATGTCAACTTCTGTTGTTTATGTTCGTTTGTGTACAAATCTGATAACTGGTTTTTGGTGCTGTTCTGAGCAGGGTATCTCAAATTTAAGCTCTTGACTCCACCTCCAGGTATCTAAAAATTTTGCTTCTAGCTCTTAAGCAAACGATTATGGTTCAACAAAAACTAAAAAAGCATTGGATTATTGCACAGCATGTTTGCCCCACGAACTAGAGCTGAGGAACTAGAACCCAAAATTCAGGCTCTGGTTTCGTCTGCACCACCTTTAAATTTAGAGCTCTGGCTCCAGCTAGGCAGCCCTCTGAGGATGAAAAAATAATGGTGTAGCACAGAAGTGAATTTTACTAACCAAACACTTTAGCAAATTTTGTTTATTTTTTTCAGGTGCATGTTGATGCAACTTCCTGTGCAATCTGAGAGACGTCGAAAGTTACATCACAAACACGATTAAATGTGCTCCAAAATATTGGTAAACTGTACTGAAACTGTTTGCTTACTGTTTAACATGCACCCTATTGATACTTTTTCACAAGCAAGTTGTGGGAGCATTAATTAATAGAAATATATTTACTAAAAAAAGTTTATTAAGCTAAAAAAGTCGAAATATTCAATGAAAAAAAAATGCTTTCCAAAATTCAGAAAAGTAGAGATTGCAGAATCTTTTTGTCACTGAGAATTAGCTTGCAATTGTTGGTGCTTTTCATAATTTCGCTGCTGGCTTGGGGCCTCGAATGTGTAGCTTGAAGGTGTCAGTCATCTATCTCCTATACCGGTTAATAGTTATGGCCCAACCTCCTAGCACCAGCTTCATTGCATCCAACTCTGTCCACAGCCACTCATTGGAACCAGCCTTTTTCGCTTGAATAGAACATTTGCTACAGTACTTGTTTTTTTGACAGTTGATAAGTCGTTAGGTTGAAGCCATTGATTCAAATTCACGTGTGCCTTTGTGAATTCATGGGTTATACTTTAAATCAGTGACGTACCTATCATACCAGTTACCCAGTAGGTTTACTCTGTGTGTAGGCCATCGGATATAAAAAGTTTATTCTGAACTGTTCTATACTCACATTTCGTACAACCACTGTCATCACTACATTATCAAAGTTGACAAGTTCATTATATCTGGCAACATATATAAAGCATTTGGTGCAAGAGATGCACTCATATGTACCAGAAATAAGAAATTAATGCTGAAGTGAACAAACTGGCATCTACTATGTATAGCTCATATTTACCGCTTATGTATAGCTAATTATATAAGAATTGTAGACACTGGTCACCTGGATTTCCAGAAGTGGTTGGTGGTACAGCAGTGTTGGATGAATGGGAATAATGGATGATGGTTGTCTCTCAAAGCAAATGTTACTCAAAATACTTGCTTTTCAACATTCATTCATACGCATGCGTTTTTTTATCGTTCTGTATTGTTACGTTGCTGTTCTGCAGCCATTGAAAATTACCCCCACCACTTTTGCAAACTTCTCTTCCAACGCCACCTACTGAATCCAGTCCTGGCATATTTTCATTTCTACTTTCTCCAACAGTATAAACAAGCAAAGTCTGAAATATCGTCCCATGCACATTTTGCATCCTTGGAAAATCATTTCGTAGTATCAACAAGCTCGTTTTTTCCTACGCTGATATTCTTTCATTATTACTTGGACTTAATTTAGTTCATGCACTATAACGAAAAAGTTTGCTATTTAGATGGAGTGCAAATTGTATACACTGTCTCTTAAACGTGAATGAAATGCGTTGTTTTTTCTGAATTGGCAAGTTTAATTGCACAAAATTTTATGTTTTTCAGAAAATGGAAAAAATAGAGAAGAACCTTCACGAATTCTTTTCTGCGAAAGAAGAAAACATTGTCTTTCTTAATCCTTGCATTTTTCGTTAAGAAATTTTGTCTGTTTCATATTACCTGTTTCTTGTTTTTTCTCTGAGAATAAAGCATAACAATAACTTCCTCCTGGCAAAAGAAGTACGTTGAAGGAATTTAAAAGATTGTTGGGCATAGGAGTAGCCAAAGGGGGCAATGGCTTCAGTTTTTTTGCACAACTGGTAATTTTTTGATTTGAGAAACAGCATCCCAAACAAAAAATACTGTTGCTTGCCCAAAGTCAAACATTTCCAGCTGGCTTGTGCCATTGTTGTCAGGGAATTAACATTTGTGCTAGAGCTGAGGTGACCATCTACCAAACTGCAGTTGAAGAAATGCCTCAGGGTGGTGATTAAGCAACGTTTCTGCAATAGTGAAACAACGTAATATTTAAATAGAAGTCAGACGTAGAATGACAGTTGTAGCAATGAAGCCAAATGGTGGTGTAGTTGGTTGAAACAACATAGGATAGCACTGCATAGCAACGTGGGTTCCATGTTAAAACGAGTCTACAAAACATATGTTGAAACAACGTTGTATTTCAACGTTACCTATTGTGATATAAATACATTGATTCAAAGTTATAACCACGTGGGATTGTTAGCTGGGCGGTGTTATTTATTTAACTTTAGCCTGACACAATTGGTTATAATAGTTACGTGAAAAGTTGAGAACGCATGACGTGCTTAGTTGACCACAATCTGTAACAGCGTGAATCAAATAGATAAGTGTTTTCATGGTTTAGTGCTGTTAAGCTGTTATTGGCTTCTTGTCTGTGTCAACTGTAGGTTACATTTAAGCTTTAAATCCTAACTTAAATCCAAAACCCTAGCAGTTGTCTTTTCATGTATTGTCCTTGCTGCATAACCACTTCAACGAATCGCATCTGACAAAAGGCAAAATAACCACAAATTTTGCCTCGTGAGGCAAAATAGACACAACTGAATATGTAGGCTAGTGTACAATTCAGTGAGTAGTTTCGGAATTGGATATCGGAGTTCACAATTTTTAATTTTCGGATATGGAGTTCATGAAAAAATTTCGGATTGGATCAGGATTGCAAAATTTCTATATCCGTACACCACTGGTGTAGACCATAGGTTCTCAAAGTGCTCCGTACGGAGCCCCAGGGCTTCGCGAGCTATTCGTTTACTTATTGAAATACTAACTTGGTTAATTTTGCAACTGTCCAAAGAAGCAATAACGGCAAGGAACAATCAAATAAAGCACTTCCAATTTACTCAGGAACATCAATCGGTAAGTAACAATGTGTTTTTTTGTTTTTATTTTTAGAAATTTATTGTGGGGTTCCGTAAATTATGGTCAATCTCTTCATGGGCTCCATAATACCAAGAGTTTGAGAGCCCCTGGTGTAGACCACAGAGGTTTACAGGAGCCGGAGTGTCGGAGTGGACTTCGGCCGGAGTCCTAACGAATTTCGAAAACAGGAGTGGAGCCGGAGTTGATTTTTTTAAGGAAGGGTCGGAGCCAGAGTGGAGCCGGAGTCGTTATTTGAATATGAGGTTAGTTTGCATATTATTGATTATTCTTATCGCAATTTGTTTTTTTTACAAAGAATGTTATAATGTAAATTTCAAATGTCAAAAACTACTTCACAGGCAGTCCAAAAATTTCAATGCAACTTGGATGCAAACAAGGTTAGGTTGGTGAGTTACATGTATGTAAAAATTTGGACAATTTCTTGTTCATGGTGATACGTTGAAAATCTATTGGCCAATAAAATTTAGCTCACATAAAGAGTTTGGGTTTTGTCTCAACAACCACATCAAGTTTTCTGTTTTTGAAGGACAAAAAGACCTATTCCGCATTCAGTTTTCTGCCAGATTCAGATAATCAGCAGAGGTGGCCGGAGTCACTTTTTCAGACTGCGACTCCGCTCCTGTCCCAACATTTTGGAATCCGGATCCGGCAATTTTTCAAATTTGAGAATCCGACTCGTGTTCAGACTCTGGCTACAATCATCAATCCAACCTTAATTTATTCATGTTTTACTTAAGAAATGACCACACAGACTCCTGCTACTGCCGAAATTGAAAAGTGACTCCGGATCCGGGTCCGTTTTTTCCCAAATTTTTGACTGTGGGTCCGGATCCGGGTCCGAAGGAAAAACGCAGCATCCTGCCAGAGTCGACTCCGGAAATCCGAAATCCGGAATTTGAAAAATTTTGTATATTTTGAAAGTGCTTGGTATATAATTTTTTGATTTGGTATATACGAAAAATTTGGTATATATGGTATATTTTTGTCAGATGGTTTAAGTGAGATTTTAAACCACTTTATTTGGTTTATTACAAAACGAAAACAGAGAAACTGACAGTGGTGTTGAAGCCATATAAAAAATTTTGCGACTTTGCTTAACATGGGAGAAAGCATGCACTTTGGGTAAGCGGAAAGCGAGGTTGGAAGAGAGCTGAGATGTTCTGAAAAAACTGAACTTAGGTCTAGGGATGCACTTTTAGACAGACAATGCATTCAAATGTGGGAAAGCTGCGCAAGAGAGTGGCAGAAGATTTAGCAAAGAGTGGCTGACAGAGCTGGAGTGGCTTGCAAAGAAGTATTCAGCTGGTGTTGTGTATCCCTTCTGCTAACTGTGCAAAAAGATAAGGTAGTGTCTATTTTGTATTTTACTGGCGATATTCTGGCGGCAACAGATCGGCTGGAGCTATTGTGCCGGAAGCCGAAGATTCGGTCTTGTGGCATGACATAATACCAAGAAAAAGGTCACTTTGTCTAGAATACGCCGTCCTGCTCGTGGTATAACGGTTAGGTGTTACGGCCTATGGTTTGGTTATCGGTTCAACTCTCACCTTGCCGACTTTCATTTTGTTTTTTTCTTTATTTTCTTTTAGGCTCCGCTTAGGTGTTACGTTTGGGGGTTTGTGTTGTTTGTTAGGTTATGGTTAGGTTAGGATTAGGGTTAGGATTAGGGTTAGGGTTAGGATTAGGGTTAGGATTAGGGTTGGGGTTAGCTTAGCATTAGCTTAATGTTAGGTTTGGGTCCAGTGTGGAATCCATGGCAAGCGCACGCATGATATTTTTATTGAGCTTTAGTGTCACGCGGCAAGAAATAATTCAATTTCCTTGTCACGCTTGTGCAAAAACCGTCACGCTCCACATATTTATTCACTCAGAGAAACATATTTCTGTGTAAATATTTTTCAGTGAGCCGATAGAGCCAGGCTAACTAGGCAGAATTCTAACTGTTGCAGTAAGTTGACAATTCCCCACCTGAGTTTTGTTAAAGCCATCAGAAAAACATTTTTTAAAAATTTTGATCAAATTAAAAAAGTTTTTCCAAAAAGCTATGTTTCGCAGTTAGAGTTTCATTAGATTTATTTTTCAAAGTCTAACAAGATTGTGAATTGTAATCTTAGCATGTCTGGTACAAATCTGACCACGAAGACCAAAGCACACAATTATGTTCCATTCATTACAAAGGTTCATGCCAATGCATAGTACTCGATAACATTGACTACAATTTGGAAATGGGCAAGAAGAACAATCATTAGATTTTCCCTATTTGTGATTGTTTTGCTTTTTGTGTGTTCGGACCATTATGAAAAAGTTCCGATAACACTGAAATGTAGACACTATTCCTGCATTTTCAAGGCGATGGACACAAGAATTTGTTCAAACCATAAAGATACATCAGAAGACTTATCTGACAAATGCAACAGCAAATATTTGTTATTATTCAAACGATATAATTTGAAAGCTTCAAAATATTTTTGAGCGTGTTTTTTTTTACATAGCTTCGTTTTTGGCAATAAATGCGTTGCTGGGCTAGGATTATGCAATTTTTATAAAAATGCATCCAAACCTTTCATCCGGTTCATATAGAATTACCTACAGTAGCCAATAATAGCCTATGTTATCTAAGAAATTTTATACGTTTTAGATTGGAGCCATTCTTGTATATTTAGTATATCCTATATAGATGTTTGATTTTGAATTACTTGTAGAATATACGGCAATTTGAAACTGTTTTCCGTATAGATATTGAGGTTGAATTTCGTTGAAAAGATACCAGCACTCGCCACTCAAAAACGTATTAACAAAGCCATTCATCCACAATCTCCAATCAAATATGCAAGAGAAGTAAAAATTTTTTTTACCAATGGTTTTTCAAATGATTCCTCCAGTGCCAATCAAAACATGTGCTTGAAATATTTTGCTTTCTGGTGAATTTATGATATTGATCCCTTCAGTAACAGTTTCTCGTTTTGCTGTAACCCACATATTTCTTAAAGTTTTAAGCCATACAGCAAAACTGTTCGGGATGGGTCCAAACGTCACTCGTTATTTTGATTGAAGTGTCTAGGCCAGTGGTTTTCAACCCTTTTTGTACCGTGACCCATTGTATCAACCCACTATAAACCAACCACCGCCATCTAAACTCGGATAAAGCAAATGAAATACAGCTATGTACATGAAATACCTTCTGGCAACCCTTCCACAAATGGTTTACAACCTCTGTGGGCCCGCCACTTCCAGGTTGAAAACCACTGGTCTGAGCTATATCAAGAAAACAAATATTTTTTACATAACTGAGTGAACATCTTGCATCAAAATTGCGCCTGGGACCCTGCCTTTCTTTATTAGCTATCCAGCGATTCACACATAATGTATAACAGTATGCATACCTTGGTTCCAAACCAAACTTCCATCTACCACGGTACCATTCTTCAGAATATCAATGTATGGTCGCAAAAATTTTTATTGGATAGATCAGTGGTTCTTGAATGGGGTATGCGTACCCTTTAGGGCAGGAGTTTTCAACCTTTTTCATACAGTGACCCATTTTGCAACCCAGTTTTGACCTAACGACCCCCTTCCAAAAATTTCCAGTCATGCATATGAAATGCAGTTGTGTTTGCACAATAGAAAATCACAGTGATTAAAAAATAACGTATGATATCACTATGTTCAACAAAGACTCATTCATTAAGTAATGCATATCACAGCATCAGTGGGAGAGACCCGTGCCGTATACAAATCACTCCACAGCACAATTCGTTGAAAACTAGATAACTCCCAAGTTAGCTACTGCAATCAGATATTTAATTACAAATACAGCACTTTCTTACGTCACAAACTTATTCGTGCGTTACCAAACGCAACAGTACTGTAGTGGCCATAATCACACATAAATAATTTAGAATGAAAAAGTAGGCTATCGTTTTTGCCAGGTAATCAAGGGTATAGTGCTACAAAAATAGGTGTGGGAACGCCGTTCTCACTCCACTACACCCCTGATTTAGGTTAAGGCCGAACTCTAACACCAAATTTTGCTCACGTGGCCTCATCAAGGAAAACTGCCAAAACACATGAAATTGCTATTTTTCCAAGTAAAAGTGGCCTGCCGGTTATTTTAACCCTTACAGTCCCGCAAAAGCCCCAAATCTTTCAGAGCTTTGCAATCCTATAACTCGCCAGGCGATTGAGCTAGAGAGCTATCCAAACCATCCACGGATTCAGCAAGTCTTGT
>JGI24159J19872_10011369_pt1 | contig 11658 bp, 14 predicted proteins | sample Ectturendosymbi4_FD_19872 | JGI IMG/M metagenome (IMG submission 19872) | reverse complement strand
ACCCGGGTATTTTAAAAAACCTGGAATTGCTGTTGCATTCAAATATTAGTAATTCTGACAACACTGAAGTTGCAGATTGGCGCGTGTAAGGGCCAAATTAGCACGTTTGAACTTTCATGCTCACTGACCATCGTACGTCGTTGTTGGGGCGTTTAGAGTTTCGTTCAATTGACCTATTCAGACGGATCGTGACGTCATTTTGCACATGACAGGTGAGTACACAAACTTTAGTCTTTTCGCTAACCTAAATAAATAACTATCACGTGCGGTAGTTCTTCAAAAGTATGCCGTAGTTGCGTAGTTACTAGTTAGCTCAATTATAAGCTGTTATGTGTTAGTTCATATACAAGCTGTGATTCTTTGCAAAATCGATTCTTTCCTTTTCAGTGTGCAATAACTTTCTACTAAATATTTGGCTTTCCTTCAGAAACAACTTCAAGTAGATTTTTAGTCATACACAGTCAGTTTAAAGATGTTAGTAAGCAAAGAAAATCAGAAGTTTAGAGCCATTTCTTATAAAACATGGCTCAATCAATACCAAAGTGCAGTTTGTGCTCCGTTATACCAAAGCAGGTGGTTCAAGCACCAAAAGTATAATCAACCATTTGAAATCAAAGCACAGAATCCATGTTCTCCAACAGAGTGAAGACCGCAAAACTATTCCGGCACAGGAGAGATCCTATCACAAATTGTGAAAAAGGAAATGAATCTTTTTGAGGCTGCAAAGAAAAGGTCTAATAACCTTGAAAAACTGTTTCATGCCTTAATTACAATCAAACCTAAATCAGCTCAAATCATTGGAACCAGAGAGGGCTTTTTCAGCCACGGGACTATTTGTCACAAAACTCAGAAACAGACTGAATGATAAAAGTGTGCTTTGATTGTCATGCGTCAGTATTATAAACATCATTGAAAGACTGTGGTTAAATTAATTAATAATTCGCTATTAAATGGCGGAGGGACAAACAGTAGTAACTTCAAAATGATATTGAGTTTTATTGCTTAAAATCGCATTCATTTCAAAACCCGAAAAAAAACGGGTTTTTCCGGGTTTCTTTTCTCAGCTACCCGAATCCCGGGTTTTAAAATTTTGCCCCGAATTGGAAACACTGCGCAGAACTGCGTTTGCTTTACCAATCCACGTATCAATCTCTTTGTTCCCATTTCCGTCACTCGTGAATACCACCCTAAGGTACTTGAATGTCTCCACCTGCTGCAGTGTATTTCCGCTCACTTGTGGAATACACTGCCTTGGGCGTCTTGAGAGACACAATACCTCAATCTTTTCAGTTCTGATTTTTTTCCTGCTTGGTCACACGCAACAGAAAACCGATCAATTGCGTGCTGAAGACCCTGTTGAGAAGATCCACGCATGCGGTACCAGTTTGTTCGTAAAAAGCAAACGGTTCATCCTGCATTTCCCAACAGTGACACCCTCGTTGACGCGTCTGCGACTGTCTATCAAATTCATATAGGCCAGGGCTCTCCAAATATTTTGGGAGAAGACCACGTAAGTCATAAGCTATTGCACAACAGTTTGAGGGCCGGACATCTTGGGTCATTTGACTTTTTTGGGATATGTTACATTCTACCAAATCAAGACATTTTTCGTAAGTGCATTATTATTTTTTCATTGTTGGCAAAATGTGTTTTGCGGCCAGGTGAAATGGATTCGCAGGTCGGATTTGACCCGCGCGCTATGGTTTGGAGAACCCTGATGCAAACTATGAAGAGGATTGGTGACAGCACACACCATTGTCAGAGTCCAACACCAATTGTGAACGGATGCTGTTTAACTCCGTCGACACGGACACAATCTTCTGAACAGGAATACAGTTATTTGACGGCCAGCAAGAGGCACCCGTCAACACCGTACTCCCGCCACATCCCCCAAAGCTTTTCACAAGGAACGCAGCCATATACTTTCCCGAGGTCGACAAAACATATGTAGACGTCTTTGGCATTAAATCCTGGGAGCTTGGGCTCCCAGGATTTCTCGAAAAGTTTCTGGAGAGTGAATTTTTTCTGTAGTGCTACGGGTGGCAAGAAAACCCACTGCGTGTCCTCCAGCTTTGCTTCAATTTTTTGCCTTATCCTTTTTTAACGAACTTGGCATACACTCTTCCTGGGAGGATAAGCAAAGAGATACTCCGGTAGTTGGTGCATTCACTCCTGTCTCCTTTGTTGCGTATGGGGATGATCAGTTTGCCATCTTTCGGTGCCCTACCAAAACGCCATGCCACTTGACACACACGACTCGGCAAAACCATCAGGCCTTCTAAGTTCCACTGATTCACTATCAAACTTTTGGAAGTTAGCTTTACGCTCGGATTTAGCAGCATCAGAGAGCTTACTGATGCACAGTTCTTCTGAAGCTTTCATCTGTGCAAAGTTTTAAACATCCCGCCTGAAAAACTTTGCTCAGTTCTGCCAGGTGAGGTGGCAACGTTGACAAAGGGAGAGTACCATGTTGAATTTTTTTGATATCATAAGCCGCACAAAAACAACGCACATTGCATCACTTATATTTTTTGACCGCTACTTAATTCAGTGCCGCCCAAATCTCCAACGTCTCACTCCTGCCTCTCACTAGTGCCTCGCTCGACAACCATCCTTGCTTTGCATCCGCACAGCAACTGCCGACCTTTTGTCTTCATTGTAGTCTGATGCATCGCCAGGAAAGCCAATCGCAACGGTGAAACAGGAAAGCACTTCCACAGTTGCATTAACGGTGAAAACAGGAAAGCACTTCCACAGTTGCATGCTTTCACAGTTTCGTACACCATACTGTACAAACCTGCGTCAGGAAAGTAACAGGTTGAAGCGAGGCGGTGCGCATGACAATGTACAGATACCATACTTGCAATTTTCACTTCCAAATTCTGCGCCAGAAACTTGTGACGACATATAAGATTGCAGCCGTCTGTTGCAATAGCCACGTACAGGAACACATGCTTTCCTCAAATCGTTTTACTTCAATACAAAGAAAAATCATATCTTGGCTTTCAGAATTTAGGGTGTCACTGCAAAATTTTAGAGTGCCGCTTTGACACCCAAAAACAACTTAAAAAAACACTGTAACCGCATATGGCATATTAAACTTTATACTCAGAGCAAAAAACATTTACTTACTACTATAAACTGTTCCCTTTACACGAAAAGTAGCTTCGTCCTTGGGAGGTCTGCAACCTAAATGACCCCTGGTCGTTCGCAGCCTCCCATCACCCCCATACATCCTATAAATGCATTTCGAAAGTCATCGCAGAAACTACATTATAAAAATAGTGATGGCGTCAATCATGCGTATGCCCTTTATGCTTGTGTTTCATCAAAGTAAATGTATTAGCGCCATAACGCGTATACTTTCTTACTACTTCCACGTATATGTCTTCGAGTTCATTCATGTTTTTTGTGTGTTCCTTATCACTGCGATGTATGATTAAGCCTCGCGCGTTGCGTGTAGGAGTAAAGATGTTATACACAATAAAGCAATTATAACTGTGAATGCTCTGATAAATTTTTGAATGAACGGTCCAGATAGAACCGTCGACAAAAAGTCTTCAATAGAGAGACTTTACGTTTGGGCAAGGGGGTTGGCATTCTGAAAACTGTCAAAAACTCCACTGATCTCTAGTGTTTCATATTTCAATTTGGAGTGATTGGAGATTTGTTTAGGGAGCTAAGCCCACCATAGCCCCCATGGCGACGAGACTGAGTTCAGAGCAGTTTAGCGATGAGGGTGCGCTAGAGGCTGCTCATAAGATTTGTGATTGAAATAGATAAAAGCAAAGGAAAGACAGAGAGTGACAGAGCGAGCACTAAAGACCGCAGGATCTGCGAATTGCGAGTAAGAAACCGATGCCTTTACAGATGAAAAAGAACTGTTTAATGAAGTTGAAATTGCAAAACGTTCAACTGTGTATACAGTACAAACAAACATGCTTTCTTGAAATCCAACAGAGTTGTACCGATGTTAGGCTCATTTTCCATTGATTGTTGGTCCTTCAATTTGTCCATAACTAACTCGATTCCATTTACTATTTTCTGACAAATTTTCTGGAGTTAAAATTATCTTATGCACTCATCGAACCCTGTGAAGAACTGTGCTAGGCACTATTCAAGTGACTTTTTAAAGACTTCTTTGGACAATGGAGTTGAAACTTGGCGTGCATGCCTTTCACCAAAAAATCACTTGACTCGAAATTGTTCACCAAACCTAAATTGTTTTTTATTGCTTCATATCAGTCAAAACTGTAAGTATAGTCGTGCACAAAATAACGGGTTACTCTTTTAAATAGAGTAACTTTCCGACAACATTAATATGGATAGGTATTTTTTCATTTTTCACTGGCAAAAGTAAAGGTTTATTCCCAATGTGAAAGCAGCGTAACTCAAGACCTGGCTTACGTACATGTAGGACATTGAATATCAAGATTTTATGAAACAGTTTTCGAGTAAAGTCCTCAATATTTCCAGGATCATCAGAGCAATTACACCCCTTTCTTTAGAAAACAAACCTGCACCTGTCACTGTCTTGACGTCATGAAATCCGCAAAACTGTAGAAACTTGCACACCTTTTGCCATATTTAAAAAATGATTTTAGTTAAGATTCGACAACAGAAAATAGGGTTTTAAAGTTTCCCGATGCAGTGAATGTCGCTACGTAATGATCCGACAATGACTGTTAGTTGTTTGGTTGCCACATAGGCGCTGGCGGCGCTAGAGATTCGAATTGATGAGAATAGACGAGTTCTACCAACTTCCGCGAAAATTGTAATAATAACAATTCTCCTCCACAAAATCACATTCACATGATTGTTTAGAGGTTCTTCGTTATGAACCTATTTACCATTTTGCTGCATTCTCGTAATTATGCAATACAGTGTAGGATCAACCATTGGCATTCGAACGCAATCTTCCCCCTTGGCTGCTGGCTCTTGCTGGAAATGCGAGAATGTTATTTCTTACTGCCATGTGAGATATTTACACTATAATAGTACTTTACGTGGTTTCTTGCAATCAAATTTATGTATTCATTTGTCATCAGCGACAAATTATTTAAGCGTTGTTGCTACATTGATGTCCTAAATTATTCTTTATCCCTTTCAGTTTCCAAAATGGCTTTTCACCAGTGCAGTTTGAGCACATTAAACAAAGATACAAACGCAGAATAATAGCAGCGTTTGGAAAACGTCGTACCGGTTATCTTTCCTATTAGGCGATGCATCAACGTTTCGTGCGACTGACTCTCCTGTTTTTCGTAGACGCACAACCTAACAGAATTAGAAAATTGGAGCAAGTCACTTCAAACCAAATCTTCCTCATTGGAATAGACAGCAGCAAGTTTCTGACCAGCAATACGTATGTCGTCAATGTTTGCTGTATCTCTTTCAAGTTCAGAGATAAAACTAAAGCGATTTTTGTGCATCCTATAAGTATTTGTCCCTTTATCTAAGGCCAATAAAGTTGATCCACAATTGATTAAAATTTATTAACTCTGGACTTATCTCGACAGGAAAGCACAATCTTATAGGCAGACGTAAGACCTGAATCATAGTCAATCTGTGAATTACGACACCTGGTTCGTAGTCTTTCCGTTTGATAGTCACTGTTACCAATTTACCGATCCCAACATCTCAAAGTTTAATGGATGCTTAAAAATTTTACTGCAAGCTTAAAAATATGTGGATGCTCAAACATTCTCCTCCTAAATGAGATAAAAATTATTTCAGAGCAAGTAGAGTTGTAACCAGTGTGAGCCGGAGCCAAAAACTTTGAGATGGTGGAGCCGAAATCGGAGCCGGAGCCTGAAATTTGGGTTCCGATTCCACAGCCTTAGTGTTTGGGGTAAGCGAGATGTACAAATAATACAATGCTTTTCAGTTTCCGATCGACCAAACTATTTTGGAGCCTGAGCCAAAAACTTTATATGCCTGGAGCTGGAGCCAGAGCCGGAGCCTGTAATTTGAGTTCAAGCTATACAGACCTGGGTTTGATGACAATACACAGCATGGGCGTCAGCGGAATTTTTTCCAAGGAAGGCCTAGACTGGATTTTTCCAGGAGGGGAAACAGTGGTGAAAATTCATTTTGCAAGCTTGAAACTAAACGAAAAGCATTTTCTACTGAAAACCTATTAGGAAAATATCAAACCAAAAAATCCAGGGGTACCAAAGGTCCCTCTGTTCCCCCTTCCAACGTCCACGATATTCAGTGATACGCTTGCACTTTGCAATAACTTAATCGCAGCGTCAAAGCGAAATAGAATGCCATCCACAGGTTCAGCAAAAATCCATTTTCTAATTTTCCGAACATGTTACTAATGCCTGCATCTTTGACTAATTTTATTTTTTGCTGTTACACTTTTGTATTTCCCCGACATTTGGTCAGAATTATGACACCCCGGAATCTCAATTTCACTGTTTCTTGCAACATTGTCTGAATTGCAGGGGTGTAGTGATATGAGAACGCGCGGGAACAGCGTTCCCACACCTTGTTTTGATGTGGGAACGCCGTTCCCACACCTTTTTGCACTAGTAACGTTACTTGAAGATGTGGGATCCAAACGATTACATTAAAACATGGCTGCGATCTCACAGATATGTTAACAACATGCAGATTCGCACAGCTAGTCGAAAGTCTACAGTGAAACAGGAAGATCCAGTGTGGAAATTCTCGTAGGTGAATGCTCACTTTATTCGAACCATGTACTGCAGTGTTCTTTTATATTTGATGTAGGAACGCCTTTTCCACACCTCGTTTTTAGCACTACACCCCTGCTGAATTGTAATATTGTACCAAAACCTTCACGATTTACATTCATAAAAAACATGCCATATCGTTCTTTCTTGCAAATATTAGATGTACAGTAATGTATTCTTTTTTACTACAATCACAGTCTATATCCTTGCATTGAACGTTGGGCAGGAGTTATCGTCTGTAGGTTATAAAATGTATTGAATGCCAACGTTGACGTTGGAGGACCTTTGGCCGTAGGGGCCCTGGCCATGTGCCTCACGAGCTTCATAGATAATATAGTACTGTAAAACAAGGGCCTCAAACTAATTGTCTTTGACGAACCAAATCACAATATTTTATGACTTTATGGCCATTTCGTGACATGACGAAATCAGTAGTAACGAAAATCAAGAAGTTGGTAAGTATATAGCTAGGCCGTAGCTACATTGAAGTAAATGAGGCACTTGCCTCGGTAAACTTTCTGTAACGCTGCCAAAAAAAAACATATTTGTAACGCTAAATTAAATCATATTTTATTGCGTGGCTATTTTAAAAGGAGCAGCAGGACTGCAGCTATCCTGTGTTGCAACCACCAGAGATGAACGAATTTATGTTTTTCAAATCCAATCCAACAGTTTTATTCCATTGTTTACCTGGGCTTCCCGATACCCGTGAGGATGGAGGCTAAGCTCCCTGAGTGTCTTGTTGCCAAAATTATCCATGAGACTCTCTTATCAACAATGGAAAAACCAAGAGGGGTACTAGCACGAAAGCTGCAGGTTTTGCAAAATGCATAGAAAGCTTTGCGTTTGTCATCATGGTAGTGATCACACAATATATCATCGGCTTTGTGAAACCACTATCCTTGGAATTACAAAAATCTAGCTGTAATCTCGTTCAGGCACAGGCTGAAGCTAATCGCACAAAGATTGTCATCAGCAAACAAAGTACTGAAGCTGTATATTCTGGTTTATACCAGCGTTCTGTGGGCATTGCGGAAACAGTCAACGTCACTTCAGAGAAACCACGATCAGCTCCTCTAGTCGCCAGAAGCATCCCGCAGATGCTGATGTTGATATGGCAGAGGCACATTTCCGAAGGAATGTGTTTTACCCATTTGATGATCACATCATTAGCGAAGTGGAGTGACGTTTCCCAAATGAAGTAATCCCTATGTTTCAAGTTTCCTATTTCATGCTCTACACCATTTATAAACTGAACGAATTTGTGCTCGGGTCAATGGAACAATACTTTGACCATCCACGCAAGGGCTCTCTGATTCAAGAAGTTGAAAGATGGAAGAAGAAGATTGAATATCATGAGATAAATTTCAACACACTGATGCAGACGATCGCAGCGGCAAATTGTGAATTCTTTCCAAGCATAAACTACATGCTTAAAACCTTACATAACTATACCAATCAGGTCATGCTACTATGAGTGTTCCATTTCTGCTTACAGGCGCCTGGAGATTTGCTGAAGAACTCAACCTGGCAATCGGGCCAGGAGAATTGTGTTGTAATCATTTTGTACTGTGCGTGTTTTGCATTATGTTCTCTGCAGTATTTTATACATTTTTGCACTTGTAAACTGCAAGTATGGCATAGTTTTGGTTTGTACTAAAATTTGTTCAGCCTATATTAAATAAGGGCAGGATGTTAGGTCTACGTTAACTACATTTAACAACATACCTAACCGGAAGTAATTAACATATTCGCCTCGGTAAAAATTTGACCCTGACTACGGCCATATATAGAATTTACAATCTTCTATGTAAGTGCTAGATACTGTAATTAGGTCAACTTATGTTTCAATGATTTTTTAAACTGCAACTGCAAAACAAATAATCGCACAAAATGATCTAGTAAATTTCTTTCCATGATTTTTGATTAATAACATAAACAGTTACAAAAGGAATGTTTCAATTGCTTCTTACCATACTATGCCTTACTTGGACTAGGCAGGAAAAGCTAAGCTGATTTTAACAACTTTCGCATAAAAATAGCAAGAGGTAATTGATTACTTCCTGATTAATGGATGCTCAACATTGTGACATTCCGCTTGTGTTCGCTCAGTATGACATAGGCCTAACCGCTAGCGCTAGACGTCGCAGAGGTGAGTAACCTACACGGGTCTCACCACACATATTAAATAGCTACACTCTGGCCTTGCGCTCTTGAAGAAGCAATCAAAATACTATCAGTACGTGCTTGGATGAGCTTATAGTTAATAGTGTTGCCAAGTCTCTTTCGCGTTTCTCCGCTAACCCATCGTTGAAAATCCGCCAGATCCACCGTTAAATCTTTCCACAACATTTCAACTTGATCTTTTTTCGCAAGATTTCGCCGCTAAATCAGATAAGCGTCGTACATTTGAATTTAACATTTTGTTTTTACGAATTTGAGATTTTGTTTTTTATGCCTTTTTTATTTGAGATTTTGTTTTTGGGTAAATTAGAATACGCTGGCAAAATGTTGGACGCTGTACGTAAAGACCTAAATGAATTGTTTGCCTGTGACGTCGTAAAGCTTTTATAATGCCAGTGTTGTCTGTTATGCATCATTCAGTTCAGGTATTCACCAAGTGGATCTTACTGATGTGAAAAAGCTGATAGAGTGAAACCAAACGAAAACGTAAGTGAAACTAGACATTGTCCGCGGAAGAAGTCATGGCACGATTCCGCAAGATACACCGAAATTCGCCGCCAATTTTTCCGCTTATTTTTTTTTGCCGCTGCAAAACTTTTTCGCTGCCGCCGCTCACGATTCGCCGGCAGATTTAGCGGGGAATCCGCAAATTGGCACTAAGCATGTTTGCCTTGCAGCTGCACATATTTTGTTTCGGTAATGACGTACCAATATATCAAGCCGCTAAAATGTTTTGGAGCAGCTTTCAGTAACTTCTAATACCTTTATCTATTAAAATGTTCAAAATATTGAGATAATTTTTAACCCAGTGTCAGACCAACATTCGTTGTATGTGGTGCCATGCTTCGAGAAATACCATACACTGCTCAAATACAGAGAGGATGTTTGGAGTGTGCTCACAACAACCCCTGGTGTCTTAGCTAGCGGACTCAGCACTCTCGCTTAGAAATTGCCCGAATGACACCAACTCTTCTTTGTATTGTGTAGCAATATAAAAAACTTCAGTTGACTCTCTCGCTCCGCCTTTGTGCGTCATAAGTCCGTAGGAGAAACAAAGTTAACGAACCATGATAGCTTAGTTACTCTTACATGGGAAAGGTGGTCGGTTGATGGCCTGTAGCGGACCTTGCTTCGGCCCGCAGCCTAAACTGAAGCGTGGATTGCGCTATCGAATGCACCTTGCGAGGTGTCGCGATGCGCCTTTTTTAAGACACATACTTCCACTCGCGCAGGACGTGTGAGAGTCAATGAATGCATGTATGTGTGAGAGCCAGCATGAGAGCCAAAGTCATTACTTTTCATTTTTCGAGACGTTTCAAGCCTTTCGGTTTGTTTTCCGTTTGAGCTTATGCAAGTGGACGAAAAATAAAGATCATCAATTTCACAAGGTCTGATCTTAGAGTGTACAAGGACTACAAGTACTAGATTCCTTGAACCCTCCGAAGCCACAAATGGTTCCAGATCACGTTCTCTTACAGTGGTTCTCACTTCCCAGACCGGTTCCCAGTCAAAACCGCCGTACCTGCAGTCCGATTGGCAGCAGATGGCTAATACAGGGCAGGCGACTAGACTTTGCTGCCCTCTGGAGTATACCTCCCTAGGCTCAGAACCATAAGCCATTGGGATCNTGCACTCTTGGGAGCAAGCATCCGCGTGGTAGAAAGCTCTGACTCACAGTTTAAACAGTTGAAAATGATTTTGATGAGGATTGATTATATGAAAAGCGCGGATTTGGAGCAATTTGGAGATGCTGATTTCGATATTGTGATCACGTTCTCTGCACATGGTCCAGTTTTTCCACAATTTGATAATCTTTAAAATGATGATTTATTTGTAGAATATTACTAAACAACATTGCTGCCTTTTCAGTTTTCACACCATACTTTTAATTCAAGAGTTCAACAATTCGTAAAGCACTGCGTGCTTAAGGCCCATCCCATCGTTGCCGAAGATGGAGTCATTTCGCGGGTAATCAAGCATGAATGCAAGTACAAGATAATTGCACGAACGCTTGAAGTACATACGAACCGTATAGAAAATCACACACATAACGACACCTAGGCAGAGTTTTCGTTTAAGGTGATGCATGGGTTGCCTATGTGCAATGCTACCATGCCGTCCTTATTTCTAAGATATGTCCTTATTTTGTAGTACTACGCGTTAGAAAGCAATACTCTCCTTATTTCTAAGAAATGTCCTTATTTGTGACTTGCGGCCTTATTTTTTCTTCTTTTCTGTAGCATAATTTTAAATAATCAATATCTGATAGACATACAGACCATTACTATCTCATCATAAACATTTTGGAATAAAGGTTTTGTGACGTCATAAAATTAGTATAATCTTGCAGCACAGATATGTAACGTACTATCAGACATTGTTAGCACGTAACTGTCTACTCTGGGTAGGATTCTTAGGAAAGCTGATTTTCTAGCGAAGGTTTAGCATTTAAGTGATTCAAGAAATAAGCAAGCGAAATAAACGTTTTCCGTGACGATTATAAGAAGGAAGTTGAGAATAAGACATTGCTAAAGCAAATAGTTCCTGGAGATAAATAGGCAAACATATGATCTGACATTATTCATGCAAACAAAAACAATTGGTTTCTTTTTAGGTAATAATATCAAAATTTCCTCAGCCGTCCTTATTTTTGGTTCTAGATCAATGGTTCCCAACCTTATTCATCTCGCGACCCCATTCGAAAATATGACATAAGCTCGCGACCCCCTTCAAAAATATGACATAGTCGCTCAGCCCCAGCCATTAACTGCAA
>JGI24159J19872_10011367_pt1 | contig 11659 bp, 6 predicted proteins | sample Ectturendosymbi4_FD_19872 | JGI IMG/M metagenome (IMG submission 19872) | reverse complement strand
GAATTGTTACAAAAGATGCTTTTAAAGAGTTCCATGACTTATTGTCTTGCGAGATCAGTTTAAATTCAGTTGAAGAAGTCTGGAACACTTATTTAGGATTTTCGTTCCAGCATCAAGTTTAAGTTATTGTGTAATTGCTGGTTATTTTGTAATAACTGGTTTCCTTTCACCTGTATTGCAAGAACTGCAGCACACATGGTTCCCGTTTCGTACGTATATTATATATAAACCGCGCAAGAAGTATAACCGAATAAGCTGAGTTACTACATTGGAGCATAAAAGAAAATAATAAGAAAAGAAAATGACCCACGGTTCAAATTAAGGTTGCTTTTGTATAACTAATCATCGGATATGATTGGCATTTATTCCACAAATCAGTTTGATGGGTGGCATAGGCCTATTTGTTTATAAGTTGTATGTCTGGTCTGCTAAACGGAAAAGTTTTTTTTTAGCTTTCACCTCATTGGTCAGCAGTTGCAGGCAAAACGGCACGTCATCACGTAGGGGTTTTACAGACCAAGGCAAAACTAGCCCGACTTTTTCCGTAGATGCGAGGTTCGCAACATAAAGTCACACGGCAGAATCGGTAAACAATAGAACACTTCGAGGGATTTATGACATTGATACACAGCATACACTTGCAGGCACCTTCAACATCACTATCACGCTAAAAATCTTCAGGAATCGCAAGCTGAAATCACATAAATTCCATTCGAATGTGTCTGCTCATTAGACCACATGCGAAAGATCTGACATTTCAAACTTACGAAAAACAACNTTACGTAAACCACACAGTATTGATCTTAGTATCTGCGTGTGTGTACGCTGTAGCAGACTCATGCAACACAGGGNTCGCGGGATAAACGTTTAATGGAAATGAAAACGAGACCAAAAACTGACCCTACCTCACTCACAAAAAAAGCTCAAATCTAAAACTTTCCAATTTTTTAAAATCGAAAGTAGAAGACTTTCCGCATCTTTAGAGGGTTTGAACAGCTCTCTAGCTCAAACAGCTCTGTAGTTTGAACAGCTCTCTAGCTCAGCTTTCTAGCTCACATTCCTTAAAATTTAAGGCTTAAAGGGTTAAAAATTTACGAACTGCAAAGCCACTGTAGCTGCTCTGACCTTGTACAATCATTGTGTGCCGATTGATAAAGCAATAGAGCTGTTCAAAGCCTCCAAAGAAGCAGAAAGTCTTGTACCCTCCATCCGGGCTCTTTTGGTTTTGAATTCCTTTGAAATTTCGGGCAGTTTTGGTTTGAATTGTTTAAGGTGTGACGTCACGACTGTACGAGGCCAGGATCCGTTTGATGACGTCATCACAGCCTGCGAAAAATGCAGGTGGAAAATTCCTTGTTTTTTCTTTTAAAATAAACTAGGCGAAAATCCGCGTCTCTAGAGCCATTGATTGGATTCTAGCGTTGCTGGTTGGCAAGTTCTGGCCCAAAAACGATGACTAATTGTTTGATCTCGTTAAGGTAGCTATGTGCAACCTGCGGCCAAGTCGAAGGTTTTGTGCTGTCCAGTGTAGGTTTTGCTGTAGTAAAAGTATCCTATACATACTGACAACCTGTGCTTATTTTGATAATCTTGAATTTGACATTTTTGATGCAGGTGGTCCTCAGAAACACTTTATCACGTCTGCACTGCCATTGCACTTATGATTTGAAAGCGTTCAGTACATTAGCTTAAGGTAACTTTGGTTTGCTAAGATCAAAGTAAACCATTCAATGTGCGTCCCTCATTAATATGTCATTGAAAGTGCGGCCCTGGTTAACCCTTTAACTCGCCAGTCGATAAAACTAGAAAGGTGTTCAAACCATCTATGGATGCGGCACGTCTTCTAGTTTCGATTTTTAAAAAATTATTCGATTTGGGTTTGTTTTTTCTCTTGATGACGTCACAAAGAGGGCATGTTTTTGAATTTTTGACCAAATTTACCAGGCCCTGGGCGCCAATCCAATGAGCCATTATTTGGCTCAAAATTTTGTTAGAAACTAGGCGATCATCCGCGTCTTTAGAGCCCTTGATTGAACATCTAGCATGTCTGGAACCAGAAGTATGGCTCGAAAACTCCATTTTCCCCCCAAATCCAAAAATTGCCAAAAAAGCATGAGTCTCCCACTAACGGCTTGCTTGGCCAGCGATAAATTGCCAGTAGCTTATGCTAGAGAGCTATTCAAACCCTCGAAGGACTCGTGATGTAGTTTGGACTGAAAATAAACTTTTGAGATTTGGGTTTGAGGTTTTCGGTGGATGTCGTCAGGTTTGGGGTATGTTTTGCTTTGTTTTGGTTTTTCTTTTATGACGTCATCAATCAGACAATGAGCTGATATTGTGGCTCAAAGTTTGTTAGGATTTTAGGCTGTGATATGAGTCTTTAGAACCCTCGACTTCCTAGCGTTTCTGGTACCAAAGTTGGGGTTAAAAGACCCAAATTTATTCAGGAATTCCCTAGGGGTTATTGAAGATTTCTCTAATTAACTTCTGCTTTTTTGCCATAACTTTTGAACCAGAAACGCTAGAAAGTCCATCAAACCCTCTAAAGCCTCGTATTATAGCCTCCAATCCAAAAAAACTTTGAGCCACAAAATCGGCTCGATTGGTCAACTTCCAGGGGATGTTGACGTCATCCAAATGTAAACAAATATGCATAAACCTCCTCTCATTATGTAAACATCAGCAAAAAAACGATATCCGAAGCTTAAATTTATTTTCAGTCTAAACTACACGACTTCACGAGTCATTAGAGGGATTGAACAGCTCTCTAGCTCAAGCTGCTGGCGTGTCATGACCATATATCATATGGGTTTAATACAACCCAGGTTAGCGTTTGTGGTGGTAGAAATTTTCACCAAATCTTGGTTTGTGAGGCCATAATTTTGGCTCCAGATATGCTAGAAAGCCAATCCAGGGCTCTAATAAGTCGGAAGGTGGTCTAGTTTCCACTAAAAACTTGGAAGTGGCGCCCAGGGCCGGATAAAGATGACCAAAAAAACGCAATAACACCCCTGCTTATGACGTCCCTCCGAGAGAACCCCACACCCAAAACTGAAAATTTTTTTTCAGTCGGAACTAAAAGTCTTGCTGAATCCGTAGATGGTTCGAACACGTTTCTAGCTCTATCGACTGGCGGGTTATGGCTGAAATAGTCCGTGTCAATACATTGGCTTCTGCGGTCCTTCAGCGGTCCCTAAAGGGTTAGAGAAAACGTTTTTTTTATCTCGCCATACCTTAATGCAGCTATGTCCAAAACAAATGGCTCACTGAGCCAAACATTATGCCACTATCCTAAAAAAGCGACTTTCGGGATGCATGCCAGGGTTTTTAACGATGTTAGTTTGAGGAGCAGAATGGCGAAGCTGATGAAAATGATTTGGTTGCACTCACGGACGCTGTTGCTTCACATCAGTTTTTCCTGGATTTCATCGATCAAGGTGCTGAAATCGCCAAATGCCCAATTGATGGTTTAAGGAACAACAAGTACATGTATCATGACTTCTTAGAAAAAACAAAGCATCTCTATCTGCCCTGTTGCCTCTCGTGGACAAGTGTTTCACTAGTTACATATAAAGTCGTGTGTGAATTAAGTGTATGTCTGTATCAAAAGCAACTCTCAAAGGAATAATCATAATTCCCCTTCCGTCTCACTTCTAAGCAATATTGGACGGCATGGACAAACGCAAGTTTTTAAGGAGTACACTGAATAATTTGAGTCCATCAGCCAACACCCTCTTCGCGAAAGTAAGAGCAAATATGCAACCTTGAAGTTAGTTTATTTTGACTTCCTTTTTCTGGAGTACTTGCACCAAGAGATTATATACATTTTTTGGCTTGCAGGCGTTGGTCTCAAGGGAAAATGGAAAAGTCGCAACAAGAATTAAAACGGACAAAGTTGAGAAAAAGAAGATTTAAAAATCTTGCGGAAATTGCCGTGGTGTATCATGATATTAGCAAATCACCTTTATTACATAAGAAGACGGTTTCAGGAAAAAAACAAAGAAAAGCAATATGTGAGCAACAACAACGCTTTTGCAATAAAAACATCTATGTTGTTTCGTTAGGTATTTTGTTTTTGCAGAAAAAAGGAAAGTGGAATGTGGCGATGTTGCTGAAGAGCATTGGGCCAAGCGAAGATGCAAACGAGATGGCCTTAACAAAAGCATTGGCATTTACTTGCAGCCACAACAAAAGTCGCTGCGGCACAGCAACCAAAACAGCAAGTAAGACAAATTTTATATTGATTTTTGGTTGTTTGGCGCCGGAGGAAAAAATAGGTGGGGTCAGTTTTTGATTTCGTTCTCCCTTCAATTAAAAGTTTATCCCACGATCTTTATGTTGCACGAATCTACTACAGCGTACAAACACATATATACCAAGATAAATGCTGTGTGTTTTGCGGAAAATATTGAAATATCAAGTCAAACATGACGACCTTCAGAGCGACATTATGGCTGACCGGATGAGCAAATAGGTAGGGTTAGTTTTTGGTCTCGTATTCCCTTTCATTAAAGTTAGCCCGCGATATTTGTGTTGCATGAATCTGCCAAAGCGTACAAACACGTAGACACCAAGGTCAGTGCAGTGTGGTTTACGGAAAGTTGTTTTTTCATAAGTTTAAAATGTCCGATCTTTCGCATATGGTCATGTGAGTGGACATTTTCAAACGGAATTTACGTGACTTCAACATGCGATTCCTGAAAATGTTTAGCGCGATAGTGATGTTGAAGGTGTCTGCAAGTGTATCAATGTCATAAATCCCAAGAAGTTTTATTTTGTTTACCGATTCTGCCGTGTAACTTTATGTTACGAATCTCGCATCTACTGAAAAAGTCGGGCTGGAAAAGTCGGGCTAGTTTTGCCTTGGTGTGTTACATGCGCTAGTTATGTACATCGCCTTAAATTACTGTGGCGCGTACAAACGAAAGATGTTAATTCGGGGTATTAAACTAAAAAAAGCCAGAAGTAAAAATAGAGATGCCCAAGCCCATCTAGACCATTGCACTGATGCGAGGCTGCACTATTCCTGTATGGGAAAAGTGAATTTCGATCTTTCGCTTGTGGTGTCCATCATAGTGCCTTGCTACTGTTGAGCACCACATACACGGAGACTACCTTTTTCGCATATAGCTCCATCTCTCGGCTGACACAGTTATCATATTTATGAAAAGGCAGTATAGTTCTATTTCTGTAATGCAAAATCCTGCAGAAGTCAAAATTGAGCTTCTACAGCGTTAATTTAGTATCAAGGATTTGGTGATTCATGGAGGCATGCTTATAGTGTTGCAGTCCCTTAGAGGGTTTGAATTCAAAACGACACAGCATCTACGCGCAAAGTCACCCACTACGACATCAAGAAGCAATGGAGCTCACCCGACGAGGTCACTCTATTACCACTTAATTGCTATGCTGTATATACTGTACGTGCTATTCTCAGCGCGTTTCCATTTGTGGTGCGTCACGCTCTGGTGGTTCATGTGACTAAAGCTGTATGCACACGGCATGCGTCCCATCCGTTTTTTGAGCGCAAGCGTCTTATTTCGTGACGTCACGTCCTTTTCTGATGCGTTTGGTACGGTCTGCATTCGAGTAGAACCGGTTTCTATATTGACAGATGAGACTCACTTTTCTGACTCACTTCTACTCGAACGCGGACCTGATCTGTCAATATAGAAACCGGTTCTACTCGAATGCAGACCATACCAGACGAATCAGAAAAGGACGTGACGTCACGAAATCAGATGCATGCGCCCAAAAAGCGCAGGACGCATGCCGTGTGCATCCAGATTGACCGGCACAACAGCAAGAGACATCTGATGGAGCAACTTTTCAAGCAGTTGTACCTGAGTATAAATCAGGAATGGCGACAAGGTCCATCTTCGGTAGAGGAAATGGTATTTTGAACAAATCATAGTAAAACGCCAGTGACTGAAGTGCAACTTCGAGGGCGAAACCCAGTTCTTTCGTCTTACCGGGCGAGGAGTACATTGTCACCTGCAGACAAAGATTTGCAGCCGTTTTTCGACGTCAAGCATGGAAGCTTTTGCAGCAATCCGGTTAGTGTATTTACAAACTGTGTATGTGGCGAAATATTTGTTTGTTTCTAGATGCAGAACAAGCAGAGTAGTATTGCTCCGTCATAGCGCATCATCGTCATGACGCATCAATATACGTTATGTGAGGGTCTGCTCCTAAAATGAGGCCTACGATGACCTACAGTACCTACTTAATGCACGCAATGTAAACAAATAAGTGAGAGGTATCAAAGTTTGTTCTAATCGATAGATGTTAACTTTTGTTAGAGGCAACTCGCACTTATGCTAATCAATCGGTTAAGCAACGTCAAAACCAGTTTTGGAGGGTAAAAAGTTTTAATTAGTTAACTGAAAGAAATACAGACAATTGCCCAATCCCATGGGATTTTATGTTGTTTTCGATTAACCTGCTGCAGCAATCCAACTCATTTTCACGACTTTCACATCAGCAACATGACTGTTCTCAAAAGGCCAGCTGAAACTGTAAAGAAAGTATAAAATTGTGTGAAGAACAAAGTAAAGCACAGCCGACCATGGTAAGCTTCTAAGAGCATTTATCAAAAACATAGCATTTAAGAAAACGTATCTGCAAATATCATTGAAGAAGGCTTTAGTTTACCCAACTAATGAGCAGTGACTTGCTTATACAGTAAACTTATTTTTCCAATTTAGGAGTGTGATGTAAGAAAATGATTCAATTGGACTTCCGCAGTAGGAGTCGGACAAAAAATCCGACTCGGACTCCACCAAAAAACCTCTGACTCCTTACGACTCCGGCTCCGGATCCCACTCCGCAACCCTGATGAACACAGCGCACTTTGCTCTTGGCGGGCTGCATTAAGCCCGCGGCCACGGGTATGGGTTTGACATTTGCGTTTTATAAGTACAGCATTCTTTGGATTTACAGTACTCTGGGTCACGTAATGGAGAAATCGACCAAACGTTTGCGCCCTGGTCAAACAAAAGCCACCACCAACGATACTAACCAATGGCAGTACTATATCCTATAGCGAAAATGAAATAGGTTAGATTTGCGCAGCCCGTTTTGTGAGCAAGTAAATAAACAAATTATTTCATTTATCGTAATGGTTTATTGTTTCATATGACTCAGCTAATAAGCAGAAGCAATACAAAAAGCCATCGCACTAGGTAAACCAACCGTCAGTGAACATTAGAGCAATTAAATATAATGGCATAATAGCTGATCAGTGTAAACAAGCAGTGGTACTGTGTCATACAGCATTGGCGAAGGGACCATGGCGGTCATCTAGTCAACCACCCCTCTTTATCACTTTTTGAAAAGTGTTGAAACACAATGGTTGGAGATCAAATAAGCACAGTTAAAAAAACAAAACAAACAAACACGAGTACGGTGAAGAAAATGTACAGATGAAAGAGCATGCCTATGTACACAGATGAGTGAATAGAAATTGGTTGAAGGAATTTGGTGTGGTTAAGAAGATGTTTGAACAAAATGCAAACATAAAAAAGGGAAAAAGTAACAAAAACTAATTAATGAGGCACAAAAGAAAAACAAAGCAAGACAGAAAAAAACTATGGAGTGCACTTTCATGCCGGAAAAAATGTGATAAGCACAGGAAAGAAAAAAAAACTAAAACGTAAATTACAAAAAAGTAAACAGAATCACAAAATACTAGAACTCACAGTATTTTGCATTAGATAAGTGAAATGTTGCTAAAGTTCATAATTGTGTATCTTTTTCATATAGGGGGTGTTTCTTAAATTTGCACTGAAAATAAAAGTGGTTGAAGACTTATTATCGTCAGGTATTGACGACCACACTTTTGGGCCAACAAATATGGACAAAATTAATTAATCCAACGCGTGTGTGCGTTCTGACTACGGACGACATGTTAAACATTTGGTGTAGATTTTTTTTACAAATTTATGTGATTTCGAGTTGTCTTGTGCAGGAACCAGATTTTGCGTCAGCATCACCAATCACTTGATTCAGGCATTGATCCGCGCGGAAACAGAGAAAGGAGCAACGCGCAAGAGGATCAGAAACATTTCAGAGACAACTGTAAACAGTAAAGAACCAATAGATCTAAGTGATCTTGCTACAGATTGGAATGAGTAGACTTTGAAATTGTGGAATGCACAATTTAGACCAGGGGTTCCCAACCTGGAGTTAAAGTACCCCCAGGGGTACATTTGCCTATCTCAGGGGATACATTTGTTGTACAGCAGCAGCATAACAAGTTTGAGTCATAAAAACGGACTCGACCTTTATGCTTCTAAAAATCTAAAAGTTATAATAAAATTTAGTGGATTTTGCTATTTTTTAGCCTTAGAGATTGCAAGCGAATTGGAACATACTGTATTTCAACGATGTAGCTTCATCGTAGGCTATGCAATAGTGAAGATAGCTAAAAATTGATCGAAATGATACTATACAAGGAGACAACAGAACTTACATAAAATACGAACATTCGGAAAGTAGTGCCTGCCTGTCTGGCGTTGCATTGAAATTTGCATTGAAATGCATTGAAATTAACGCAAGTGACTAGCAATATAACTGGTTAGTGACTGGGGGTAGCTAAAATAAAACCAAACTTGCCCACAAGCCAACATGCTGGCAGCGTTCTCTTTGACCACAGGCAGGGCAGGCGCTGGTAGAATCATTGGCGCTCCCTGGGATCACTAGAAATAAACACGTTTTTTGCAAGGCCGTTCACAAAAGGGGCAACGGATTTGCTATACACACCATTGGTTTCAATTGCGACTGATTGAAAGCAATAATTGTTAAGGAGGTCATTGTAATTTTAGCATGTTGCAACCTCAGCTTCTATTGCTGCAATGCCTGCCTGAATAGCGCTGTTTTTTTGTTGGCACTGAGCAAAGGTGTCCACAGCTATCGCATACCATACGAGGCACTGGTGGATTAGGGTTGGGGGGAGTGAGGGAAGGCTGAAAAGGAGCCCTCTGATGACGTCATCATACTCAGACAACCGCAATGAGACCTTTTGATCAAGCCTAGGAAGGACATTTGTGGGGTCATCCAAGAGTATGTTCCTGAGACTGTATGGCATGACTGACATATCAGAAAATGCAAAAGGGCAATCATGCACAACTTTAAGAACATTGAAAGTTGGGAAGACAAGTCTGGCGACACATAACAGTTGAGCGATAGCATCGCCACCAACCTCGGGTTTTACAGGTGCTGTCGAGGTCCCCTTTGAAAGCTGAGAGTACTTACACATTGCAGTTTTGTTGGGGGTCACTTTGAAAGCACGGCACTTACACATTACAGTTGCCATTGGGGCCCTTTAAGAACAGAGAGTACTTATGCAATACAACTGCTACTGGGGCCTCATTTGAAAGCGGAGTACTTACACCTTACTGTTGCTACTGGGGCCCCCCTTACAACAGAGTAGTCACACATTTGCAGTTGCTGTTTGGGGCGCCTTTGAAAGCTGAGTACCTGCACATTGCAGTTGCTGTATGGAGCCCTTTGAAAGCAGAGTAGTACTTAGCACATTACAATTGCTGTTGGAGGCCCTTTGAAGGCAGAGTACTTACACACTACAATTGCTGTTGAGGGGCCTTTTGAAAGCAGGGAACCTACTTTTGATCTGCTTCGGAGCATATTATATGAGTGGGTAATACGTTTTTCACCACAAAAACGCGCAATTTACGCGCAAAACACGTCGAGGGGAGCCCCTGAAAAGGGAGGGGCGAGGCAAGTGTCTCGCTCGCCTCCCCTTAAACACACCACTGATACTGGGTTTAGACCTCTTTACCCAGGGCCCAAAGTCAATCCATCAGGCTTCCTGACATCCCCTTTCAAGCCGACAGGCTCCAAGGTTGAGGGGAGATTAATGCGAGTAAATAGCCTTTCGAGAATGGAGTTGATGACTGAATGTCTGGCGAAGCGGCTAGCAATTCTGGAGCAGGAGAATCCATGGATCCCTGCCTTATCAACAGTTTTACCATAGCGGCATTCCGTGCTTACAAATATTTTGGCAAGAGTTCGGAGGGCAAATGCTATACGGAGCTCATCAGCGCTGAGTAGGTTTCTAACATTGGCAATTCTGGCCAGGCAGCAATGAGGCTCTTCTGTGCAGCCAGTCGCCGACATTTGTCCCAAGGACTATGGGCGCTGAGCAGGGCACTGAGATAATCTCTGCAGTCGTGGTCATCCCAGGATGATTGTATTTCTTTTGTAGTGGTAATGAATAATGATGTTCGGACCAAGTGTCTCGTTTACTTCACCACGAGGGGCTTCCTTTTTACGAGAGGGAAGTGAACTGTTGACGAGGCCCTTACAGACATGAGACGATGACAGGAAACATGGCAGCGACAGGTCTGTAGCGGAACGGAGCCCAAGGCCTCCGTGTCGAATTGGTAGGGACGCTTATGACCAGTTTCGTTTCCAAAAGTCACATTGCATTTTTTTTCTATTTTGTTTTTTATAGTAGTGTCAAATCCTCCAGTTCCTCTTTGCACTTGAAGCATGTGACACTGTGCAGCAAACGTATTGGTTTGGAGATTGAGAGGGAATGCTTTAAGACGTTCCGGCTGGCGACGGGTCTGCATCTATCATCAAGGTACTAAATGGTTGACAGATTTTGTTGTTTCAGCTCAGCCGTTTTGTCAAAAAAATTGGGGGTACATGCTCGTCTGACGAAATGCTGAAGGGGTACATGATCAGGAAAAGGTTGGGAACCCCTGATGTAGACCAAACTGTTCTTTCAAACGATGCAAGCTCGAAATTATAAACAATAAAAACAATCAAAACTGTTTGCAAAGTGACATCGTTATTATACGTGTTTATTGGACATTGTTTGGATGAACTATTCTGTGTTTTCACTTGTACATGTGCATTTACTAATTACTTGTACTTTAACTACAAAGCTGTTTTCTCTCTAGTGCTGCAACAGTAAAAGGTTGCAGGAACAACGCGCTAAAAGCAACGCCACACAATGTAACCTCTGGTCGTCGGCAGTTCACAACCGTCGTGAATGTTGGAATTCCCCAGTGAGGAAAACTGTTGGCACGATCCACGACAAAACTTCCAATGTGGAACTTGTGTGTTCTGGGCGCGATTCGACCAATGGAAATATGTGACGAAACCACCCCAGGCTCAAAATTTCTATCTAAATCAATGAAATAGTGATGCGGCGATTGCTGGCTACGCGGCAGTGGCTATCGCTTAGAATTATCAAGAAAGGGCCAACACTTTCTTTTCCCGTACCAAAAAGCGTTTCGCTGTCAAATTGAAATATGATTTAATGCGCCATAACAAAATGCTGCCGAAAATTTTCGTTGCTCTTGCAATAGCTCTCGTGCTTAAATTTCTGTCAAACTAAAGTAACACTCGAAACTGTTTAAACACGATAACTGTCTCACGTCTGTCCAGTGTTCCAATAAATGCTTTTCGAAAATTATGACAAGGCGACCGCAACACTTGCTTTTTTGTTCAAGTGTTTTTTCGAAATTTTTTCGAAAGGGCAACTGTGAAAACCCAACCTCTTAATCACCCACCTTCACTCCGTCCTTGCTTTTTTTGCTGATACTCTCAAAATCGGAAACCAGGAACGCCACGAGATAGGAGCTCATGCGGACCGAAGTCTCGAACTCGTCGATTTCCAACCCGTTGT
>JGI24159J19872_10011364_pt1 | contig 11659 bp, 5 predicted proteins | sample Ectturendosymbi4_FD_19872 | JGI IMG/M metagenome (IMG submission 19872) | reverse complement strand
AAGGGATATTGCATATGTGCAAAAAGTTTGAATGAAAGTTCAGCTATTTCTAGTCAGGGTTGATTGATTTAAATTATTTCATTTAAATCAGTGATAAAATAATAAAAATCAAGTAAAAAATCATATGCAGTTTTGAAGCTTGCTGTGATTTGTATGTCACATTCAATTGGTATTCTAATCTGTTTCACTTATTTTTAAAGAAGGCAGAGACTTCTTGTTACCACACCAGTTATAAAAGCAATTAAAGTTTTATCAATCATGGCAACTGTGAGGTCACATATTCTATGTTAACTAAGTGCAAACTGATATGTGGACTGAAATCACTAACATTTGGAGACGCAGAAGTCAGAACTGTTCAGAATGCCACAAGTTTGAAAGTGTAGGCTGGCATAAAGCAAGCCTGTAGCCAGGTTTTGAGGTTTGAAGGGCAAACTAAACTGTTAGGGAGGCAGCATTTTTGCTTTTATTACGGTATATGATTAAAACAAACTTTTCTAGGCACAACAAAATTTGGGAGGCACAAAAAAATTAGGGACATCGCCCTTGAATGTCCCCACGGCTATGGGCCTGGAATAAAGTAAAGTTGAATCTAAACTCCAGCAAATATGTAGGTCACGGACTGTAGAAATAGTAGTTTCAGTACCTAGTTTTGATTCAGATTCATAATACCACACATATTATAGGTTTTTACCATTTTATGCATGAACGTTATAGTTTTGCAGAAGCTGAACTAGAGATCAATTTTAACAATAGACTTCACACCAAAAGACTGGCAAGCTTGTGTTTTTCTAGAAGCTTCTTAACATGCCATAGGTGTTAACAAAGTTAATAAACAGATGGTTTGAGTGTTGTCATTCCAATAAATATTTATTTTATACACTGGTACTGGTGTTATGAACTGATTTGCTTTAAGCGTGATGTTTAAGTTCAAAATAAGTTTGAATGAAAGTTCAGATGAATTCTAGTTGCTGTACTAGAAGAAACAAAGGCCAACAAAATATTGTATTAAAACAAACTCTAATTAAAATTTGCAAGTGTTTGCTGGCCACCCTCTGCACAAAAACATCATAAAAATAAAAAAAATCATAAAAATCAATAAATCTGATTTAAATAAAAAAAATCCGATTTGAATAAAAAAAAACGTTTTTCCGATTTTTTGAAAAAATCATGATTTTTATCAACCCTGGATATCACCTGAACAATATGCAATGCATGCAACCCAACATTTTTATTTACCGGTCAGGTGTTCCCCATGCTCATGTCACACTCGACAGAAAAAGTAACCTTTTCAAATTGATTGTAAAATTTTTTCTGAAAGGCCTTGGTTTCATCTTTTGGCATGATATTGTGTATTGTGTATATAGAGTTGCTTTAATATGTGACAAAATTTGATCTTGTTTGGACTTGAAATAAAGTAGCGGTGGTTGAAAATGCAAAAAAAGTGTCGTCTGTACCCCACTTTCCCCTATAGGTCAATATGCAGCTGGGTAAACAGTGTAGGCTACTTCTCCAACGTTTGGATTGAAATCCTGTTCACTAATAGTTGAAGACAGTTTTTTGCAAAACTGCCCATCCCAAGACTAAGTCTAGTCATGCTTTTTCGTCTTGGGCAAAAGCTTCGCAGAGATTTTCCTGAAAATCTAACTTTCCAACATATACACTAGCATCATTCAATTATACGCTGTCTGTTTCTGAATACGTGACGACCAACGTTAAAGCAAAGCCCATTAAATTTCTGCACGAAACAAATAATGGCTGTACTGTGGTCTCTCGTATGTGCAGCTGTAATACTCTTATTGTTACAAGAAAATAACCTTTCTAACAGTATACCACACAGGGTAAAATGTTACACAAAAGCAGTTAACCATCTTTCACGGTCACTAGAAACTTGAGAAATACTAAAAATTATTTTATCGAAACTAAAATGTATAAACTGTTTGTTTCAACATGAATTTCGCTCATAAACTGGGGCTTATAAAGCTTATGACCTTATAAACTGTTTTGTTTCAACATAAACACCAAGCTCTGTGTCAACATGAACTTGGCTATGTGTAGGCCTAACCTACCGTCTAACATGAAACGCTCTTCAAACAAAACGTGATAAACATCACTTTTATTTTTGAAACCTCTCCAAATACAAAATTTATATAGAAAGAAGTGAGGGGGACATGGCATATTATACCCTCCCCCCCGCCTGAAAAAGTGAAAAAGTTTATTAGTGCACAAACCTTCAAGGAAGGTATGGTTTTTCATTTTGAAAAACGGGTGAAATTCACATAGGGTTAGTATTCGTAGGACATAACCATAGCCAGGGCCGGATTTACCTATAGGCTATATAGGCTACATCCTAGGACCTCAAGATCGAAGGGGGCCTCCAACAAACTGTGTTGCACCATAGAGTCAATGGCCGGTATATGATCATTTAGATGAAACTTCGTCTGATTTACTTAGCAATTTGTGTCCTAATTATTATTCACGAAATTTAGTTTTATTCAATTTTCGTGGTGATAACGCCAGAGGCTTCCAACGAGTTTTCATGAATCTCAATATGACGGTTGGTCAAGCAGCATGCCAGCTGTAGTGCCAATATACTCAAAGCACGCCGGCTGCGTCCTGCGTTTGCTGAATCGTACTGATTATTACGTGTGACTCTATCAAAAGAACTTGTGGCTGTTCATGTTTGAAATGCACCTGATCAGTGGCATAACTGAGGGGGTGGCAGGGGTGAGAACCGCCCCCCAAGCAACTAGATGAAAAACCGGGCCCCTATCTAGCTTGTATTTTGGTACTATTCTTTTGGTTTCAGTAGATTGTTTTTTTGCGTGTTTAGGAGTGTTTTCCGGTGATTTCGTTTTTTTTAATTGCCGTTCAATACCGGATTTGCTATTGTTTCTCACCTATTTTCTGAGTGTTGGGCAGTGGGCTCCTTTCAGCTACGTTTCTCTCTGGCTCAAACCTCTAGTTACATCACTGCACCTGATCAAAGCTTAAGATTGTACTCCAGATAAGAGCTATGTGTAGAGCTACCAGCAGTATCCTACANTAAAAGCATTCTTTTTACAGGTGATTGATCTNTACAGTAGTTTTGACAGCGTTTGTATCGGGTAAAGCTCGAGTGGTATTTTTGGATGCGATTTTTTCCATCTGAATTTTCTTCAGTGAAGTCATTCAGAAATCAGATTGCTATTGAGTACTTGCGGAAGTTTGTATTGCTCCCATGCTAAGCAAATAAGAGAAGATCTTGATGAACTTCAATAGCAAGAAAAAGCCATTTTGCCAACTGGCAGCCGCAGAACTCTTCCCCAACGAGACGGAAACAGCAAAAAAATGACAAAAGCGCGTTTGATCGGATGCCTTAGATTAGTGGTTCTCAGTTTATCCAACCACGCGGAGCCTTATTTCTTAGCTTGATGGTCACCAACTGCTCAGGTGAAAGGTCCTTTTCAAGATTCAGAAGAAATAAAAACGAATTAAAGGTTCGCAATCTTTCGGGAGAAGTTGTCCACACTAAGCATTCGGTACATTAAAAATGACAAACTTCAGCAAAGAAATTGTGATGAATTCTTAGATAATTTTGTTATGAGGAAGGCAGGAAAAAAAACATTTTAACTGTTTGCTGTGTTATGTTCAGCCTTACTTGATTCGATGATTGCAGCTTTTTGTTTCTTTAGACGTATTTCAAAAATGACAGCACAAGCGAAATTTCAACCAGTCCACTCGCCACAGTGGACATTGGTGAGCTCTGTCCTTCTAAATTTAATATGAAACACTGTAAACCAGTAAAGATTTTATCAAATTTTCAGAATGTCAAGTCCCCTTGCGCAAATTTGAATCCCATATTCAAGACTTTCTGGCGACGGTTCTCGTTTTTAAACCTCACATCGTTTCAAGCGACACTTTAGTTGCTTTCGATTCTTGCCAGTCTGAATAAGCAAGAAGCACACGAATCGCGAAGCTAACAGTTAGGACCATTTGGGTGCATTTCACGTGATGTGTTTTGTTCGTGTGTGTGAGATTTTTACAGCCCTGGTAAGCGAGTTGAAACGTGGTCCTCACGTTGTGCTTTGAAGTCTTCATACCGCCACACATACTATATAGGTGCAGCGTGTTTGTTTTTTTGAACACAGATAAGAAAAAACAGATGTGATACTTATAAAAAGCGCAGGCCGTGTGTTTTGTCAAATATGTCAATTGTGACGATTCCGGTTGGTTTGCCTGTGTAAGTTAATAATCCTGTTCCCGCCAGCCAAGTAGGATTTCAACAATTCCGTGCAATTGAATGTTTTTTGCGTCGGAGGCAGCAACAAGCGCAGTGATCGTAGGCACTTCAGAAATGATTTAGAATTTTTTGCTGACCGTACTTTCAGAGCGTCGTTTTCGACATTTCGCAAATTGATTGACGTTTTCAATTTTTTTCCTCGCAACAATGGGAAAGGAAGCCTCACAAGCGGTATAGCCTAGGGCCTCGCATCAGTTAAATCTGGACCTGCCCACAGCGTTAACATTCCAGTGTAACTTTTCAAGCAATGAATATTGCACGAATGATTTTATTTGTTTCCCATTGTTGCATGTGTGTGCATGAAATTTGCCAAAGTTGAAGCGGTTGGTAGGCTACAAATTCGAAACAAAAACATCTCATGAAAAGGCAGCTCCATTGACAACATTGTTAGGTTTGATTTGCGCAAGGAACAAAACTTGCAGTAATTACAGCATCAACCAATGTAGTGATGGGTTTATATTTTTTCAAGCAATGAACATTGTATTAATGTTTGCAATTTTTAACTTGTGGCTTGTTTGCACATGAAAGTTGGCAGTGTTGAAGTGGTTGGTAGGCTACAAATTCGAAAGAAAAACTTCTTGCGAAAAGTCAGCTCCATTGAGAACGTTGGTAGGTTTGATTTTCGAGAGAAACAAAAATCGCAGTAGATACAGGATCAATCAAGGCATTGATGGGTTGAAAACTTTCCAAGCAATGAACCATGCGCCGCTTTTCTTTTAGGTTTTCAACATGTTGCTTGTTTGCACATGAAATGTGGCAAAATCGAAGCAGTTGTTAGAATAGAAATCGAAAAAAGTTCACAAAAACGCAGCTTCATTGAGACCGTTGATAGGTTTGGTTCTTGTATGCATCATGAATCGCAATGAATACAGGGTAATTGGAAAGAATATTATATTTAAAACTTTCATGAACCTTTTGTGCTGGTATAGGCAAATCGACAAGCTGACGTTTGATCTGGGACAAGTGCTAGACAGACTCTTGAGTTCACATGCGCCTGAAAAGACGGTAGTGCAAATTTTTGCTCTTTGGCGAGTTTTCAAAGGTGAACTGTGAACGTGAGAAAATGTGGAGGGCAACTGCCGAAAAACATACTGGTAGGGATTGTTTGGCAAGCCAATTCACCAACCGGTAGGGAAGGTGTGAAGCAATATAGCTGTGCAGCTTCTACGTTGATTTCGTATCCGCGACTATGACACTTTGCAATCGGTCGCCGGTCCTGATCGCGATTGACATAGTGGTTTCCTAATAGCATCTGGAAACTGCCTCAAACCACGTCAATTAGCTAACACACCCATTGCTTCAGGCACATTAGCCCCAGTCACAAGCTTACCGCACCTTTCAGCTATAGGTGCAAAGTGAACTTTACACAAGTGCGAGTAAGTGTTTCACACTCGTTTCGAAAGTGTTCGGTTTTACCGGTATGACACCTGTGACTAAGACTTCCGCAAGATTTATTCACTCACCTCTCGAACATAAGTGTTTTCGTAACACTGTCGACATTACGGCCTCGTTGGGAGAACTACCTCTAAACACCAAGACGCCCTGTGATTTAAAGAATGTGCGTTAATTCGTTATTATAAATGCTTGCGATAGAAACACAATGCAAAAATGTACAATTGGAAAAGATGCGGCGAACAAAATTATGGTGCTGTGGCGAATACTGCAGGCACAATATTCAGGTACTCCTCACATCGAAACACAATTCCTTCAGAAGCCAAACTCCTCTCAGTTCAGCCACAATCACCACTTCAACTTCTTTTGCGTTCTCTCTCATGATCGCCTGTTATCCAGGGGCGTAACGAGATCAGATGGCGCCCGGGACAAGAAGCAAGATTTGCGCCTCCATGTTCGAACCTGAGGTCTTTCAGAAGCAAATGTACTGTATTGAAGAAAGTGCTTGGGGCATTTTTGGGATTTTTCGGTGCCCCCTCCAGTGATTCGGCGCTCGGGAAATTGTGCCCCGGTTGCCTCCTCGTTACGCCCCTGCTGTTGTCTTTGACAATTTGGAATCGTGAAGCAGTCTGCGATGCGACAAATGTTTGTTTCAGCCTTTTACGTTACCGCCGGTCTTCACTTTGGATTCTCTGGTCATATGGTTGCTTCGTAATTATCTGAAGCACAACTGTTTTAAAGCAAACTATCTTGCGCCTTTGGTGGGAAGCTAACTTTGAGCAACATGGACAAGCAAATGTTTCCACGAAATTTTTGTTGTTCGACCCTGCAGAGCGCTTTGAATTTCCGACGTTCCAACGATCACGGTATGCGACGACACTTTTCTTGACCTTTGGGCCAGTGACACCCCATCGCAGGGAGAAAGGTTTTATCAATTACTGAATTGGCGTATGTAGTCTTCACTGCAGTAAGATTCGCCAAGGAAATAAATATCGTCCGCGGTCTTGCTTGTCGATCTAATTAGGAGGGCTTTTAAACCCACTTTCCTCTAAGGAAACTAACATTTTCAACACAGCTATCATCCCTTCTAATGGGTCAACACTGGCGACATGTCCGATTCCTTGTGTAGAAATAGGGAATTCTTCCAAAACCGGAAGTTATGTAAAATTGTCGGAGTCATACGGTTTCACCTCTGGTGTTTTCATCAATATGGTGCTCGCAGCATTGGGCAACCACATGAACTTTTCGAACAGTGTTTGCCACGATAGATAACCTTCATTAGGATTTTAGTCGTAAAACGTTCATTGCTATTACGACCAAGGGGGTTTGCAGTTTTGCAAGACAAACAACAGCTTCTTATCTTCAATTTGTGTCTTTTTAGCTGTGCGGTCTGTACATTGACGTGCAATAGATTTGATTGGAGTTCCGTCGAATTCATTTTTAAAAGGTCTGGGTAATATCGTTCTCGCAACAAGCAAGCACAAAGCTCAGTATAGTTTACTTCACGTGACACCGGAAACAATTTTAGATATCTATCGCAACAATCGAACCGCTTTTGAATACCGGGACAATTTCCAGTATAGTAAAGGTCTGAACATTTGCAGTTTGACCGCGAGCATTCGGTGGAGTTTGTCGAAGGTAAAGTCTCCATTAGCTTGGTCGACTTGCTCATATTGAAACACAATAGCTTGAAGACCGAAACTTAAATCATCCCAACTTGATGTGTGCGGTGCAGAAGTTAGCAAACTTGCTATAATAGATCTGTCCCTTTTGCTTGTTCATAGTGTTCTAGTATTACTGGCAGATTGTCCCTCATATAGCTTAGCCTCAGCTTCAGCAAGTTGCAATTCTTTTTGCTTTTCCCCACAGACCCTTTTGTCTTCCATTTCAATTATATGAACTCTTCCTCGTACCGTCGAGGTTTCTCAGTAAACTCGGCAGCTTTTTGCTCAGCCTTGCATACGTTTTCCTCAGCTTCTTCTGCTTTCATTGCACCTTGTCGAGATTCAGAGGANAGANCTTCTGGCTCTTTGCAACTTGGTTTCTTCTAGCTTGATTCTATTAGATTCTGTTTTCGCTTTTGCTATCANTTTACAGCTGGGCTTTCTCTGCNCGTCTTCAAGCCTTTTTACGGGATTTTTCGGAATCTGCATCACTTTCGATTCTTCTGGTTTCGCAACTAGACGAGTAAGTTTTAATTTGACCTTGCTTCTAAAGAATCTCTCATCGCACCGAGCTAAAAACAGAACGCAACTCTGTTGATGGAAAAGACTGCGTCGTACTGCCGCCTTTTGACGATCATTAAAATGCACTTGGTATATCTTGCGTTGCNTCTTTCAAACAATGCTGANCGCGCTCATCACTCTTGGTGGTTTCACTGATATAATTGATCTTCGATGGGGCACCCGAAATGATGTCTTCAGCCAATAGGNTTTCCAAAAACTCCAAAAGAGTTATGCAATGCGTTTTTACGAAGAATATATGTTAATTCCATTCGTGAACATTACGAAGATCAAGTATCAATGTATGAACNTGTGAATAGCTTTCTTGAAAATTTTTATAAGCACTCGCGCAAGAAATTTCCAAACCCACTTCGAGCTGGACATTGCTCATCATGNGGCTTGAATAATAACGAACAGAACAACNATGCACGTGTAAAACTTGTAAGGAAATTTTTAGCGGTGCCGGTAATCNAAATCACTGCCATAAGACTGCTGAGGCTCTGGTGATCACCAGACTGTACCCAACTTCTTTTTTTGTCCGTAGGACCGAGTCAACAGTTGTATTGACATGCACACTGCACTAACAGTTTTACACCATGCCTTTTCCGGTTCTAAACCATTGCAAAAGAACGGGCGATTCACGCAACAAACACATTTAAGTATAAAGGCAAACTGTGCCACTCGTGGAATGCATCAGCCAATTGCAATGATCAACCAACCTTAACGAACGCTGGGAGAACTCACAACGCACAAAGAAAGCATGGAATATTTCCATGTAACATTACATTGAACGTCTTACAAATTGTGTCATCCGTAAATTATTTCACAAAACCAACATGCTCGTTGATGTTTCTGGCAGGTTATAAGAGTAACATTTCTGGACATGTCTCTGGAATCAACTTCGGCAAACGTGTGTCACGATTACGTGGAACTGTTCGATGGTGAAACTCAGGTTAGCTTTGTATCCACATTACATGCAGCTGTTTTCATGGCTTGTGAAAATTTCTTTTTGAAATAACACAGCTGGTAAAAATGTATCGATGCCGCTATACAACAACCGCGCTGATTTATGAAAATTGTTTTAATAGTCAATGGGACAGTTTTGTGGGACTACCGTGCCTGGTGTTGTTGAGACAACCACGTCAGAGCTCAAGATAGTGTTTACATCAGATTCCAGTGTTTCTCAAAGTGGCTTCAGGTTGACACATCAAACAGTTGGTGAGTTTGAATTCTATTCAATGATTGCAAGACGAATTNCTTCATGCCTTGTGCTTTATCTAACCTTGGTGAGTTACCGAAACATGTAGCTTCAGTGGATGGTTTNATGACGAAAGTTTGTCTGANATAATTGGTACAAACTGANGTCTCACCTGGGCGATACCAAATAAAACAACTGCTCTAAAAATGTTNTAAAAGTGGTAACGTTTGGTATAAAGAAATACCTTCATGATTTCCGCTTATAGGGCTGTTGCTGCAAAAACTTATTTTAGTTGACACTAATTTCTTTTGGATCGTGTGCTATAGCGTAGGGGCAACCAATTAGCGGCCCGCGGGCAACCTGTGACCCTCTACATCGTTTTCAGTGGCTCGTGGAGGCATGCAGGAACATTTTTTATATGTGGAAGTTCCTTCAACTTAGGCTCAGATAACTTCAAACGAGACTTGCTTGCATTTCTATTCACATGCTTCAATTTTCATTAGAAGTTACTTTTCTCCCATAAACGCGACCTTCTCTTGCCAAATTATTTCCCGCCGCCAGGTGCGGCGCAAGCCATTCCAGCGCCCTAGGCAAGATCCATTTTCAACGCCCCCTCATAGTTTATGACGGCATGCGATCAACCGTGGGAGGACCTTTTTGGAAAATTGCCTACCGACTCTACATGGTAAACGTACACAGATTTTCTATTTGCACATCTTAAAATTACATGACGTCATAAACTATATCAGATTCTATTTGCGCATCTTAAAATTACTGGTTGGACCTAGGCAAGGTCCATTCCAGCCCCACGCCCCGCATAAAGACCTTTCAAAGAACGATTTTTTCATCAAACTAATTTATCAGACTTTATTATTCTGAGTTTATTTGAATACAAAATTAATCAAAATATTTTCTGCATATGTATCAGCAGTTACGGCATTCGCATAAACAAAAATTTTGTCATAGGCCTAGGAAAAGCATTTCACAGTCTGATGTCGTAACAATCGACGACCTTCCGCATGCGCAACAAACCTCTGACGTTCGCGAATGTCACCATGTTGGTTATGGTCCGTGCCAGCTGGTATATGTTTGTTACACACATTACGGTGCGGTGCGTCCTAGAATTGAAATCTGACTGGTTAACTACGCCAGGGTCCGCAATATGTGGATTGCGACCCCAAATTTGTGTCGCGAGACCTTCCACTCTGGGCAGTGGCGTAGCCAAATCACAATTTTGGGAGTCAAAAAAGTTTTGAGGGGGCCATAATTTTTTATTTTAGGCGAGCAACAGTATTTTGTTTGGAACACCGCCTGGCGCCTATCAAAGCACAAAATGATTAGATATGTTAAACCAGTGGTTCTCAACCTTCCATGTTTTGTGGCCCCCTTCCAAAGACTGTCAACACTTGTGGCCCCCTGCTTATCAATAGGGTTTTGCAATATCAAGGTAGAGCTATTGTGTAAAGGCTTCTGCTCGTGACCCCGGAAAACCGCTGCGTGGACCCAAAGGGGGGCCGTGACCCCAGATGATAAACCCTGTGCTAAACATTTGAGCGGACCATGGCTGCCCGGGACTCCTGGCTCCGTCTGTGACTATGGGTAGCGAAATAATTTAAATTTACATTTCAAATTTGCTATTTTCTTTGGACCGAATAAATGTAATCATTTTCTGTTTCCTGTGCTAAGTTTCATAACATTTTGTGCAAGAAAATTGCTGCTGTCACTAATGGCCCTAAAATTGCATTTTGTATAAATTTATATGCTCACGAGATTTTTGGGTTGCGAGAATTTAGAACTAATTTTTAGGGTCGCGACAAAAAGCATTTGCAGACCCCTTAGTTAGGCTACTAACTGCTGGCGTTACGGTGGTGTTTTCTCATCTTACTACACAGGATGGCTGAAAAATGATTTAACTACTGCTTCGACATAAACTTACTCCGGTGAAAACGGAGCAGCTAGGAAAAATCAAGAAATGTAAAGAACGGAGATGGTAATCTTAAAAGTTTTCACTGAGCTTGAAAATATGGCCTGCAGGGCATGCTTTGCTGGCCCTGACAACACGCCATCGACGGATTTGCGAGCACTTTAGGCAAGATCTATTGCAGCGACCATCCCTCGTATACAAATATCTCCAATCTGCACAGACCCGTAGCCAAGTTGTCATGCTTTGGTGGCAAAATGCATTTTTAGGGGGCATGATTTTCCTGTTCACTCTATGTTTAAAGCAAAGTTTTCCGTCCACAACAGAATTTGCGGGGCACAAAAAGAATTGGGGTCACTTCTCCCGAATGCCCGCCGTGGCTACATTAGAAAAATTTGTTACATGAAGGAAATTTGTACCAAAATTCCACATAACGCACCTAGTATATGTGAAATTTAAATTCATGGGAAAAATATTAACCCTTCTTGAAGCAAGCCTGAAATAGTGCCGTATCTCTCTTTTCTCATAAACTGTATGGACGTGAGCTTCATTCACTTTTATCACGTTCATTATCTTTTCTTGGTGTACGTTCGTCACTTTCTGAATCACGTAGTTATATTTTTTGTTCGTTTTCGCCCCCCCCCCCC
>JGI24159J19872_10011363_pt1 | contig 11659 bp, 6 predicted proteins | sample Ectturendosymbi4_FD_19872 | JGI IMG/M metagenome (IMG submission 19872) | reverse complement strand
CAGTGAATTCAGGGCAAACTCTGTTTTTCAAGGCAAGCGCAAGTTGCTCAAAAATCCTGAATGATAAAAAATATATATTCAATACAGTGAATTCAGGGCACACTTTGTTTTTCAGGGCAAGAGCAAGTTGCTCAAAAATCCTGAATGTAAAATGCACATTCAATACAGTGAAAAATTTCAGGGAAAACACTGTTTTTCAGGGCAGGCGCAATTTGCTCAAAAATCCTGAACGGTGAAAAAATTTTCAATACAATTATTCAGTGTATATTCACTTGGGGGTGATACGTGTAATTTGGGCTAGCGTAGTGTATAATCTGGACCAAAGTCGTGACTGGATAAAATGACTTTGGTCTGGACCAAGCCCTCGTTTTCTGTAAAAATCGAACGAACGGATGTCGGTAGGTCAACAGCTTGCTATTAGAATGCGGTAACTCTTCATTTGTTCGTTTCCGAGTTTGCGTTGGGTCGAGGTGCAGGGTGTTAAGATGATATATTTTTTTGTTTAGCTGGAGTTTTAATGCCAGATTTTTCGTGCTTTTTTTAGAACTCTTCAGTTATCTGTTGCAGCATTGATCCTAACATCAACTTTTAGCTGAGTGGCTGAGGTTGGAAAATTTTGAAGTTAGTTTTGTGAATGCAGTGTGTAATTTGGACCAACCCGGGTGGCGGTTTGTGTAATATGGATCAGTGGTACAAATGACAATACTTGTATAAAGTACGTGGAAAGTGTTTTACTGGCTATCAATTCTTTGTCCAAACAATTAACAAGCAAGGTAACTATAAAAGAAGATTCGGCAGAGGTTTCAGGTCCCATTCGGGCAATCTGAATTTGTTCAGATATTAACTAAAGCTTTTTCGCTGTCAGTGATGGTGTTTTCAGTTGATTCACTAGGAATCACTGCTGCGGGAAAAGTGACAGTCTGAAACATGCATGTAAATGTCTACTACAGAAATGTTGAAAACGTTCTTTGTTTTTTTCCAGATTTGTGGCAGGCCATTCGTAATTATTACCATGACAAGTCTAGGATCCCGAAAACGACCATTCCGTCATCGTGTCAGATGTGAAGTATATCAAAAGCAACTATATTCTGATAAAAGAGAAAGTCATATAGGCGAATTGGCGTTACGGACGAAGCCGTTATAAACGAATTCAACTGTATAGAACAGATTTACAAGAGGTTTCAGGCCCCAATCGGATTAAACTAAAGAAGTTAGTTTCAGGACAAACTGTTTATTTTTAGGGCGAATTGTTATTTTCAGGGCAATTTTTTCCGCCCCGCCCCCAGTAAATTGCCTTCCCGTACGCCTATAGTCATTCCTTGGGGCCACCAGATATATCAACAAGTTTCTTTGCAAGGCCGTTCAAACAAGGGGCTGTGGACTTACCATACACACCAGTGGTTTTGATTGTGACTGGTTGAAAGCCACCTTTGTTAATAGCTAGAGTAGTAGAAAACAAAGACGCAGACGCATGTTTAACAACAGTTAGCTCTTCTATAGACTTTTTTATTGCTTAAAGCTTTTTATTGCTGCTGGGAGGCTGATTGTTTGTCTAGTTCACAGTTACTAAGGTTTTTGCAGAGAATAGAAAATAAAACAGCGCGAAGAAGACCTTTTGTAAAGTCACTGCCTTTCGGCGCAGGAATGTATAACAGTAAATTGCTAGCGAAAGTAATTTGACGGTTGGGTATTTGGAAAATCGTTATCGAATTTCCATTTGACAGTTTCAACCTTGAAACAAAACGTTGATGAACAAATACGCTATACAATACCAGAAATAAATCAAGTCTTACCGTTCGGCACAAGACGTCACATAACCCCCAAAGCGCATTGGCATATTGAGGAATGAGAATAGCGACGAACATAAAAGTCGAAAAGGCAAGGAGTTTCATCTTAATGCTTTCTAGGCGACCTGAAATAAGTCCAGTTATAAGAAAATTGGCAAAAATAGCACATTTTTATTAGGAAATTTATCGGTCTCCCGAAATGTTGCTAGTTATTTTACAGATTGCGTTTTTTCGACCATGATAAAGTTACAGGTCTTCTGTCACCACACAACAGGAAAACAATGAAATGTTCATTGCTTTTGGCAGCGCTTCATACTTTTAAGTTGTATAAAATGGCGCAAAGTTCTTATTTCATTTGTTTCGTAACAATGAGTTTGACTTTATCAAATGCAAGGTTGCTTCACATTTGCTCCCTGATCATCGTTATGTCATTACCATAACCTCTGCCTTCTTACCATCTGAACCTTACGTTGCATCGTAATACATAGCTCTTGCTCATTGCCTAAAATCTTTCTGGCTAAATATAATAGGGAACACCGGTTTACACATCGTTGCTCATTGTTTTACTACCTAGAAATTCAAAAGGGACTGTAACAAGGAAAGCATCAACTTGCAACGGAGCGCAATTAAAATAAATTGCCATGCGGCATGATTTAGATTACGAGCCTACATAAGTATTGCAGCCAGAGTCATGGTCAATCTGACTGACAAGTCTTTTGGTGGTGAAATCTGAGCTTGCTTGCTTTATAAGCCGTTCATACGGTTGTTTTCCGGCAAGTGCAGCAAAAACAAACCTCTCACAACGTACGATGTCATCGCAAGTGTTGAAAGAGGTGCTAGAAGAGCGGAACTCATCAAAACCGCAGTAATGACAAAAGCTGAGTGGTAGTTTGAAACCTGGCAGGTGATTTCGCAGTATGGAATGTGAATCAAGCAGCATTCTGATGAAAGACAGACACACAATCATTTTCAATAAAGATGGATGCCTTCATTTGAGACAGTTGAAAAAATCTGCAAAACATATAAAAATGGAGGATAGAACAATGCTGGAAAAAATTCTCAACATTATTTGTGGGGAATTCCCAGTTACGTAGTATTTCAAAATCGAATGACATTTCAATTTCCAGCGAAATGTTTTAAACAACTCTTTTCAACATTGGCGTTAACGTGCTTAGCGACGCGACAAGAGCATAAATTTAAGACAAATAAGCTCTTGCAATCAACGCAGAATTAAACAATGTAAGGTGAACTGCGGCTCCAATGTTGTTCTACCGTTTCCATTACGATGGCAGCAGTGATTCGAGGATCATGGACACCGATGCAGTAATCCTCAGGTTGCATCAACAAACGGATGATATATGGAAAAACTCTCTGACAATTCTGCTGTTACTTGTGTGACCGTTTGTCCGCCTTCACGCCGAATGTCTAGCACATCAAGCGCTTCTCCTCCGTCCGGTCGGGCGTCCATTCGTCCTCCTTTTTCAAATCGTGTCCTGTCACATATTGTTTATTGGATGGGCTTTACCCTCAATCCCTGCATTGAACAACAAACAAGTAACTTTTGTTTTGCTATGTTGCTTATTTGGCCCAGGGGAAACATGGAAACTTTGAAAGCGTTCATATGTAACAAAACAACGCTGATTAATTTGCAATGGCTGATTGTTTTCTAACAAACGGAAGCTCACGTTATGCTGCTGTGTTGCACGAGGTTAAGAAATAAATGGCCGTACTGGCTACCCATCTATTTTTCCGGTGTGTAACTTTGGTACTGAGGTTCGCAAAACTGTGATGTGGAGCGAACTTGCGGTATGATCCTGGTCCAGATCTACTTTTTCATTGTTGTTTCATCAAGATGGCATAGCTAATACTGAATGTATATACGGTAGAGTCCTGAGCGGGTTGGAATTTTTTGTCCGCTCCCGCCCCGCACCCGCAAACTTTAAACCTCCAACCCCGCACCCGCAAGATTTTGAGATATCTTGCGCGCTGCCGCAGACTTCTAACCCGCCTCGCACGCCCTCCCAAACCGCACCCGGTCCGAACTGTTTCCGTCGTCCCAAACTTCTTGCTGTGCGTCTGAAAACCACTAAGACCTCATGCAATATGTTTCATCGCTAATGGCAATTTATTCAGTGGTTCATTTCAAAGCCAACGGAAGGTCTTGAAAGACACTATAATTTAAAAATATGAAACCTAGTTAAACTTCAGCGGTTCTTTCTGGGAGGACTGAAGAAAAAGAGCATGTCGTTCACTGCGGAACTCTTCAATTTGCTCTTCTGCTGTTCACGACATGATAATCGATAAGAAACACTCGTTCATTAACAGTGCTGGTTGCCATTACGCAGAACGCAAGATCACTGAGACCTGGAAACTCCAATCTGTGGTCTCGACACCACTGGAGAGTATCTCTACACCAGCTATGTCTAACCCGAGGCCCACATGCGGCCCAGTAAGCTTTTCATTATTGTGTATATACAATACTACGACAGCCTGGCTTTTTGATGCAATAGTCTTTAGTGCCTGTTTATCATGTTCCACGCACTGGCAGATTTCCACGTGTCCGATGACATCGCGGTGCGAAACTGATTCCTAGTTTTCTGGATTTTACTCATGTGTTCCTCTGCACTAAATTGATTTCTAACTACCCTTGTTCTTCCACGTTAGCATTAATTTTTCTATGGCATCACAGTTTAGGAGTGATTAAAAGTACCATACAGTCGTCAACATTGCAGTTAGTATTCAAATGCTCTCAGTAGCTTTTAAACTAAATTTTGTTTTGCTGAGATGAAAGTAAGCCATTCAATGTGCGGCCCTCACGAAGATAGTGAAATAATTTTCGACCCAGTAAGGAATTTTTGCTGGCATACCTGCTTTAAACCTTTGTACTACAAGCTCCCAGTAACATCAATTTTGTGCTCATTTCACTTTCACATACATTTGAGTCAACATTCAGTAACCCGCAGAAAGAATTTCCTATCCCACCCCACCCAGCAACAAATCAAACCCACGCCCGCTCCGCACGCATGACTCTGCGGGTACCCGTAACCCACGCGGGTTAACCCGCCCCGCGCAGGACTCTAATGTATAGCGAAATGTTGTTTCGACGATTCGCAGTCAAATCAAGCAGAAAGTAAACATGGAAAACGAGCAGGTTACGTAACAGCATTGGCAGAAATGCACCAGAACGAAGTGATAAAAATCAATAAAAATATTTGAGCTCACAAATGCAGATTATTTTGTAAATTTTGAAAGCTTGAGTGAGAGATTGCAGTCTGCAGTTTAGATTGGTTGGTCAGATTCCCCAGATAAAATTTTTATACAGCTTCTGTATAAACGTGTGCAACTGTTTATTCATTTGTTTATTTTATTGGGAACTTTTACTGAAGCGTGCATTACGCCATCAACATCTTCTCAACAAGGTAGGCACCAGACAAAAAATAAGGGACACACAGTGTGAGAAGTGAAAGACCAATGGCGAGCCCATTTAGCCCCTGATAACTCTGCTTTCACACCGCACATTAAAATTGTGCCCCGTGGCAAAGTGGAGAATTGGCGATATTAGCTCCTTAAAGAAAACCTCCTGTGTTCATATTTTCTTCTGTGGTATGGCAGATCTTGGCAGCAGGTGATGAATGTCGGAAACAAAAGTGAGATAGGATTTGTATCGCAAAATTCGCAAACCGATTCGTATAGATTCTATTTTTTCTTTCGTTAATTTTGGTGACGGCAATTGGCGGCAGGCCGAAGCCTGAATTGTGCTTCTTGCCGGGGTGGTTGAGGTGAACGCTCCTGTCCAAGGAGCGCTGCGGCAACTCACTTAGTTCCGTGGATCGATTACCCAACCTTCCAATTGAGAGGCGGACACTTTACCTCTGAGCTATTGCCGCCCCAATTCTATTGGAATAAGAGCTAACGATGCCTACCTAGTAGGCAAAATATGTGCTCGATTGTTGAATATGATAGCGCGGTGCTGCCATTGACTCGCTATCAATGCAGCATCCACTATACGAAAATAGCCGCGTGGTCCCCGCTGCAAGACAGCGGAAATAGACGCCGCAGACTACTCGTAACACTTCGGAAAGGAGTATAGAAACCGAGTATAAGTGAAACTGAACTGTAAAATGATAGAGTTATTTACTTTATGACTTGACAATACTTTTCAGCAGTTTCAGTAGAAACTCAAGTTTCTTTAAAACAAGGCTAAATCAAATAGCCATTTTTTGTGCTTGTTTTCAACTGATGTTTCTTTTACAAATTGTCCTAATTTCTTAGGCAAAAACTATCCTGAAGGTTTTCAAAAGTTGGTGTTTTATAGCCGTCAGCTTGCAGGTAAGGAGTTTTACCTACATAGCACAAGCGTGTTTGATAGCATAAAAATATAGGTTACCAAGCATTAGTCTTTATTGATCATAACACTGCGTCTTAATCTCAACGCAAACTACAAAATACTACTTGTTCCGATCAGCAGCTTCGCCAGTTCATTGGAAACCAATAAGAATTTCACAGTAATGGAGCACTTCGTCTTTAGAGAATTTCAACATTCACAGACAATCAAGGTATAAGCTACGTGTCCAATCAAACGCAAACGTAATCAAGTGCAAGTACTTTTTCCTTATTTTATGGGCAGAAATGTGTGAATCTCTTGAAATATGCGCATCGCCGAAAAGCTTCCAGGATTGCAACTCACTTACACTCAGTGCCGGATTAACAATAGTGCAAATGTAGCAATTGCTACGGGCCCCGCGCTTTTGGGGGCCCCACAGTTCTTTGTGTGAAATTTGTTCTTAATATATACAAGGGGGATATTAGAAATCAGGTGGCAGAAGCAAACTCTCAGAAAAGGGGCCCTATATTTTGAAGATGCTTTACAGAAATTTTATTTGCTGAAACCAAGTTAAATTTTTCCTTTTGTCTGGGAATTTGCTTCTGCGTGAAAGCACATTTTACATTGTAAATTGTTTTAAGTCAATTGGTTTTCAATTGTTCTTTGTCTACACATTCAAGTTGTTGAGGGCCTCCTTTAGGCATGTTTGCATATATTTTGCTTTATTTTGGCAAACATATGACTTTTTTCAGAGCTTATTAAATGTAACTCTAGTAGAGTGATTAATAGGCTTTCAAAAAACAATGCAAAAGCAAATGCGGAACTCTCAAACGAGTGTCCTCACGGCATCTCTGAAAGAGGGGGTGCAAGGCTACTGCCTCGTTTGCCTCCCTTACATCCATCACTGCTTATAATCTTATACAAATGTGAGCAATTAATTACGCACTGATTTATGTTTTACAGTAACAAATTGCAGTGGATAACGGTCGTTTTCTAAACTTAAAGATGGTATAATGAACAAAGGAGCACCATTAGACAAAACAAGCTGAACAGCCTGATTCTAAAGAGTATAGAGAATGAACTTCCATGTGAAATAGACACTCGTCGTCGTCGGCTCCCGCTCATGTCTGAGCACAGCATTCGTCTGCAATCAGGACTTTGCCATCTGTTATTGATGACGATGGCGGATATGACTTGAAGGCCCAACCTGTGATGGAATAGGCGTGGACAGTGGTCACATGGTATAGAGCAGGGGTGACGAATCTATTTGCTATCGCGGGCCACTTTGTCAGTTACCGCTGTGTAAGCGGGCCGCACAACTTTTTAGTCATACAATGAAACCTGTTTAAAACGAAAAAAAATATTCATCAACAGAAACAAACAACAAACGAAAGTATGCTTCGCGGGCCGCACGAAATTCTTTTGCGGGCCGCATGTTCGTCACCTCTGGTATAGAGGGAGGAGGACGTGGTTGGTTCAGTTTTTCGTGTCTTCGTTGGCGTCTGCCTTCATCCTGTTGTTTCCTGGCTGTCTCGAATGACTGTACACCATCCCTGATTTTTCTTCTCTAAGCTGCCCTGTCATTGGCAAGCTGTTCCCAAGACTGTGGATTAATGCCAGCTTGTTTCAAGGAGCATTTTAGCTGGTCTTTATAACGCAGCTTTGATCTTCCACATGGCCTTGTTCCCTCATTAAGTTCGCCGCAGAGCATGATTCGAGGCAGTCACTGGAGGGGTCATGTCCTGTCCAGTACAACATGTCCTGTCCAGCGGAGACGGTGTTACAGGACGGTGGCTTCCACTAGGCAACCGAGCACGCTTGAGGATTTCATTGTTTGAAAGTCGCAGCTCCCACCGAGTGTTGAGCAGTTGCCTTAACTTTCTCTGTTGGAATCTCTCAAGGCGTTTGATGTCACGACGGTACAAGGTCCAAGTTTCACAGGCACAGAGAAAGGTAGAAAAAACGACTGCCCGGAAAACCATGATTTTGGTGCGGATGGATATCGCATGATTGTTGAAGACGCGATGGCTTAGGCGCCCTTACGCACAGTGTGCAGCTTTTATGCGATTTTCAATATCCTTTGCAAACGTCGGAAGTTTTTGAGAAAACGCTGCCAAGATACGGGAAGTAATCCACTTCACCCACATGCTCTCCATTTATGCCGATGTTGGTCCTTGAGGACGTTTGTCCAGGAGGCGGTTGGTTAAAGTACCTTGCTTTGTCAGTGTTTACTTCCATTCCAAATTACTGGTAAGAGACGTTGTAGATGGTAGCTATCCTATGAAGGTCAATGGTCTGAGCTGGGGTAGCACTGTCATCGGCAAATTGCAGCTCATGGACTGTAATAGTAGACGTTTTTGATTTTGCACGGAAGCGAGCAAGATTAAAAAACCCTCCATTCATACGGTACCGTAGGTTAATGCCAGGGCTTGGTGGGACTTCATTTAGCATTGCAGCCACAAATAATGAAAAGCAGCTTGGGGCCAGGACACAGGGTTTGAAAGAATGTTTATCAAACTCTACCAACCATGTCATCATGGAGACCACGAATCAGGGTGATGAAGTCTTCTGGACATCCAAAACGAGCAAGCACAGCCCACATGACAGGGCGAGGAACTTTGTCAAAGGCTTTCTTGAGGTCTCAGAAAATGAACATGAGTGGTTGTTGTTGTTCTTGACTCTTTTCTTGGAGTTGCCGAGCACAGAAGATCATGTCTACAGTACCGCGAGTTGGTCTAAAGCCACATTGTGACCCAGGAAGTACATCCATAGCCAGTGTGAGAAGTCGATGCAGGAAAATGTGAGCAAAGATTTTGCTTGCAATGCTCAGGAGTGAGATGCCGCGGTAGTTACTGCAGTTCTCTCAATCTCCCTTCTTAAAGATTGTGACTAGGTTTGCACCTACCAGTATCATAAACAAATTTGCTATGTAAAAATCTTGAAAATGCAGTCTTATGTAGTGGATTTGCTGCTTTTGACAAACGACTTCGACACATACTGAGACTACATTGTCTGTAGATATAGCAATGATCAAATTTCTTGATGAGCTGGAAGCATTAATTACTGTCTCTGTGCAGTACTTTTGAGCTGTACAGCAGCCTTATGTATTCCTTGGTAAAAAGGTATGTATATACGTCTTTGGTAAAAAAGAGATGTAGCCCATAATGTCGAACAGATGCTATTTAGTGCTAGGTTTTTCGTGTAGGAATTCAGTATACCTAATGGCAGTCACATTGATGTCCACAAAATTTATGATTTGGCGGTTGTTCACTTGTTCAAGTGTATTTTTAACTTAGGGCCCCGCGCTGTTAGTGTGCTATAGGCCCCGCGCTACCTTAATCCGGCACTGCTTACACTTAACGACAAATACAGGGCTATCACAGCTGATGATAGAACGCTTTCCTTGAAAGGAAGTATCACCTAAAAGTGTTCCAAAAACCAAAATAACAGGAACGCATCTGACTGTCTGAAGAGTTCACGGAACGATACTGATCACGAAACAACACGGTTTGAATAAATGTGCCATCTCAATTAAGATAGTTTTCATGAAAATGGATCATATCTTTTGAACCAGCACGATGTTTTCGTAGCAAAGTACTGATTTTCGATTTTATCATAACATGAAATTCGGTCGCAACATGAAATTCCCTTTCATAATCGAGGATATACGATAAAATCCGTGTAAATTAGAGACAGGAAAGGTTAAATCTATTGCACGGAAGTGTTTGGGTTGCTGCTGTATTTTTTTCTTAACTTTTACCGGAGATGTGGTGACCTTAATAGACTACGTTTTGAAAATGAATTTGAGATACGCCTGCTGTTCTGTCCGACAAATGTATCACTTAATAGACTACGTTTTGAAAATGAATTTGGGTTACGCCTGCTTTTCTATCCGACAACTATGAACTAATTTTAGCGTGGTAAAGGAGGGATTACATTACCCATTGTACAGTGCTGTTACAACGACCAAAAGAGCTAACGGAAGCTTTGTGTTGTCGCCTAATTTTCTTGTTTTGCCAACATGACAAATGTCTTTGGAGATAACTCTCTACTCGGTGTTTCCTGTTGCTTTTACATGTACTTTCAAATTTCATGTTATTCATTTGACGTTCCAAGACAAACAGAGCATCGTTTTCGAGTAGGAAGTAGATATCGGAAACACTCTCCACTTGGCTGCTGAAACCATACCAGCAGTTGCACTGTTTTTCCAAGCAGCTTGCTCGATGGCAGGAAGAGAAAGCCCTTCAAATTCGCATTTAGCACACGTTTTCAAACATTTCGCCTGCAGCGCAAACAGAAGTGCGGCTTCGCACAGCGCTGAGGTGTTTCCTGGTGTATGGAACGGTTCACTTTGCATTTGCTTGGATGGGCACATTGCATCGCCCACGCTATCAGACCCATGAACGCCTTGTCAACCTTCGGTCGACAGAAATTTCAGCGCTAACCCCGCTTGTTAGAAGCTCCTGCTTTCATAGCCTGATGCCAAACTCATCCTCAAGCAATCCCAGTATTCTACACCAAAATTTCTGTTTATAAGAGGTAGAAAATAAATTATGGCGCGATCTTGTTGAGCACTGTATCAAAACATTGCAATTTTTTTCTTATAGTTTACTTCCACAGTAAAAAGTCATCTACGAACAAGGTCACGTTTTCTGTTTGACAGAAGCCAATCCCTCGTCTGTTTTTCAATTTCGTCTCAAAAGTTATGATTCTCAAGAAAGAAAAATTGTTTACCATCGAAAATATTTTTCACCTGTACAATGGGGACCTCACACAACCATGTCGAAGAATCAATGGCGATTCTAGAATGAAAAAAGTGGGCGGGGGGCATTGCGGGGTCAAGGAAACAGTAGGGGGGCCAATATAAATGTCTATCTTGCATGGTGATTTTCATTGTTTTGAAGATTAAGTTGCTGTGATTAACCCTATCAAACCTAACATAGGCTTGTGGATATCATTAAATATGAACTAACGTTATTATTCACTACACCTAAAGGCCAATGTAGATGCAATCACACACGTGTACTGCTATGTCGAAAATTCTGTACTAACCATGCAACTTCCACAGCACTGCACATGCAAATCGGAACACCATTTTCCGTACACAATTGTGCCGGCGTCATATGAACGAAAGCAGCTTTAGACACGGCCGGCCTTGGCAAGTGGCAAATGCGGGGCCCAATGTAAAACCTAGGCGCGGGGCTCATCTAAGCCGTGGCGTTATGACGTCACCGTGCTCAGTCAACCGTGCCATGACCTTTTTGATGGTTATGTTTTTAAAAAATAAATATAAAAAGATGGCAAACTTTTGGAGTTAATCTGTATCTGTGTTCCCCAGCTGCGTCCATGTTTATGACTAATATCATGTTGCTCTGGTGGACATCAAACAGTGTACCGCTACCAACGTAATCAAGCCGAAAGTTGTAAAGGAAACTCTGCAATGGAGATCCCAACGGCTAGCGTAAGTGCAAAGTTTCTTCAATCAAACCGAACTGACAAGTGAATTGAACTTACAATGCAATTATTTCACTCTTGTTTAACGGCAAGA
>JGI24159J19872_10011362_pt1 | contig 11660 bp, 12 predicted proteins | sample Ectturendosymbi4_FD_19872 | JGI IMG/M metagenome (IMG submission 19872) | reverse complement strand
CTACGATGCAAACAAACTGAAGAACTGCACTGGCAATAGCCCTGAAACTGGTTTTTCGTTTTCATTTTGGAGGCTTGTAAAATCTTGAGTCAGATTGCATTCTTATTTTTACTCTGCCTTTCCTTTTCCTTTCAGGGCGGTCATCAAGCATTAAAGAATAAACTTGTAGAAAACAGACCATTTTCATACAGCTCAGCAGCAAGCCGAGAAATGCGAACATGACTGCGTTTGTGAAGGCTGGGCAGTTCTCACGCGGCAAAGAAATAATGAAACAGTGGAACTATTACGAAACAATAGCATCGTTCACGCTATTCAATAAGAGGTTGGGTAAAGTCCGGCACGTAAACCCTAACGTTTAACTAAGCGAAAAACATTCTTTATTTTAGAGTATTTTAAAATCTGTTTCTAGTTCCATGGGCAACAAAGAGGGGCGCATTTATGGCAAAGGGGCGCCATTCAAGGGGGCTCCGCAGAGGTTTGGGGGGCAGTTGCCCCAAACTGCCCCCCCCTGGATCCGCCACTGGATGTGAGTATATATTCAGACAACATACGATATGAATAAATGCAACAAACGAAATTACCAATATGTAAAGATGAAGCAACGGAAAAAAGTAAAAGCAACATTAATTGCTCACTGAGAAGTTTGTGCAGTCAACAAACAAGTAGCGTAATTAGATGTTTGAGCCATGGGTTAAACTCAGCTGAAAGAGGCCCACTGGCCACTGTAGGGGGACCACTAGCTATCGCTCAGAAAAAAACGTGAGAAATGATGGTGAATACCGTTGTGGATGGTTATAATTAAACCCTAAAATTTCAACTGAAAATATTCCGAAAAATGCAAAAAAACGACAACCTACAGAAAACCAAAGAATATTAAAATTGAAATACCAGCTAAGTGAGGTTTTCTACATTTAGTTTGCCAGAGGGCAATTCGCCCCTCTGCCTCCCGTGCGTGAATATTGCTTCGCAATTTGCAGCACATTCATTAATGGTTACCGCAGTAGAGAGTGGGCAAAATAAATTTGGATATGCATATGCATCTTTGCAAATTTTAACCACTGAAGAAACTTTGCCTAGTTGTTGCTCTGTTGAATTTCTTCGGTATGGAGCAGTTCATAATAAACACTGCGTTTAGCAACCTTTAAGTCATGATCCAATGCATTTGCAGCAAATTTTGAAGCCAATCCTGTTTTTTCTTCAAGAATATACAGCAGCATCAAGATGTTTATCTCGAGAAAATCTTCAGAGCTAAAAACAAAGTTGCATATTCATTAGCCATAACCAAAGAAGAGCTTAGTTGGGACAATCTTTTGTCAAATTCACAAGCCATGTTGCGTAGGATTTCGTAACAAGTTCAGAAAATATGATGCGAACTAGAGGGGTTTGTGACGGCGAAGTCATCCGAGCGAGTGTTTTTCATCTGACATTTTTGATGGTGAAGACGCTTCCTGAATCGAAGTCTTTTTTGCGAACTTCGCCAATGATCTTCTCAAACTCCACTTCATTACGAAGCTTTTTTACTTCAAGTATGGTTGTCTTAATGAGGCAATAAGTAGTAGCTAAGCTTGTGACTTTGGACTGCAGCATTTTATCTGCTGGCGTCAGCAGTGCAAGGAAGATTATCATTGCTTGCGCACAAAAATATACTTTCATCATTGCTTGCGCACAAAATAAACTTTCATCATTACTTCCGCACAAAAATAAACTTTCGTTTTTACCATTCGCTGGCAAGTCGACAGCTGTTACAGGCAGATCAACCTCTGAAGTCTCCGAAAAATATTTCAGCAATGAAACGATATTATAGCAATTATCAACGATGCATTTTGTCGTCATGCAGTGTCCTGTCCAACGCTGCTCCATCAGCCTTGTAATCCATGTCCCTCCAGTGCCCTTCAAGATCAGTTACACCTTTGTCTTAAAAAGAACATTGCACAGCAGCAATACAGAATCAAGGAATTCAGGTACTGTAGCTATTCATTCGCAAACGTGAACAACAGTCAGTTGGAGCTGATGGCTTAACAGTGGACGTAGGGAATATCAGTCTCCTCACACATTTTGATACGGACCCCACCATTTTTACTTGACATCACGGAAGGCCTATCACGTGCTTGAGATAGCAAGTAACGTAGTTCAAAGTCTTTTAATACTTCCAAAATTTTATTTGCAGTAAACAGTGCGTTACATCGGACCAGTTCAACGATTCCCAACAGTCCAGTTTTTAATGATTTGATTTTTTCGACTGTGCTGGTGTGTACCATGGATGCCAATATTTCGATAATTTCATTTTTTAAATGTAGAAAGCATAGCTTCGCGTTTATAGGAACAGTAATCTTCATAAATTTCTTTGAACTTTGGATCCAATTGCAAAGAAAAATCCATCATTTTTAGGAACATGTCAGATTGAGTTGATCCAAGTTTTTGGTACTATCTCTCAACACCAATTTATTATCAGTAAAAAATTTCATCGCAACCACTATTCTGGTAAAGTAATGTCTGGTTCGTTCAACTTGCTCATGGCATAGCGTATCTGCAACAGCAGCTTACTCTGCTGCATCACCACGTTTTGTTTTCTCAGCTCACGTGGCATGAGCGTCGTAAGGGGGGCAGGCAGGCCCGTAACCAGGGGGGCGAAGTCCCTTATAGAAAATTATCCCCCCCCCTGGAAAAATGTGTTTGACATGGTTTAAAACTATTGGACATAGTTAAAAAACTTGGGCCCCTCCTGGGGTCCTAAGCCGGTTACGGGCCTGGGGGCAGGGTGGGGTCTTGCTCCCTGAATTTTGAAATTTGATATTTTCCTATTAAAGTTTTAGCAAAAAAGGTTGTTTCCTTAGTTTCGAGGAGCAAAATAAAATTTCACCACTTCAGCCCCTCTGGAAACATACTTCCGGTTAATACTGTAAAAATCAACTTTGTCCCCCAGCCTGGAAAAAATCCTTCCGATGCCCATGATACGTGGAAGTAGTTGTCACACATGAGCTCAGAGTTAGGATGCTTTGAAAAACCTCTGTTTCGTTCCAATGCCGTCTTCCACTTACGAAATTCAGCAGATATATTTCATCCCTCCTGTTGTCCTGAATAAATGTACGACAGGCGTAGCAAGAAACAAGAAGCTTTTTCAGTGCACTGCCTATCGAAAGTAATCCTTTCCCAGCAAAGAATCAGACGCTAAGATCTTACAGAGTAGGCTATACATTCGTCCTACTAGGTAGACGTCGTCATCCCTTATTCAAATAGAATTATCTTTTTCAGCTGAGTATTCAACCATGGCCGACCAGTACACCAAACAATGCGAAAAGAGCGTTTAATGGACCCAAACCTCAACTGAGGCAGATAGTCGCACAGGACCGTAACAAGGGGGGAGCAGAGGGGCCAAGCCCCCCTACAATATTTTTCTCCCCCCTAGATAAATGTGTTGGATATAGTTTAAAACTATTGCACACGGTTTAAAAAATTGGGGCTCCTCTCAGAAAACCCTTCGCCCCACCTGGTGCCCCAAGCTGGTTACGGGCCTGTAGTCGTAGCTGTTCGGGGCAAGGGCGTATCGAGGGGGGACAATGCCCCGGGCGCCGAAAAGTCCCACCGTACTTTCTTCAACACAGTGCATTTGCTTCCGAAAGACCTTAGGTTCAGAGATGGGGACGCCAAGCTTGTTTCTTGCCCCGGGCGCCATTTAACGTCGGTGCACCCACGGTTCGGAGCGATCTTTAAAAAACCTGGCGGCAGCTGCACCTGAGGAAGTGATGTTCTGCGGCAGATATCGCTTAATGCATACTACAAATTATGCATAGGTATGCTATTGATTTTATTCTTTATTTACACACTGCCTAATGGGAAGGTTGTCCGCTGGTGTAGGACGCAGGCATCCAGTCACAATGCGCAAAGCGTCGTTAATAACAGCGTCAATAAGGCGGGTGTGAGCACCCTGGCACCATACAGCAGCGCAGTCTGCGGTTGAATGTACCAGGCTTCCCATCCTCGCAGGCATCCATCCTGTTGAGCTTCGTCCCAGAGGAGCCACACTGTCTCTAGCACGCCGTGTGATGGCGGCTGGACACCTGCTCCACTCAGCCCTCACCCGTCCACCGAGCGCGAACGCACGGCGTTTCAAGTCGAGACATCCATTTGTACCGCTGCACAACAGCTCATCAGTTCATCTGACAACATCAACATACGTGCGGCGCACTGGACGGAACACCCATGGAATGCGAAGTGGATGGACAACCCCACAAGACTTCGCACTTTCATCCCGACACCGATACAGCTTAACTCGATAGAAGGCTCCCCACACTCCATTGGCCTCAAGACTCAATAAATCAAATTAAACTGTCAGTCGACGTAACAAGCATTGAGCTAACGTACAGTATAGATTCGTGGGAGTGTAACGACCTAATACCATTTCATCATTATCGATACTGTACTGAATTGTCTGAGTAACGTTGAGTTGCTGCGTATTTTCTTATTTGGCTTGCCAGATGACGAGCCATCACATATCTCGGTTGCTGTGCTTTGCGCCGTGGATGATTTTCTCAAGTCTTGTAATAGATTTTTATAACATCGACCTTGTACACCATTTACGGGAGATTCGTGCTTTCCTGTTGTATTTTTTTGTTGGTGCCGATCTGTTGCAATTGTCATTGTATCTATATGACGTACCTGATGCGTCGACCTCGTTTCAATGCTGTATTCAATACTGTTGATTTGTTCCTGAAGTGCTGTATGAGATGCTAGCAATGCAGTGGATTTGTTTTTGCGCTTCCGTTTGTTTTTTCAATTCTTTTTGCGTTGTTATATTATCAAAGCTCGACGTGACACGACAAGATTGCACCAGTCAGGCTACCTGCCGCCTGTAGCAAGATTGTCGTTAAATAAATAAATAAAAAAAAATACTGTATTGAAGTTTTATGACTCGCACAGATTTCTCAATTCCACTTCTGGACCAAGTTGTGGAAGGAATGTGGATTGTAGTTGAAATACAGTTTACTCAATAATAAGCACCAAAGAGTGGTGTTATTTCATTCATTGCTCTGGAGTAGGACCTAAAAGACTACATTTCCGTTGGGGGCTAACAAATTTTGAAACGACTTAGCCACCCGGAGACCGCTTTAGCCCCTACTGCCCTTTCTGCCTACGCCTTTGATAGGGGTCTTCCTTGGCATCTAAAAGGATCAAAACGAATGTCAAAAAAGCACTTTTTGTTGGGCCAGACAACCAAGCAAGTGACGAGAATGTATTCGCACAATCGAAATGAAAAAATCAAGAAGATGAAAACCGAAGCAAAACAACAACTAGACATAAAACGTCAAAAACGAGCGAAGCAAATAAATATCTTAATAATTTTCACGCAGCATCATCTCTGAAATGAGGGGAGGCATCGAACCGCATGGAATTTCCGTGTTCAACGTCACAACTCTTTCCGAACCTGAACAAAAGAACAGGACCGTTAAGACCCCTATTGGAAGACAGGGGGGACTTTCGAAATTTATCGCCGGCTTTCAAAAACCGCCAACAATTGCTCCTAATGCACGAATTCTCGAAGATAACTGAGCAGTTTTCCTTTTTGCGCCTGTGGTGCATCAGAGCACCTTACCAGAAGAAAAGATCCACGCACCAACGCTTTTCTATATTGGAAAACACGGACATAGATAATTAAACTTCGAAAAAGTACTTCCTTTCAATTAGTTTTTTAAAACCCTCACTCGAAAACACCTGATTCGATGAATCAAGCAGAACATATAAAAGCCTTGGGCATAGTAATGCAATGGTCAGAAAGCAAACGTAGCCTGCGTTCTCATCATGATTCGGAAGCAGTAATTGCACATTATGAAAAAGAAAATATTTTTATTAAGATCACGCGAGCATAACATGATGCCATGTATAGATGCAGTCTGTTTTCAGCATCTATATTTTTGATTTGCCTTTTATCTTGCTGTGAGTGACGCTCAAAACAGGGTGAGGCTTCTCAAAACTGAAATTTTGGGGGGAAACTACTACCGAATGCCCCCTGTGGCTGCGGGCCTGTGTGTACTACCAACATTTTGAGCATATCTATTGTATTAATTGAATGAAATCGTGCCAAGGCGATGTTTTAGATTTTCGTAATGTGCCTCAGCATTGAAAAGGTTGAAGATCATAGACCGGCGAAAATGGCAGCGATGCAACAGCTCTCGCGAATGTGCTGAAGAGCGCTTTTGCAGAAAAATCAATCTTCCTGTGCTTTCACATGCATTTGGCTCATGACAGATTATTGAGTTTGACCGCACTATGACCGCTAAACAAACTTAAACATTTAAAAGGACACGTCAAACATTTTCCGTCACTGGGTTGGAAACACTTAACAAGAATTCCTGCAGGGAAACACGAGCAGCTTTAGTGCACACTTCGTAGAGATTTATAGTCAGTTTGTTAGCAGCAGGTTAGGTTATTCGCTTTTTCAGTTCCATTCCTTGTGTCTTACTGGCTGTTACAAGTATATCAGGCAGCCAGCCTACCCGGGAGATAATGGCCGGCATCACTCCGACATTGGATCAGGTTTTTTAACCTCATTCCAGATAATAAATATTTCACAAATTCTTACGATTTTAAAGTTTCGCGTAATTGGAATTTCTGAATGTTCAAGTTAGACTTCCACATGCTTCTAAAGTTCAGATCACTTTTCTTTCACGCCCATCTCATTAAAAAAAACATCAAGCAAATAAAAAATGCATTTCAGAAACCGTGATATGCCGAGCTGCTGGTGCGCCCAGAATTCCAATGGTCATGGCCAGATCCGCATCCAGGGGGGGGGCGAAGCCCCCCCTACAAAATATTTTGCCCCCTCTAAGCAAACACTTTGCCCCACCTGGTGTCCCAAGCTGGTTACGGGCCTGGTCATGACATAATTCACATTCATCTTCACCCAAACACTTCATGTTTTTTTGAGAACCGTACACTAAAATTAAGCTCAGAAGAAATACGAATACCGAAGGTCGCTTGATTTCAGAGCGACTACGGCTGAGCACACCACTTGTTGCAGGAACACTTGGGTTTCACAGAAAGATGAAAAATTATCAAAATAAAAAGGAAAGACTAAACGAGGTTACGCAATGTTCTTTGCTTGAAAGCGTAGCAATATAGCGTTCCATTTGGGTAAACGTATTTTCTTCAAACAGACGAATTGGTGTTGGTACAACGTGTAAGCCAGGGGTGGGGAACCTGCGGCCCGCGTGAACATTTGCTATGGCTCGCATCAGAATTTTCGTTACCCAATTTAGAGTAGAAGATGGCGTCAAAGTGAAGCTCCATGATAAACAGGTGCTTAGACAGTAAGCCAGAAGCCTCTATCACTTAAGATAGTATGTCACAAGCAGCCTCTATCCCTTGTCGCAAGACAAAAGTAGAATTTTAGGTTTAAATCATTTGTTATTTGAGGCCCGCCAGCGATAATCCACAATTTATGCGGCCCGTGGTAGTAAATAAGTTCCCCAACCCTGGTGCAAACAATAGCAAAGCTGAAGGGATCAACAATTGAACAACCGGAAAACTTTCCAATTTTGTCCTTCAAATGTTGATAAATTGCCGAGCCCTCCAACAAGATTTATGAATTCTATTTTTGAACAGAAACCAAGGGCGTATTTTTGATATTAAGTATTAAAAAATGTAAACGCAAGATAAATCACAAGCATTGTAAGAAAACCGGTCAAAAGTTTACGGTGTGCGCTGCCACATCACTTCATTGTAGTAACCACCTAATTTAACGGAAGAAGACCCAGCTCCAAGGAATTAAACACCATGGTTTTAGAGACTGGCCAATTGCGTTAATCTAATCCAACCTCAATACAAACTTCACTTTTCACGTCTGATCCAAACCAAGAATTGATGATCTTAAACCCAGACCCGGAAATGGAACTAACACTTCGTTAACTTTTTACTACGTGCAATAGAAAAATAAAGTGTTAGTCGCAAGCAGGAGTTTTCGTTGTTTAAATTTTTGAAAGAGTTTTATGTTTAAGTTTGAATGGTAAACGAAGTTGATACCTAATACGATTGAATGTGGCCAGCTCTCCCAACTTTTATTAAAATCCACGTCCACCTGCGTTTGTTTTACGGTTTCAACCTATGCTTGTGCTTCTGCGCTTTCCAGCTCATTCCTTGATTGAAATTGCTACCTATCATTCAAGAATACTGGTATCAACAGTTCGACCTTCTTGCATGTTATTCCAAATTGTTTTTTTATTCCTCGGCTCTTTGACAAGTACTTTATTATACTCGAAATGCCATGACTGGACGTGACATATTTTCTCTTCGAGAAACAGTCGCTCAAATGTTACTTAAAACAGTAGGCGATTCGCTGGTATACATCTTTACACATTGGTTGGTTCCATATAACAGCGTAGACTTTTTGAATGTCACAAGAAACCACACGGAAAAGTAGAATGTTTTTTGAAAGGCAATGACTCTAAATATCCTTGCGGCAATGTTGACATCTAGAACTACATTTTGCGATACTATCGATTCCCACAGTCAAAAGATGTCATGTCGTGACCACTCTGGTGACTTTATCTGGCAATTTTAAGATCGCCTGCAAACTTTTCTCCACACTTCCAGCGCAGCAACTGATTGAACGTTCCTGCAGTTGCAAGGCGTTCCCTTTTCGGTGGGAACCAGTTTCTGTATGTTGTGACACTCGCGTCAATAATTGTTTCGGTTGAATGTTGTGACCAGCAGACTTCAAAGCGTTGTTGAGTGATCGATGTTTTAGCGGTTGGATCGCTTTAAAACAGTCGTGACAACCAAACTGAAGCGGTTTTGAGAAACTTTGCTTCAGGTCTTGCGGTTAGCGCCCGTAAAAGAGATGCAAGCTGATGTCGGGAAATTAAACCGCGCCTCCGTCCAGCACGCGGCGCAAAACGCATTGAGTGTTTGCGACAGTAGTTTCGTTTTTTGTAGAAGGTTCGCCGACGGTGACCGGTAATTGACCGCACAAGCTGCCATTGCGCGGCGCCGGGAATTTCGCACCGAACGTTGTTTTTGAAACAGTTCGCGATAATAAAATGTAGGTATGAACCAGGATTTAGTCGCTAGAAACACATTGGATCGAACAGGAACAACGACAACAGACCAGCCGGCATAAGTTCTCATAAATGTGCAAAGGGTGTTGGGCAGGATGTAGACACAGACGCTTAGGAAGCTTATACAGCGAACTGTGAAGGAGTGGCGTGGTTTTGGTAAAGTACACGGTCCATTGAGGAGTGGATTAGTTTCGAATTTATGCGTGAGATTTTTGCACTCATTAATAACGTTTATGAAGCCACGCGACATATACTGGCTTACTTCGGCACATTACGAAATTTTTTCACTGTTGCGTTGCAATCTGCACTATTACATCACAATCAACCTCCAACTAGGTGATGTGCAAGGCGCCTACAAGCTACCCCAAGTTAACCATATTCTCAAGACTAGGTTCTTCGTTTTTAAAGGTTGGCTGAGAATTACATTCTTCCAATAAACAAAAACATCGTTTTTTGAAAGTAGTCTGACGAGAGATGCGATAATTCTCTTTCAATTCGGCAGACGTTCAAAATCGCAAGGCCTCATTCAGTCGGGCTGACGTACCTTGCATGCTGATTGTGCGAAGATCAGCTATTTTCATCAAGAGCTTGGGAAAGATCAGCGGCTGATTCAACCTTTTGTTTCTGCAGTGGAGACGGAGAGCTTCCAGAAGAGGCTCTTGAAGACGCTCGACCCGTTCTGGTTCTTCGAGCCCCTGACGGTCTGCGGGAGGAAGACAAATAGTTTGTTGCACGGAATATCGCCACTTACAAACAGACTGGCGTATCATATGACACGGGAAACTTCACCTCGGCTCGTTGGCCGACAAGAAACGCCGCTGACAAATTACAGCCTTTTTACGTCGAACTTAGAACTACCGCGGGCGTCTCCGGTAACAATACGCCAATAACGTTGTTGATAAACAGAACGCTTTGTTTTTCAACACAACTGGAGCGACAACTTTCAACCCGCAAGAACGGTAAAGCATTTAATATACCACGTGAAAGACATAATGAACCAATGGTGGATACTTTGGCAAAGACAAAATTAACTAAAAGTACATCCGATTTTTCACTGCAAAATCGCTTTTAAAAAATTCAATATTGTGTAGTACACAATAACCGATGTCAAAAGATTTACCGATGTCATTTTGCAAAAAAACGTCTCCCAACATCAAAGCAACTTTCTGAACAGGTCATAAAAATGTTGATATGAAAACTTTGTGTAATAATTTTGTGTAATCTTAGTACATCTGAAGAAAAGCCATTGGCCAAACCTCACCTAAAAGTATGTCTGCAGTTGATAAAAAGGTTTATGAATGATGTCTATAAATGGTGCAACAATCACACAAAGTGTGCCGCACAACGTCACACAAATTAATGCCGCAAAGAATATCATGACAAGTCAACATGGCAATGCTTTTTTTTTATTCGTGCACGCACATTTCGAACTTACGCTTGTTCTCAAAACAATAAAACGGAAGAATTTGAATTTCATGTCTAGCTTATGTTTTCCTTTGTAGATGAACAAAAAAACGAAAATTTTGAATAAATTGCCAAAACAAGCCATTCCGTCCAAGCGCAAACAGTTTACCGATCCAAACGTTAGGCTGTTATCTTTGAGCCCCCCTTGTCAAAGATGCGCTCTCTTAAACACTGCGCCTCCTGTGAACATTTTCCAACCCTGGCACACAAGACAGGAAGCAAAACTGCTATTTTCAGAAGTGCATCTTTTTTATGCAGTAGACTTTTTGCTCTTCAAATGTCAGTTAATTTCGCTGCATCTTTTCTTGGAAAGCGTGCAGTCGTTCGTTGAACTTTAACAATTAGATGAGATCGCTTTCTTGAAAAAGGTGATATCCAACCTTTTCAAAAGAGCCAGTTTTGTTATTTGAGCAAACACCAAGCAACTCGCATCGCATTTATTTGACACAACTCGAATTGTGTGGTTTTGTGAAATGCTGCATCTGTATCGCTTTGCTTTCGGTATACGTCGAAGTGCTTACTGATTTTTCGTGGCAACCAGGAAAATGAAGCACACTAACCCATCTGACCGCTGCAAAACAAATTTAAAGAACAGCAGGCGTGTCGTACCTGGGAAAAGAATACATATTGCACAGAGAAGACCGACTTCAGTTTCGTCAAGGTTGAGCGAAGCGAGTGATCGAGCGAATCGGTAAACAATGTCGGTGATTGGTCCGAACCCGCACACGCGCATCTGCGCACGATTCAGCGTCAAACCGTCGGTGAATGTCATCGTTTCTTTTGCAGGATTGTATCGCGAGCAGAGGCGAAGAACCTGTGACAAACAGGACGTCAAAAATGCGGAAAAACAAGCCGATGTTCGCCAAAGGTTAAGAAACCTCGTTTATTCATCTGTTTTCTTGTTTATGATCACAACATCAGAAACTTCCACAGATTAATATTATTATTAATACAGATTTATATGTGTACCTCTTTCTTGAACGATGCAGAAAGTCTAACAACTTGTGGTTTCGCGCTTTGATGCAGTCAGATTGTTTATATTCGTCCCTATTCTGTTTATATTCGTCCCTATTCTTTGAACACTACAACCGCATTTTTCTTTGTGACTGAGTGCTCGAAGGTTACAGTGTTTGTTTGAGGGGGTGT
>JGI24159J19872_10011361_pt1 | contig 11660 bp, 14 predicted proteins | sample Ectturendosymbi4_FD_19872 | JGI IMG/M metagenome (IMG submission 19872) | reverse complement strand
AAGTGATTGATTTACGCAATATGGCCCTGTGAAGCATTGGGTTCATTGCAAATCGATATCGCATCCCCCCCACCAAATTAGCCTGTGTCCGCTACTGGTCGGGGTTATATATTGTCTAATGCCAGTTGAAGAAACTGGCGAAACAAGGGTTAGGATGGATTTTTTAATATCGATGTTTCCCTATGCATACAAATTAAAAAACAAATTTCAATTAGAGAAAGAAGGCATTGGGAATATATTTTGGGGGGATTTTAAATCCCGCTGAAGTTCAAGATTGCAGAAAACTTCCTTGTTTATTAACAAATGCATTCCTACAATTAGTGAGAGATATCATTGACGGAGTATGTTAACAGCGTTATGAAAAACGTCCTGGGCAACAAAAAAGTCGTCCAAATGTTAATGTTTGCCTTTCAGAAGAAACTTTGGAAGATAACTATAATTAAGCTAGTATCTATTATCGTTTCAATTCTCATAAGCACAGTCATGTGTTTTTGTTCGTAACACAAGTTTTCTAGATTTTTATTGTAGGAATACGTTTTTTTTTGGTGTGCAATCTGGGTTTGTTTGAAATCACTGAATGGGAGCCCTTCATGTGCCTGTACCACATAGACATCTTGGCAGGCGACGCAGCGAGACAGTGACTGCTGATAGCAGTAAGTCACGTATAGTTATATGATGTGTGAAAAGAAAAATGAATAAATCTGTAGCAGTGCTTCCAGAAGTTTGAAAAATCCATTGTTAGTGTGCGACTGTGATTAACGTGCCCGAGTGAATAGCTTAATCAAACGATTCTTATGCAGGCTTCTTTTCACAGAGTATTAAAATACGTGGCATGTTAGAAAACATCTGTGCAGACCAGGGACGAAACGAGGGAGGGCAAAGGAGGAACAATTCCCCCCGGCCCCGAATTACTCCGAATCACTGCGGGGGCACCGAAAAGTCAAAAGTCCTAACAATGTCACAAGTACTTTCTTCAGTACAGTGCATTTGCTTCCAAAAGACCTCAGGTTCGAATATGGGGGAGCCAAACTTGCTTCTTTCCCCGGTCGCCATCTAACCTCGTTGCGCCCCTGATGCAGACTTGTGAGAATAAGTTTTATCGTTAGGGTTTAGTTCTGACTTCTTAATGAGCACTAAATGCAAAGCTATCTTTGCTGTGGCGAGTTTCGTAATTTATCTGCTCAGTTTTTTAAGCCTGTGATGCGTGGTGTTCTAACTTTAGTAAGTTGTCCGATAGTCTTGTCAACACATAGTTATATTTCTCATTGCTTGAAACAGTTTTGCGAGTGTCTAAATTTCTTGTTTTTTCCCCGATCATGTTGTTCTGGCCGTTGATTATTCTTAAATTTTTACATATTTGTAGAAAGCGCTCAAAAAAATGATATTAGGCAGTTTATGAAAAGAAAAATAAGCATTTCCGATATCCAAAGTGTAGAAAAGATTTCAGACAAAAAATTTGGAAATTGAGGTCCAACCAGCACAGACTAATGGGGTAGAAAGGGGAAAGCGTTTTGTGAACGTGCATTTGTATTGCATCGTCAGCAAGCTGAAAAGGATAAGCAAAATTTCGACGTTGTCCCCTGTGAAAATTTCTGCGGACGCCCATGGATGCACTGATTTCGATCTAATTCTTGGGTCATAAAGCGTGGCGCTCTTTGGTTCAGTTCTTTCAAGTCACTCAAAAACGATAAATGCCAAAGCTGTCAGTTTCCTTAACCTATAAACTAAACGCAGTAATCAAAAAGCTCTACAATTTTGACGCGTGGTGAACAGCCTAAAAACATGAAAAAACAGTAAGGGAGTGTTTCGGTAATCAAGCGCAAAAGCGCAAGACCCCGGGCATTTGCCCGGTGTGCCCAATGTTTAATCCGGCCCTGAGTGTAGGCCTATTTGAAAAACATGCATTTAATCTAGAGGATTTAGGAAACTATTTAATAGATACAAAAACTGCTATGTGCACTTTGAACAGAACAAAAGCTGTGCTACAGAGCTTCTGAGACGAAAGTAAAATTATGCTCGAGAAGGCTCTTTCAGCAGCATTTTTCGTTTAGTTGCTAATTGTTTTTTAAGTGCAAATGATCAAGAGATTTCGCGACGGGTTGTCACTGCTACATCACCTCGGCAGCGTAGAGAATTGAAAAGAGTCTCTTAGGTACGTCCTCTTGTTTAACCTCTTTCTGCATGTTATTCATCATATCAAGGATGAGTTCAGACACATCGTTTCGTTCTTTTAGTTTATCACTTTCTATAGGTTTCCACAAACGTCTTCGAGCTTTGTGCACACCCTGAAATATTCACCGGTTCATGATCGGTTAAAACAAGAAAAGCAGTGAAACTTTTTAAGGTAGTGTGCTTATCACCTTGAAGTAAGACATGAAGCCACCTTGTGTTAGATACGGAACCAATTCTTCAAATTCTCGAAAATCGTCGATGATTTTCATCATTTCATTTCTGGAAATGGTTTGTCCAGACGTACGCGAAGTGCCGCCAAATCTGCTCGAGCACAAGCAATTAGCAAAGNGCACAATGCAATTCATAGTCAATGAAGAATCTTATCACAACGAAACTCGATGGCAATGACTTTCGAATGCAGCAAATGTGGGAAAAAGCACGCAAGTTATCATGACGCTGTTTTTGCTTTGTGTGTGCAGCTCACCAGCAGTGGCGTAACTGACGGGAACAGGAGGGCGAATCGCCCCCTCCTAGAAAGCTAAATGTAAAAACCGGACCCACACTTAGCCAATATTTCCGTTTTAGTATCCTTTTGGTTTTCAGTAGGTTGTTGTTTTTTGCGTTTTTCGTAGTATTTTCCATAGATTTAGCGTTTTACTATAGCCTCAACATCCGTATTTATCATCATTTCTCAGGTTTTTTGTGGGCCTGCTACAGCTGACAGTGGGCCCCTTTCAGCTAAGTTTTACACCCCTGGCTCAAACCTCTATTTACGCCACTGCTCACCAGTATGTTGGAGAAGCCAATCAATTTCCTGCACCGAGCCAAACCAAAACTTTAAAACTGCGGTTCTTGATTGGACTTGAAACCTATCACTCTTCATGCGTTATGCAGATGACTGCTTGTAAGCTGACACTCAAATCACAGCCAACTTCCGCCAAAATTTACCTTTGAGAGTGCTTTCTTGAAAACATGAACAATTGTTGTTGCTCTAGGCTCGAGCTTATTCAAATAATGCTGTCAGTGCTCTTTCGCTACATCCACATACAGCAAAAAGCTACTTTATTCATCAGTAACACACGGGATAGTAAGTGAAAACCGCTCGTTTAGATAGGTTTACGCAGTGGTTCCCAAACTATGGGATGTGCACAATGTTTCCTCTAAGGTGCGCAACTGCGCAGTACCACCAGACTATTTGCGCAACAAAGTGTATAAACAATGGAAAAGCACAAAAACAAGAAGCTATTTGAAGTAACTTGGTTCGTGTTTCCATAAGATTTTATATTTATTCTTATACTAATTATAAAGTTGGTAATTAATTTAGAATTCTGCTAAATCAGCCTTAAAATATACATCCTCACTTAAACAAATATTTGCTCAGAGCAAAATTTTCTTGGAGGGAACGTGGCGTGCCGCACCGATGGACCGCGAAAGTCTTCCAGGTGGCACGCGAGCAGCTTGTTTGTATTTACTTGAAATCAGATAAAACAAAAATAAACGATCTTTCAGTCAGCGTCAGAACCAAAGTTCATTTGAAATCCATTGGTGAAACAGGTTTGTGTCATACTGGAATTATCAAATCGGTTGCGTTTTAGTTGCGCACTCATAGTTCACGTGTCCATAAAGACTGGCACTTTTCCCATTTACTATACATTCTGTCTCCTGCTCTTAACACATCCTTTTCATGCCACACTCGTGGTATTTCATTCTCTGCCTTCACTCTTATAAAATAAGCAGCCATATGTATTAATATATTACAAGAACTAAGCAACAAATCAAATTATACTTTCTAGAGGCCTGCTGATCTAGATCGATCGCTATGGATTTTCAGACGCTGTCCATATCAGTGCTCTTCAACCTTTTTGCCATCGTGGAACCTCTGATATGCTTTCACTTTTGTCATGGAACCCCCATTAACAAAAGTTGAAAAAACACGAATGATTTGAAAGAAAATCAAATATTTCGTTATTAGACACTTCTACAAATAAACAGTTATTACAGAAGTTATAAGCAAGAAATTTAGTGACTTGGTTGTTCTTGCATTTCTCGAATGTAGCTGTTACATTCAGAATTGGTCACCCTGCAAAAACAACCCGTATCTCAAATACTGTCGTCCCATTTTCTAACTTTGGCAATTGAATTACATTTGGTCCGCTTCGGATTAGATGCCTCTTTTACATTTGAACAACATTTGCTCATTACCGTCCACACCTTCGCTGTTGTTATTATTTCGCTTCACATAAGAAAATATGCTTTTTAGTTTCATCTGGCTTGACTAAATACTATTAGTAAAAAGTTGGGATTCACACTATTTTTATTTTATTCCCACGAAGGTTGAACACCAGCTCTAGTCTGTGACTCAGTCTACTCTCTACTAGATTCAGGCTGAGCCTACTTTCTACTCAGTCTGCTCTGCTGTGAACAGCACATCGGCAACATCGTATAACTGTGATAACGTTCTTCACAACAATGAACAAGTGACAAGTTGCACAACAATGAACAAGTGACGCAACAACGCTCAATATTTCTTTTTCCGCTATCTGCAGTCACCCTCCTGTGTAACTAACTGACCTGCTTGGAGTCTGGATGTGGCATGGTGATCTAAAGAAATTCATAATGACGCATCAACATACTGAAGCAAGAAATCATTTCACCTAAAAAAGGAGAAACCCTCACGGAACCCTTAAAACTCACGGAACCCCACTACATGTTTTGCGGAACTCTAGCGTTCCGCGGAACCCCTGTTGAAGAGCATTGATCGATATATCACATAAACCATCTCAATAAAATTGTGTGTGCTTTTAGTAACTTGTCTATTTTTGAGTTTGGTGTTTTCAATCCCAGGGCCCGGATCGGTGCTCAGGCCCGTAGCCACGGGGGGCAGTCCGGGGTAGTGACCCCAAATGTTTTGTGCCCCCTCAAATTTTGTTGTGCACAAGAAATTTTGTTTTAAACACATCATAAAAACAAAAATCTTGCTCCCCTAAAAACGTATTTTGCCCCACCAAATCTTAAAACCTGACTACGGGCTTAGCAGTGCCTCTTTTGAAGTTATTCATTAAAAATTGTTGCTGTTTCCATTTTAGAGTTTTTCTGAATGTAGGTAGTACGAGAGCACTTGTGAGGGACGTTTAAACGGTATGCGACGAGAAAACGTTTGGGAACCATTGGCCTAAGCTAAGGGTCTGTTGGTCGAACTACACAAGAAATAAATTTAAATTTCTGCACATAGGCGTGGGCAGGGGGTCATGTCCCGCCCCAAATTTTTATCATATCTAGTCATTTTATCCTTTGACAGGCGGTGTCTCAAATGAAATACTGTTGCTCGCCTACAGTGAAAAGGTTTTGGCCCCCCATATTTTATAGCCCCCAAAAATTTTCTGGCTACGCCACTGTTTCTGCACAAAGATGGCATGCATACAATTTACCGTCTCTCATCGACATCCTAATGGTGGACATCGAAAAGCAGGGTATCAAGCAACAAAACGTGCCAGAAACAAGTACTTTGCATTTGTTTTGAGAAAAAAATTTCAATTTTTTTTCCTTTTATAATGGCTGCAAAATGGAGAAAGTTGGTCGATTTCCGTTCGTGGTTTTGATCAAGGTTTGTCGGAACTTAGAGCGCATGAGCTCGTTTGCTGGGTGGAGCACAACGAAGTGTGAGCAGCAAGGGCGCTTGGGAAATTTATTAATGTCGCTCTGGTACTGACATTTATTGTAATAAGCGGTTATATCTACCGACGCTAAAGAAAAACGCAACCTGCGCTCCAGAACAACTTGCGCTTTTTGTTTCTGGCACTGAATTGGCCAATGTGCTTTCACAAGGTATACTGAAGTTTTCCACGTAAGCAAGGCGATTCACAGCCAGTCGCAGGTTAAGTTATCAGTGCGAGTTGCAGATTTTTGAAGAATAAATTAATTTTTAATACACTCGCGTGAAGAAGCAGAGATATAACGCTTATTTCATGAGCGCCGGTTTCTATTCCAGTTTTTTATCCTATTACTATTGGAGACGGTCTCAATTTTCACGCTGTTGGTGGAGATCCAGGCATAGCATCTAACCTTCTTATCGTCTAAAAAAATCGTTTTATCAGATTTATTAGGCCAACGCATTGTGAAGAACTGATGTATAAAGTATATCGCAATGCATCAAGAAGCTCTGTGCTACGTTTCCGTGTTGCACAGTAAATCTCATTCTGCATCGGGGCCTCGAAAAAAGAAACGACTGAATAGCTGCAGTAAAAGTTACGGATCGCAGCATATGTCGGAAATTTATGTCTCTTCCAGGTGGTAAAGGCGTAGCGAAGGCGCTTTAGTTTTTTGTCTACTTACAACAACTTGAAACCAGCTGTAAACATGACTTCGTAAGTGAAATCCAGAAGACCCACTGTTGTCCAATTGGCCGATGAAAACGTCCTGTGGTCAGTGACCTCTTGTAAGATCGGCATCATGTTTGACACAAGGGTCTCAAGGCCTTTCCCCTAATATAGTGAAAAACAACGGAGGAAGAACTTAAAGCATTCACAAGATTGTTCAAAGCTATAATCCAAACGGTTTGTTTACTTTTTTACTTTACACTCTTTCTCCTTGTTTTTATGATAAACAAAAAAGTTTCAGTTTTTCAGTTTCCGAAAAAGTCAGTTTGTGCCCTTTTTCTGTAAATTATGGGAACACAACTTTTTTGGAATTCTTTAAAACAATGTTGATCGTTACAGTAATAATATTTTTCTTGTATTTTCTGCTTTGTTTCTATTCGTTTTATTTCACAAGAATTACTGCAAGCTATAGCAGACTTTATGATAAACACTAATTTGAAAGGAATTGCATGAGAAATCATGGCGATTGTAACTCGATAAATATGAGTTGACGTAGAAAAAGTGCTTTCTTCCAAAGACTTTTACGTTGTTTCAGAAATAAAAAGCAATTTTTTGTACCACTGTGAAATGTTTGACTTTACACATTCGCAGCAAAACACGAATTTTCTGCATTAGTGCGGTTGTTTTACACAAAAGCACTCTTATTGCTTATCTTAATTTGCATAGCCTACTTTGGCTGTCTGGCGCGTCTTTATGAAATAGTCAATTATGACGACGTGCTATAACATTTCTTACTTTTTTTTAAATTTAATATTAATAAAAACAAAAAGAGTTTAAGAAAAAATCATACATGCTGACAAGAAAGACATGTTTGTGGCTTTGTTGAAACTTGTATAGATGCTGCAGCAGATTTGACGTGGGAAAAATGAAATACTTTAATAGAAACACAGAGAAAGTGGCACAATTTGCGAACTCTTCAAAAATTTTAAGTTTGCTGGTAATGCCATGAATGTTTATTTCCATTATTTTGCAGAAGTTTTTTGTGGAAAGCAGCATGATGCACGACTGGATCACCTGAACGCATTACGAATGCCGTACGCCTTATTCACTTCAGTCTCAAATGCTGTACACAGAAGATTACTTTTTTTAACTAACTGGTGTTTAAAAAAATCTAAGAAACATCCCACCACCTGCAAATGTTTAGGGAAGATACTATGCACCGACTCAATTGGGTCAACATCAAAAAGTTTCTTTACAACTGAATTGAACATGGCTCGAAAATTTAGTTTTCTTGGTTCTTTTGCGATCGTCGAGAAAGTGAATGGATCCGTAACAAACACGTAGTACCGGCCACCTGCAAAAATAAAGAATAGCTAGATTACCCACTGACTCTGTCTATCTAGATTTATTTCAGGATATTGATTCACCAACCCCATGGATAACCTCAAACCAAGTGCAACTGGACAATGAAAATATCGGGCATTGAGCCACTCAGGCACAAGAATACTTGGCAAGTTTTGTTTTGCAACAACTTGCCACAACAGAAATTTTAACTCGAAGTAATGGTCAGGCTATTGCACTGGTTAAGTTTGCGATAAAGAAAATTTTCACTTTTTCTTGCAAGATTTTCAAGTATGTTTTATTTCTATATATGTACATTTTTGTTGAAAATCAACCAAAACTCACCCTCCGAAGCCTGTTACTGCAGTTTCTACAGCTGTCGATAAAGAACAAGAGGCCTGCCCCAACTACTGGTCATTTTATATAAAATCCTTCATGATTTGGGATAATACTGGCTAACGAGCTGTTCTATTTGTTTAAGGTCTTCACACCCACATAAAACGGAGTACAGTTTATGCATACATGGCGCTAACAAAGAACACACAGGTAGATGCATGAATACGAGCATACATATGTGGCGGTAGCGAAAAAACATACGCATAGATGGCGCTACCACGGTTACTTTATGAAAAAACACAAGTGTATTTGTGGTACTATCAAAGAGCAGAGCCTGTAGGCGCATAGATGTCGCCAACATGATTACTGTGATGTTTATCACCGCTGCGTAGTGCCATGACAAGTTCTAAACAGTCTGATTCATAAAGTGTATGGGGAGTGGGAGGCTGCAGTCCTCCCTAGAGCGAAGCTACTTGCAGCATAAGGGAACAGTTGGTTAATAGAAATATGTAAGTATTTTGCTCTTGAGCGTAAGGTCATATATGCGGAATTTGTTTGTGCGATTGATGAAAGCAACATGCGATGCAGGCAAATTTCAGCTATTGCACCATCGTGCTTGATATCGGTATTCCACTTCGCCTGTGAACATCGCGTTTTAAGCCGTCATTTCGGAAACTTTTATGTCAGCAAAGAGGATACGTTGGTTGCAGCTGTTGGAAACAAGATCCAGTTTTGGTAAAATTCGACTTGCAAAAACTACGGCATTAACGTGACTACATGCAAGATCTGTTCTCCGCAGTATGCGGGCCAGACCAAAAGTGACTTTCACGCGCTGGACAGGTTATAGATTGAAGGAGGAAAAATGGCGAAAGGAATCCCCTACGGAAAAAGTGGCATCGTCGCAGCATTGCGCTTAGGAACACATAGAATCACTCAAGTGATATACCGCGGACTGTTTTTAGTGGAGTTTATTGATCAACTATGTGCCGCTGGACAGTTACGAGAAAATTCGATTAATCCGAAAGAAAGTAACTACTGACCAGTGGTGTGCAGAGGGGGGGGGGGCGAACGGGGCGACGGCCCCGGGCATCCAAAGCATGGGGGCATCCAAAGAGTGAAATTACAAAAATGCAAATGCTGTACTGTAACTAGATCATTTTTCCTATTGTAAGGCTTCTGACACATGCTGCATGGATTTAATTTTTCCAAACTTGTTTTGCTGTCGACACTAATTTTTAACGTATTAAAATGCCAGTAATTCTCACATTCTTCAATGACAGGGACCTATACTCTAGGTGTGCGGAGCACATCCAATCAAACTGATAGTGACGTTACTTGTTCCAGATCGTGCGACAAAGAGAAAATCACAAAAAAGTATTGAAAGATAATCGGGGTTAAGAAAAATTCGTTTTTTCAAAAAAACAACCCATGATTTTTTAACCCAGTGTTTCTGTTTTTTTTTAAAGAAACAGATTTTTCTGATTAAAAAAAACACAAAGACCTCATTCTGAATTGTTTTTATTGCAACATGCAATTTCACCATTTTCAGAATTACACACTAATAACTTGTCATACCTATATGGCATTCAAAGTTGAACATAAAGAAATGTACCCCATCTTTGTTTTCACACAGTGTTGTTGGTCAATACACTCCGAAGTGGTAAGGCTTGGCAATCATGCGCACAGCAAAGAGAGAAAAGTCACTCCCACACAAATTCTGCAGTTTCACGTCAAGTTTATGTGCAGGCCCTGCTAGTTCTGCATCTATAGAGTGTATTTTTTCAACATATGGTTTGGTATGGTCCAACATCAGAAACAGCTTTGATGCAGAGAAGGCAGAAAAATTGATTAAAATATACCGATTTTACAGAGCCGAAGAAGATAACCAAAAGAATTTATTCAAACTGTTCGAATGATTCTTCTCTTTTCTGCAAGTCCTTCAAATTTCGTTGCTGCTCATTTTTTTTTCATTCAAAATTTTATAGTTGACTGTACGAAGATGCTTCTTATTTTACTTTTTACTTCATAGTACATTTTTCAAAGGAAAAGGAGAGAGTGGTATTTTTAGTTGGTTCTGTTGCTTTTTTAAGTGGGCTTTATAAAAAAACTGGTGTTTTTTTGCTTGGGTCCAATTACATCAACCCTGAAGATAATTACGGACATTTAATTGATTTTGCGAGCCAAATTTCAAAACCGTCCTATTTCAACGTGCATGATTTAGATGATTTTATGATGCATCGCTAGTTTTCCTCTCTTTTTTGATGTTGCATCATTGGGTGTGCGCTAATACAGTGGCGCACTTGTGTTTGTAATATATGCATCATTTCGAGCTTAGTCATTAATTGGCAGTCCATAGTCATTACTTGGCAGTACATAATAAAAGACAAGATTTTCTTTCGTACTTTATGCTCATTCTCAATTTTTAAGTAGTTTACAAATTTCAAACTGTCAACCCTGGGTGTCCGTCATACCTTCTGATCGACTGCTATTCGATGAGACATACGCGCAGCCTTGTATTTTTGCAGTTGTGAACTACGCTGAGCATTGAGTGCGTCCTACTCTCCTATTTTAACGCATTGCCAGATATTTTTGCAGTTATGAACTGCTCTGTCTCAGGTGACCGCTGGTAATTTATGTTCAGTACAGTGACACATAACACAACAACGAGTAAAGAGAGTGTGTGTAGAATAATGTGCACAGGGACACCGGAAAATGGAGGCATGGTGAGGGCATTGCCCCCTCTGGCCTTTCAAAAAGGGAGCAAGGGGGCGGAGGTGCTTTTTCACTACAGTATCATAAGTAATTGCATGGTTATCAAGATCGACTTGAACCAAATTTATCGCAGCTATTCGGGCACTCAGAAAATTCAGAATGATTTTCTATAATTCTGTTATTATTTTCAGGTCAGCATTGTTGATGAACAGAAACAAACATAATTGGTAACGATATTTTTTTGTTTTTGTAAGTTTCCAGTGCCCTCAACTCTTTTTCTGCTCCCCTTGCCCTACCGCTTCTCCGGCGTCCCTGAATATGAATATGCATATTGTGTCAAAAAACTTCGACAAAACGTTGGTTTGCCGACGTGAATATGACGTGATATTTTTACGTCACAAACAGGGAATATCAGCAACAATGACCACCACACGCCACTGCTCATCACTAGAATTTGGAAAGGGGGCAGCCAATCAAGCAGTCGCCCCGGGCATCACCAGACCCTTGAACGCCACTGCTGCTGACATCTAGAAGGCGGTTCCTCGTCCTTTGCTTGACGTTCCCTCTCCAGCTACAGATGGTTTTACGTTATTAATCGATTATCCTTACTCGCCTTGCGGTTGTTCACAGTCCTCCCGGCTAGATAGATATTGCAATCTTGCATATGTGCGACTGCAGTTCAACGCACCTGTTTGCTCAGTCTCGAGCTCAGGTTTAAGAGTTACCTTTGTTCAGAATCGTCGCCAGAAAGTCGTCAATAGGGGGGCTTTACGTTTGTGGGGG
>JGI24159J19872_10011359_pt1 | contig 11661 bp, 6 predicted proteins | sample Ectturendosymbi4_FD_19872 | JGI IMG/M metagenome (IMG submission 19872) | reverse complement strand
ATGTCGCTCAAATAGAGGTTTTACGGTAGCTCGGTTATTTTCAGATCACTGCACTATTACACATCCAGTTTGATCATTCTGACTTGTATTAAAGATTATGTGGTAGTTACCTTTTTTTCTACAAGTAACACCACACCTGCTAGCTGTAATGCCACAGCCTTAGCAATGATTAAACCAAGGAAACACCAAAGGCTTGCAGATCCATTGTTGCAGTCTGGTGTCATAACTCATAACAATGGCGTTTAATATGCCACAAAAAGCACTGTTTCTGGTTAAGTAATCCATTTGGGAAAACCATTACTATCTAGGAAGGGACCTGGAGTTGGAGGTTCCTCTTATATGGCCATGGCTCCAGCTCCAGTCCGACATTCTAAACTGAGCTCCAGCTCCTGATTTTATTATTTTAGGTCTGGCTCCATGCAAAATGCCCAGATCCGGCTCCACAGCCATGTGCTAAACTGACACGGGTTGAAGAAACAAAGTGCAGCAGATGCCCATTTTGGTCATAATATCCGAATGGTCATAAAAACTGAAGCTGCCATAACCGCACCTGAATCGACGCCATAAGCCACAAGAAGCCCAAAACCGTCAAATTCATCATTTAACCAAAGTAACAGTTTGACGTTGGCAGTAAAACACAGTACAGTACTGCAACAGTGCAAGCGAGGGTAAAATAAGTACAGTATGTAACAATATGTGTAAGCTGTGGTACAGTATAAAAGAGTAAATAACAGTTCAAGTAATGTTTAATCAAAGTGACATATCAAACCACCGCAAAACAAATTTGAAATGTTATGCACGTACGTTAGTTAGTTTTAGGTGCAAAAAACTTGGTAATGTTCCACTGAACAAGATCTTTTCGCAAAAAATCACAAATTTGTCCAGCGAAATATCGAACTCTTCCATCGCTACGACATGATGTGACTGTTTCGTCATTAAGACTCGACACCCAGCACACACACTACAGTGCACACGCAGCATGCGTACAGAAAACACGCATGTTGAAAAGGCGAAGTTATACGTGTGTGGTGGGGAAAAATGTACTGTTTTGTAATAAGGGAGATGGAGAAAATGTTGGTCATATTCAACAGAGAAATTCCGGACCGTATCAAATTGGTCATAATAAGCGGCGTCTACTGTACTGTGAACAAATGAGGTCTGACTACTTATCATACTTCGAAGTCGTGCATTCAGCTACTATATTCATGCCATTTTGCAACTCCACAACTCATCAGTTGGTTATTCCAAAGAGCTGTTCAAACTCTTAAAAGACTCAGTGTGTCTTCTAGTTTGCACTGAAACAACATTTTAAGTTTTGGGTTTTTGGTGGGTGATGTCATAAGTGGGGTAGTTTTAGACCATTTTGACTCAGGTTACTGTACCCCAAAATACAAGGAGGAAGTATTTCGCTCACTTAGTGGAAATCAGGCTTAAATCTGAGTCTTTTGAACCCTTAATGGCTTCTTGGGTTTCTGGTTCAAGAGTTAGCATAAAATAACCAAAATTTGGGTAAAAAATCTTTTGGGTAATTTTTGCCCAAATTTAATTTTTTGGTTGCAACTTCTGAACCATAAACCCCAGAAAGCCAAAGGAGGGCTCAAATGACTCAGAATTCAACCTAGTTTCCACAGAAATTGAGCGAAATTCTTCACTCGTAAGGTTGGGGCCCAGGGCTCGATAACCTTGGCCAAAATGGCTTACACCTATCCCACTTATAGCATCGCCTACAAAAAAAGCAAAACTTATTTTTTTCATTGCAAATTTGAAGACTCGTTCATCTTCTGACAGTTTGAACAGCTCCCTAGCACAATCAACTGACAAAGATATAGAGTTGCAAAGTGGCGTGAAAATCTGGGGAAAATCTACCCGGCAGAAAAAGTGTTAANTGATTGTATGCAAGGATTCCTTGTTTGGATTTAAGAAAGCTGACTACAACCTTTTTTTAGGTAATCAGCTANTATTGCTACCTGTGGGATCGTACACAAGGTGTGACGCCACATCATTTGTTAGAAGGCTTGCCCCCATCTATTCGTAGCAATGTGTGTTACTGCATGTACAGTGCCATGATAAAAGAAGCATTTGGTGAAGAGGAAGAGTCGGATAAAGACAAAGAAACACAGGGATTCTTTCGCCTTCTTTCTACACATATACGCCCACTCTTCTATCTGAACCAAAGTGTTGTGTGCAGGTTTGACTGTGGTATTTGCTGATTCTAAGTTTCATACATGTTTATCCAAGGAAATTATTTAACTGCAAATAAACAAGACATTAATGGTGTTTACATCCACTTATTTCATGTTTTGAGCATCCATTTGAAGCTCTTGTTCCAACTCAACCAAATGACATATGCATTAGTTTTTCAGGACATTGCCATACCTTTTTAGTTAAATTTCAGTGTCGAAAATGGTAATTCAACATGTGAAAAAATTAAAAATATTTGATTTCTTAAGGATACAAGCTTTGCTGTGAGTGATATGTATTGCATATGTGCAGCTACTTCTGTTTTTCTAATGATTCTGAGTAGTAAGTGGCTGCTGTTTTGCTAACACTTCAGATATGTTTATTAATTGCTGGTAGTGAGTTTATGTATTAATGCTAAAGGGTACTTGAAGCTAAAGAGCTCCTGGGTTGCAGGGATCAAATACTTTTGAAAACATTCTTGAAAATTAAATGTGGGGAAGCTAACAATCAAAAAAGCTGTAATGAAAAAGTAAAGGACAAATAGCCTATCGATTATTTCAAAAGCTACAGCCAAAAATTTTTATTTTTATTTTTGGCAATAAGTTTTGATCAGAAATGCTAGAAAGCCAGTCAAGGGCTGTAATGACTCGGATTACAGCCAAGTTTCCACTAAAAACTTGGGTCAAAAAATTGACTCTAGGGATTGGCATCCAGGGCCTGGTGACCTCAACCAAAATGCATAAACCTACCCCCGTTATGATGTCACCCACAAACAAACCAAAGCTTTCCAATTTTAATGAAATCTAAACAAGAAGACTTCCCGCATCTTCAGAGGGATTGAACAGTTCCCTTAGCTCGATTGGCTGGCGAGTTCTGGTGGTACAAGTGATGCAAAAAAGTGTCTCATGCGGGATTTCAAAGTGGGAGCATATCGTACACCAGCTCCCAAGATGTTGATATCTGTTTTTCATTGTGTCTGTGAATTTTCTGGCAAAATCTATTTGAATGTAGGTTTATATGTAAGCGAATTGATTTGCAAGAAATTTAAAGAAAACAAAATATTTTACGTGTGAGGTATTTGAACAAGATCATTATAGAAATGAAAATAACAATGATGCCCTTAAAACAAATGGTACATGATACTATTACACCTGTTAATTAATGTGCAAGTCATGTTTTGACTAGAAACAGTGTGCAAAATATTGTGAAGTTTTACATCAATGGAAATGTTCAGTTGATTCCTGCAAGTTTTCTTGGTATTACTGGTACGCAGTAGAAAATTGATTCAACTGAGCATTTTTATATTTTGGAAGTTATTATTTAGTACTGGTGATATTTAGGTTCATGGTTGGGGTTCAGTCAAAACCTTACACAGACTAAACTGCTCCAGAGTTCACCAACTCTTCCCCACTTGGACATTTTTGATACTTTGTTCTATAAGCTCCAATCAAATCAATTAGTGTAAGAAAATGCAATAACTTAAAAACATAGGTGGCAAAGAAAATAAATGACAAAGATCCATATGAGCATTAAACTGAAACCATTTTAAAAGTGCTGCGTTATCAAGAACTAGGAAACTAATTCATAGACTCATACAACACTTTTGTCACCACATAAGCAAACTTTTTGTAGGATCCTTAAGAAAATGCTTGTAGCCTCAAATTGCATTGCTAACTCACAGATGTTACTGAAAAAAATAGTATAGTTCTGTGCATGTGAATTAATTACTGAGATGACTGAGAATGTTTGCAGGACAGAAGTGATAGTACCTGGTTTTGAAAGAAAGATAAACCTGTATGCACATGGCATGCGACCGTGCACTTTTTTGGTGCGTGCGTCTGATTTCATGACATCGCCTCCTTTTCTGATGCCTCTGGTATGGTCTGCATTTGAGTAGAACCTGTGTCTATATTGACGCATCACTGCCCAGGGTTCGGCAAAGAGCAGTGATGGGATACACTCATAAACACTGTTTGTGTTGAGGTGAAGAAAAGGGTGCAGAATGTTCAAAGAGCAATTGCTAATAGTTCATGGATAGCTCAAACACGTTGGATTTGCGAGATCAATTTATCTTTTCGTCTTCAGTAGGCCTACTGGGGTAGGCAACTGCTGTATTGTTTAGGCCTACATGGCCTACCTGAAGATTGGCTATGTTGGTTGAAGTTTTTGTCTAATGCACGTCATGGTTGGTGCAACATATTCTGCCATTTGCTGTAATGCAGGTCATTCTACCTGTTGTGCAAGATCATGCTAAAGCTAGACAAATGTATTTTTTGCAGTGGTCTATTTTAAACTGTAATTGACAGTAAGTTGTGTGCTACTTTCAATGAATAGTTGATGAGTCTTGTTCAGGAAAATCCATTGTCACATAAATCATCCCTTATGGAGTACAATAATGGTAAAATAAAGGATTACATTTCGCGAACATCACAAATTTTGTAAACTGATGATATTTTGCTGTCTTACAAAATCCAATGCAAGGCTATCGTTCTTTAATCCACTGCTGATATTTTTGTTATGGGATTGTGTGTGACAATAATTGTACCTATTCTCCTTACTGCTTTAATTTGTTGATACTTGGCCCCTTTAATGATGAAACAAATGATTTGAAGCAATGCCTTCATGACACAGTGGAGATAGACCTACACATATCTCATTCAATCCATTGTAGCAACAAATCATGCAAATTTTATGCAGCCTAGTTCAACACTTTGTTCTTCTGAAATGTGGACACCAGAACTTTTTTAATAATTTGTGACACAAAGTAAAATTTGGCAATTTACGTTTGTTTTGAATGCATGTAACCAGTCATTTCAAGGTTTTGTGCAGTGTACCGCAGCAGGTCTTGTGTAGCTTTTCTCAATAGTATGGTGAACAAAAATAGTAACACCCTAAAATTATGCCACATGTTATGTCAGAACTTAGGTAAAACACGGTCTTGTGCTGCAGCACACCAAGTTCATCACTGAATTTTGTGTCTAAATTGTCCGTTCAGCCCAGGCCGTACACAATGAACACACTGCTTCATGCACACACATGTGCATACAAAGGCGTATTGAACTCACCGCACCAGTCACAGACACCAGATGCACTGCAGCAGAAGCATGCCGTGTGCATATAGCTTAACCTTCTTTTAACACGTTTCCACTGCCGTTATGTGAATATATTGTACCTAGAAATCCTACGTTAGCCACTATTTTTGCACCACTTTCCGACTACACAACTCTCCAGTCGATTGTACTAGAACTGTTCAAAGCCTCAAAACATGTGGCAAGTCTTCCAATGAAAAAATATTTTTTGTTTTACTTCACTCAAGTTTTTATTGAAAACTAGGCTCGAATCCGAGTCTTTTGATCCTTTGATCAGCTTTATAGCATTTCTCGTTGAAAAGTTATGGTGGCCTAAAATCAACTGATTAATTAATTATCTAATGAGGGGATTATGCTGTTACAGCTCTATAGCACAATTGCCTGGTGAGTTATGGGCTTGCTAAGACATGATAGAAAAGGGGATTTTACCCAAAACTACTGGCAGCAANGGTGTTAATATGATTAAATTAATATTTNCTGTGAACATTTCTCAAATGTTTTTGCATGAGCTCAATTTCTAGAANCATAATATTTACTTCATGCAGTTATTTTCTGGCATTTTTAGCCATCAGATGCTCATTTCCTAGTTGTTCTCACATCTTGTTAATGGTGGATATCTTTCAAAATTATGTATTTATTGTATAAACATGTGACATAATGCAATGTGACATGACATACTAAGCATCATGATTCTGTTAGTAGAAGCAATTATGACTGCATAAAACTTGATTGATATGTGGATAGACAAAATGACATTGGTGATGAAATGTTTTTCATACAACGTGGAGATGTGGCAGTCATGGAGGTTGATGAAGTAACAGTAGCAACAGTGCTTGGACCAGGACAACTTTTTGGAGAGGTTTGTGTCTTAGATTATTGGTTAGTTGCTTACATGTTTAATGATTTTTTAGGGATTGATTTTTGGTTGCAGTGTCGATTAGTCAGTTGATTATGGTTCCACAAAGATGAGGGGTCAACCTAGCTGTTGCAGGAGCACAGGTCCTGAAAAAATGTCTCTGTTATGTGACAGCAAAAACTCTGTGCTGTCGCAGAAAAAACAAAGCTGTTGTCGAAAAAAATTCCTGCATGGAAAAAAATGCGAAACCACCGATAAATCAAGAACGCACAAAGGCACAAAACTCCACTAAAGTAACTACCACAAATGGTAAATGATAATACATAGGGACTAATGTAAGGTTCTTAGTTGGTTGCAGTGGCAATTAGTCAGTCAATTAGGCTTCCACAAAGATCCCTACTAGTTGAGGGTCAACCCAGCTGTTGCAGGAGCACAGGTCAATCTCCCAACTAAGCAAAATCTTGAAGTTGCCAAGTAAAAGCAAGGTGAAATGAAAGGCTCTCAACAACACTCAAAGTTAATTGCTTCTTTCGATTATATTCAGATATACCACAAAGCATTTGATACACTTGAACGTAAAACCAGAACAACGTAACATCAAACGGTTTGATTAGAACAGTGTTTCCCATCCTGAGTCTGCGGACACAAATGAGTCCGCTGAAGTCTCTGGCTGAGTCCGTCAGCACGTTTGCTGTGATGCCCTCACACAATAACTTTGCTATTTCACAAAGCATTTACACTTATTATGTAGTGTGGTCAGCAGCTTAAGCTTAAATTTGATATCTAAACTACATTTTGTTTTTGTAGTCTTAGTTTATAATTCCTAAATGAAAGCAGGCGTTTCTGTATCATGACAACTACTTGAAACTTGGATTTACTTCAGTCATGGTAAACGGTGAAATCTGGCCACAGTTTGTGGTATGCTTACAAGTCCTTGCTCATGGATCTCTCAAAGAAGCTTAACTGTTGAGTAAAAACATGTAAAATACGTTAGCAAAATCCTTGAGCTCTTTAAGGAGAAAAAACACCAGGTAACGTGAGGTCTTTATCATCGTCCATCTACTTCAGTAGTAAAAATTTACTCCATGGCAAAGCAGTATGTGCTTCTTTAACTTTTTCTTGAAAAATGCAAGAGCAAAAACGCCTCATACAGCAGGAGAAAACTTGGTCAAATCAACAGTCGTGAAATTAGCCAGGACAATGTGCAGTGATGCCCATAGCTCAGGGGATTACAAACAAGTAGCACTGCCAGGCCAAATGCACATTACCAGATTTGTCCATGGGCCACAGTTGCATATGTCAAGTTATGTGGGTTAGACAAATTGCTAACCGCCCACTGAAGATTGGCCATACTCTTAACCTGCGTTCTCTGTGTGCTTGTTTGATTAAATCGCCATTGTTTCGTGAGGTGTGGACAGCACAGTAGTTCAGGGTCAGTCAGAGTTGTGGTTGGGCATTGAGCCTGATAAGAGTTATGTTGCTATTTTGCTAGTTAAGACTAGTTGGGATTTTCTAGCATAATCAGGCACCAGTGAAATCACGCACAGGGCCATGATCTGCGAACCCGATAATACACCTGATAATTCTTCATGTCAGTGATCTGACATTAAGATTTACAGCCATAATGCTTGCATGTGGAGCAATTGGGTCTGGATAAAGTGAATACCAGGTGCAGGTGAACTGAAGGGTAAGTAAACAGCACACTATTTTTTCTTTAAAAAATTTAGGTTTGGATGTTTCCGCATGCTACAAAACTTCAGTTCCTGGGCAAGTTTTGGCTTGCAGGCTATGAGTTGCACACTCCTGCCATGTGTAATAAGTTAACTATGGTTTTTCTTCAAACAACAATCAAATGGTGCATTCAAGAACTCCCAGTCAATATTCTGAAACAAACCATGGCTGCTGCAAAGCGAAGTGGAAATCTTAATTCAGAATTGGGCGGGCCTGCAGATAGGAAATGATGCACAGTTCATGGTGTTTGTGTGATACCGCATGACTGCGGACTACGTGGAACAATTTATCTTTTGCTGTCCACAAAACAGACGCCTTCACTAAGTAACATCAGCTTTCGTGAACTCACTGTGTGTCTGTTTGTGCCAATAGTGCTTATTGGGCCATAATAAGAATCAAAAAGACTTTATTATTTTATGAAAAGGAAAACTAATATCTTTACGTAATTATTGTTTTCTTCGCCACGAAAAACTCAAGACTGCAAAGAACTTTGAAAAGTTCTGACAGTTTTTTTGCATGATGGGGGAAAAAACACCCTGGACGTTGGGTGGAAAGAACACACTGGTGAGATGGATACAATTTCATCAAAAACATACGAAGCCCTGTTGATGTGCCAGAGCTACAGATTTATTGCGAAGTGGATTGCATTGCTGAACTGCTGATTGAGCTGCAAAGTCAACAATGGAACCAAATCTCTCTGATCTGTATCAGCAGGCAATAAAGATCTTCTTTTTTCACTACATACTGTTGTGAAGCTGTTTTTCAACGATATAACTATTTTTTAGACCAAGCCCTGATTCCGATTTCAACCAGAAGATGACACCAGGTGATTTGCGTTTACGACAACAAGCCCTTATTTCAATAAACTTGTGAAACAAACTCAGAGACAAGCTTCTCATTTAAATTTGTGAATGTGGGCGATGAACCGAATTTGCTAAAACTAGTGTTTGTATCATTTTTGTTGTCTTAGTCTATCTTGAGTCTTCGAAGATTTTTACTGGTCAGAAAATAGTGTGTGTCTTACAAAGGTTTAGAACCACAGGATAAGAATGACGATGAACAAAAGTGTTGAGCATTTGTATATGCCACAGGAAACAGGAACCGACTTCAGTTATGCAGGTTTGCAGGTTGACACGTCAACTGTTGGACTGTTTGCAAACAAGTACATCACGTTGAATCATGAATAGAAGATTACTGGAAATTATATGGTAAAAATGCAAGAAACATTAAAGCACTAATGTATACACTACATCTTTGAGCTATTCCCCTGACCCAAATTTTCTTTTATTTCTCTTCTCAATTTGTCTCAAGACCCAAGCCCTTGCGTTGGGACTTTCTGGCATAGACATCCATACTATCGCTATTTAGTTTTGCTTGCCTATAAATCAACAAAAGTAACTAACAAATAGATTCTTGTAACAGCTGAAGATAATTTATTTTTGTTATGCAATATTCTCACATTCTCATAAACCTATCCAATTGACAAAGTTGACTATATCAGATGTTGGGTTCATTTGTTTTTTTTTCCTACCATTTCCCCTAGAAGGGTAAGAAGTGTGGCAGCCATAGGAGGTCTCAAAATATTTCATGCTTTTCACCTGCCTGCAATGGTTCTGCTGGCTCTATACCAAGACAGGACCAAAGAAGATTAAAGATTTAATCATGCCCCTAATCCTTACTCAACATCTCCATCGCTTTGCTGTAGACATGCAAAACTTGTCTCATTGCTTTTTCTTGGCAGTTTCTGGCAAGGTGCCTGAACCACAAAAGTTGGGAACTCTATACGGAGAAGTGCGTTAATGTTTAAGGTTTTCCAATATAATCATACTGCAGTTAGTCGTGAGTTACCACATAGGAAAATCTGCAGAAGTCCCACCTCTACTGCTTATACTTGAAATATATTTATTTTGTTTTTTATTTAAGACTTATACCTACTTATACCTTTTGGTGAAGATTAGAATGAATGTCCATAAAAAACTGAGAGCTTAACAGTGTTTGAAAGCACACAGTCTATGACAGTTCTTAACTTTTTTTGGTTTTGTTCACCCCTGCTGCATTCCCATTCACCCTACTGCGAATGCAAGTCCCATATGACAATAATGACCTAACTATACACAATGTTATTTGCTGAGTTTGATTTTTGTGAAAGATCTACCAAGGCTAAATAACTAATTTAAAGACAAACGGATCTACATCAACTGTCAAGAAATGGGAAGCTACGATTGCAACAAATGTAGTCAGCCGATGTATTTCAATGAGCGACGACACAGAACCTGAAAACTACGGGCTCAGTGAGAATCAAACTCCATACCTTTGCTACCGCAGACACAATATCATGAATTAATTATTCCAAGGCAACCCTCAGCAACGAGTCAATGCATTTTAGCGCAGTTCACATTTTAGTTTTTAGCTTGACTAAGGGAAGGGACAATACAGGATTTTTCCATGTGGTAATCAAAAGCATTTTCTAGTGAGCCTGGAAAAAATTTTTCCCAGAGGGTTGAATTTCATTTTACCGAATCAATACTAACAGAAAAACATTCTTCCACAAAAAATTAATAGGAAAATTTCAAATTCCAAGGTCCCCCTTGCCTTTCTTCTAATGAGCATAACCAAGACTAAATATCAAAGTCATTTCTCTCTCATGTACATGGTAGTCATGAGACTAGTTGTTGCAAGGCTTTTAATGGAATTTCCTTATACAATGGAGATTCAAGCAAACCAACCCAAATTCCCTATAGATATGTTTCAAAAGACGTTTTGCGTTCTGATAAAAATCTTGCGGAAGTAAACTTATTCTTGATTTTTGCCTTCCTTTAAAAATCTGGTTCTAAAAACTGCATAGCACAGGGGCTCCCAAACTCACCCTGGCCATGTACCCCTTCAGCATTTTGATAGATGAGCATGTACCCCTAGAACTTCTTATGACATGAAGGCTGAGGAAAATAACAAAAACATATTTACCAACAATGATATTCACCATGGGCGTCCACAGGGGGGGCAAAACGAGCATTTACCCCCTTGGAAATTTGGACTAAGAATCAAAAGTTTCTAGAAAACAGGTAGCCGAAAATATAGCCGAAATACACATAGTTTTACACTGTGTAAAAAAAAGCATGGGTGAATCTATAGCAATAGTTCCACACGTTTGAAAAATCCATCGTTAGTGGGAGACTTTCAGTGTGAACCCAGGGTTATTTTTTAAGTCATAGATCAAATTTTTAAAAAAGTATGTCCATTCGGTTGTAAATCCTGAACAGATAAGCTGGTGAACAGGTCCATAACCAGGGGTTGCAGGTGGTTGAAGCCCCTCAAAAGAAAATGTTCACCTCCCTAGAAAAATGTTTTGGACATAGTTCAAATCTATTAGACATAGTGTGAAAAATTTGGCTCCTCAGAAAACTCTTCGCCCCCTAGTGTCACAAGCTGGTTAAGGGCCTGCTGGTGAATACTGTTACGGTGAGTTTTAATACGATGGAACAAATGACTGAAATGTCTTAGCAAAAAAATTACAGGTGTGGACAATTTGCCTTGAGTGAATAGCTTTTAATCAAACTACGCTTGTGCAGGCTTCTTTTCACATAGTATGAAATTGTGTGACTTGTTAGAATACGTCTATGCACTTATGCAGGTTTGTGGGAATACATCTTAATCGTTAAAGTTTATTTCTGACTTCTGAGTGAGAACTGAGTGCAACGCTACATTTCTTGTGGCGACTTTTCATAATTCATCTGCTAAATTTTTTTAAGCCTGCATGATATTCTAACTTCAGTGAATTGTCCGATAGTCGTGTCAACATACCAG
>JGI24159J19872_10011358_pt1 | contig 11661 bp, 9 predicted proteins | sample Ectturendosymbi4_FD_19872 | JGI IMG/M metagenome (IMG submission 19872) | reverse complement strand
GAACACCCTTTTGCATTTTCTCCTGCTATTTCAGTTTTGCCGTAGTCTGAGGAACATATCCTTGGGTGACTGTATCTTAGGCAAATCAAACGTGATTATCAGGGTTGGCTGATTATGATGACGTCATCAGAGGGCCCCCCTTTTTAGTCTTGCTTCGGGCTCCCCCAACCCTAAACCCACCACTGACAAGGAGTATGTTAAGCTACATGTAATAATTTGCCCTATGTTGGTCTTAACATTTGGCCGGCTTTATTGAACTTAGCTGAAGGAAATGTCTTGACAAGATTCACTACTAGAGTCACTAAATTTGAAAAGTTCTGGGTTAGTTATTTTTGCAGTTACTGCAAATTAATTATTTATTTTCAAATTGCCGGCTTCCGGCACTGATTTATAAAATACCAGCTTTTTACCGGCCTCTGCTATATTGGCAGTAAAATACCGGCCAGGCCGGTGAAACACCAGCCATCTGGCAACCCTAGCAGTTAGTGGATTATGGATGTTAACCATGTTGCGTCCACATCGGTCTTAATCTATATTTGTTAACATTTGTAGTTTATTTGAGATATAAAATGTTATTAATACAAACATTTGTCATGCACCAGGATATTAACAAGTCTTGACATCGGAAAGGTTTATGCATGCGTATTTCGGCCAATAAGCTCGATGCGCATGTATTTTAAGCAAAATTCACTTAAGCTCGTGGTAAAGTTTAACAATTTGCGCTAACAAAAGGAAACGTTCATCGTGGTGCACTGCGTTGACCGGCCTCAGGTTTGTTCCTTCGGTAACAGTGTTTTCATTACTGAACGATAGGCTTGATTTACCGCAAATTTTTGTCAACCTCTGCATTTCATTACAAGATCTCTAGATAATCATCGTTAATCAAATGACAATGATTAAGACCCAATTCCTTTTGTTAAGCTTGTTCAAAAGTTTTTAGTTGCAAAATACGAGCCTATTATGGGTATTTGCGGGAAGAAATTTGATAAATTTATAAATAATTCGCACAATTTGCAAATGCTGTTATAACGGATACATCAGTGCTTTATTGTTTTGTGCACTCTCACTGCTTAATTTTCAGTAATATCCCATTCGTGATTTAACGCAATGTACTTGTTTGCGAACAGTCCAATAGTTGACGCGATGGCCTGCAAACCTACCTCACCGCAGCTGGTCGCTATTTCATTGCGCATGTGAACGCACAGCGCCCTTGTCCACCGCTAGTCTACGGTCCACACCAGGGGTGGCTAAACTACGGCTCGCGGGCCGCATCCGGCCCGCCAAATACCTTGCACATTTTTGCAAGCACCACGTTTCCGACTGTGGACAGCAGTGCAACAGCACTGGCTGCTACCTGTTACGAAAATCACACTATATCTGGCCCTCCAGTGGCCAGGCAGTCGCGAATTCGGCCCTCGAGACAAAATGTTTGGCCACCCCTAGTCTACACCAAGGGTCTCAAACTAAAATTGCTCCGTGGGTCAAATGGGGTCTTATAAAGTGACCCGGGGGCCGCATTATGACGCTGACGCAACATTGGCGGCACCTGCACCTACACCAGAAACAGTTTTTACATCTTATTTCCTTCTAAGGATGTTGTTAGTTGCAGGCAAATCATTTCTAGCCGTCTGTACGTTTGTTTAAACTAAAAGGCAACCTCTTCACTCGCTAGCCGAGCACTGTCAAACGAAATAACGTAAACGTTAATTATTTGAAAATTCTGAAAAAGTATCGCGAGCTGCACAAAACGCATTCGCGGGCCGCGTGTTTGACACCCCTGGTCTACACTCGAATCGTTTAACTTTGCGTTGTTTTGACTTCACATTCAAGTGTATTGGAGGTTTTGTTGTATATCCGATTAGAATCGAAAGAAGCAATCACTTTAGAGTGCTACCGAAGAGTTATTAACGGACAAAGTGGTGAGAACCTTTAATTCGCGTTGTGGCTTGTCACATTCAAGACGTCAGCTTGCGTAGTTGAGAGACTGACCTGTGCTCCTGCAACAACTAGGTTGACCCCTCAACTAGTAGGGGTCTCTGTGGAATCGTATTCGACCGATTACATTCGATTCCACAACAACCAAGTGTTGTGAATTAAACGTAAATTTTCAGAATGTCTAGCCCTTGCAGTCGGCAAGTGGAACTAAAAAATAGTGAAATAAGAAAAAATAAAAAATTGGGATATTCTGTTGTGAAGGCCATTCGGCCTCGGGATGTGCCATAACGTCGAGACTTTTTTTAGAAATCACCATGGCATTTTGGGGGGCCCGGAGCTGGGCTGCTACGGCACTGTGTGTGATGATGGAAGGGCTGAAAGGAAAAGGGTCGTGAATGGAGTTTAGTAGAAAACACTGAAAGTATTTGCAAAGTGGTTGGTGATTTCCAAGGAAGGTACGATATTCCTCGAAAAATTTCCCATGCAGTCTCTACGAACAGGTTTTGAGGGATAATTTCCTAAATGAAGTTCACCAGCACCTTCATTCTACAAGGCAATACGGAGAGATAATAACTGCAACAATGCAAATATGTAGTAACAAGCTTTGATTTGATTCTTATGCACACAACTCGTTCGAAAACCTCCAGTGACCTAGGCTGTTTGCTGGTTTTGATGAGAGACATAAAAGGTGGCAACTGTGTTGTTTGCCCATGCAAACAAAACCACGAATGCGTTAACTTGGCTAAGGATAAAAACTTAAAACACATTTATCACATGACGGCAAAGTGTGAACTAGAATATGGCATAGTGACGATATACGGTACATGTGTTCCAATCGGGAACGTTTCACATTCTGGCTTTAACTTTTCCGAACTTAATTCGTTAACTCTACTTACAGCCAAAATGTCAAAACATAAAATATGGTTTTCACTTCGCTACTTGTTCTTTCTTCCAACCATTAAACTTTTGATGGGTTTCTTGCAGTACGATAAGCATTTAGAAATGGAAACATTCCCAAGTGAACGAAATGCCTAATTGGTCTGGTAACTTCTAATACACGGCTTCGAAGGTATTGATGTTGGGCCTAGGTATTAGATAAGTCCATGTAAAGTATGCTCTCGACAAACTGTTTTTTAAAGTATTCTTTACGAAAAACGATGCGAAAAACTTGCAATAAAACTTTGGTGAGCCATCAACAATCCAAAATTAGCGCTGAGGCAAGCAGTATGGCATGCAAAAATCCTGGCCGAACTTGTATTGCTTTTATGCATGTCAAAGAATCAAAACCCCACCTTTTCTGCGAGCAGTTAACGCTAATTGACCACCAGTCTCAATAAAGCTGGTGCTACAACGGAAACTGAATCACGAAAAGTTAAGACAAAGTTATTTATGTTTACATTTTTTCAAATCGTGACACCCATGCGTTTGTGCATAGAATATCAAAATTAATTTGCAAGTTTGTGGCAAGTAAGAGTCGGTGCACGAATTCAACTAAGAAGCTAAATTTGAGGCAAACTGCGTTGTTACCGTAACTGCAAAACCATGGCGTTTGTTTGGATCATATAGCTAGATAATCTTCAGAAAATCTATGAAATGATTGTCATCAACGTTGTTCACAAAATAACACATGTGACACGACAGCCAATCATTCATCACAGCCACGCTACATCTGCTTCATCTAGTCTTGTCACAACTTCGCGGGGTATTGTGGCAGAAAAGGGACAAAAAGCATCGTACATCTTGTCCCGTTGAGAAGTGACGGTGCAATACATGGCCTTTCCTATTCAGGTGTGGTGATTGCCACATGACTGTGCCTACAGACTACAGTACATTCAATACAAGGTCTCTCCTACACAGATGTGCCTGCAGCAACGCCTTCCCGTGGCACCTCCCTGATATCGCAAAGGTTGCTGTGTAAATAGCGCAACCGGTTCGTCCAGTGGTAAAATTTAGGCAATTGCTACCACGAAATGCACAAAATTAATAGCACACCGGTCGTCGCCGCGTGACGAAGGATCGCGATCGTGTTTCAGGTAGAGGGACTCGATCGAAATATTAGCGAGGAAACGAGCATGAACAGGTCGAGGAAGCCAAGAGTTACTCCTGGATATTGTTGGCATCTCTTCAATTAAGCGTCGTGGTGCTAACACTGCAGAGCTGGACGATGAGACTGAAGACTCTTCGACGCAGACGTTGAGCCGGAAAAGTTTGCCCAGGCTGGAGTAGGGATATTTGTACGCCCTCAGCTGGAAAACTGCGTTGATGAATGAAACCCACTAGGACAGGGGTTCCCAACCTGGGGTACATTTGCCTATCCGAAGGGGTACACTTAAGGTTAGGAATAGAAGATAAAAATATATTTACATGTTGTTTATTTTCAATATTTATACATATATCACTTAATATTATTTTCAAAAGCCATTCTATGTTGATTGTTACATGCATGGGCGCAATTTGGTGGGGGACACGCGGGACGTGTCCCCCCACTTTTTCAGACGGGGGCGACATAATATGCCATGTCCCCCCACTTTTTTCTCTTTAGGTTTCGTATTTGGAGAGGTTTCAAAAATAAAAGTGGTGTTTGCCACGTTTTGTGTGAAGAGCTTTTCATATTAGATGGTAGGCCGCATACAGCCAGTTCATGTTGAAACAGAGTTTGGTGTGATATCACTGATTCTGTTATTTTACACATTTTAGCTTCAATAAAATAATTTCTAGCATTTTTCAAGTTTCTACAGACCGTGAAAGATGTTTAACTGCTTCTGTCCAACATTTTACCCTGTGTGGTATACTGATAGAAAGGTTATTTTCTTGTAACAGTGAGAGTATTACAGCTGCACATGTGAGAGACCACAGTACAACCATGGTTTGTTCCGTGCAGAAATGTAACTGGCTTTGCTGTAACGTTGGCTGTCACGTATTCGGAAACAGACAGCGTGTAGTTTAATGATGCTAGTGTATATAATGTTAGAAAGTTAGATTTTCAGGCGAATCTCTGCGAAGCTTTAGCCTTTCAACCACTGGTGAACAGGATTTCAACCAAAACGTTGGAGAAGTAGTCTACAGCATTTACCTAGCTGTATATTGACCTGTAGCTCAAAACGAAGGGCTTGAATCGGAAATAAGGATAAAATATACATTTATCCTAGCTTCTTGTAATGTCGCGACAATGGTGGCCAACTAATCCAAAAGTTATTTTTTCCTTGACTCTTACGCTTTGTGCTTGTGCTGAATGCATTGGTTCGTAAGTCATCTGATTTACTTGAGTTTAACCAAACCCACAATGCAGCATTGTTTTCATCCAAGTGCGAGACATTTGCTTTATAGATACATCACACCTAGTTTTGTTCGACATTCTCTTCGTGTTGAAGGTGAAACTTTGTACTTTTTTGCCAATTCACCTTTGTGCATTTTGATTTAATCTCCAACATATTTTTGTGTCGTTATGCAAGTAGAGCTCTTAGAATGAAACTTTTGACATGGTGCAGAGTTATAAGTCTAGCCGGGCTTTTCGGGCCGGGCTTGAGGCGAGCTTAAGTTTGTGTAAATATTTCGGGCTGATTTCGGGCCTGCATACAAAACGTTTTTATAACATTAAGAGTAACGACTGTTTTCTTTCGTGACGTAGATTTGCTGTGCTCACCGCGGTAACTTCTGTGAGTGAAGTGATTGTTATTTTTCTTCAGTTAATTCTGTTTGCAAACACATCTGCGTTCTTTTATTCTCCGCTGAGATAAGTCTCACACTGTTTTTGAGAAGGCGACAGCGGTGAGGAAATTAGCATGCGATGGCGTTACGTCGAAAACATCATCCACTCACGCGATTCTTGACTTGTTTCAAGAAGTCTACAAGCCGGCTATTCGCGTCTATAGCGCTATCCTATCCTAAAAAGTTTCTTTTAGCGCTATCCTAGAAAGTTTCTTTAATACCTGCGCCATCGTAGATAGTTTCGTGATAATTTCTTTTTTTCTTGAGATACATTATATTCCACAGTATTATCGCTGACTTACATGCTGCGTTTGTGCCAGATTATGCCAATGTTTTGGTCTAGGTGGCTGCTATATCCGGTGTGATAATGCGTGTAGGCTACCTGCAACTACACCTGCACACCACCAGCGGCGGTTCTAAGGGGGGCTGGGTGGGCCATGGCCCTCACAGATTTTTGGCTGGCCCCCTGCTTGTCTCCTCCAGTTTTTTGCTTAATTTCTCGTTCAAGTTCGCTTGATTGGCGCATACAGCAGATAACTCTCAGTCAGCAAATTTTTAAAGGATTTGAAAACTTTCTAGCGACGGTTCTGACGATATTTACAAGCCTGTACTGGGTTTGATAGGTTTAATTACAGCAAGAGTGTGCAGGTCGTTGTAGGGGGGCATTTGCACCAAATTCACTAAACATGTTGTCCGTTAGTCATTTTGTGACCAAACGTGTTGTCGTTTAGTCATTCATTTTCATACCCGTTTTCCTGTTGGGAGAGTTGCGGCCCGCGGCGTCAGCAATTGCAGGACTCGGAATACCTCACGGTTTTCAGCAATTTCAGATAGTTCTGCAGGCTACACACCAAGATGGGATCAAGCAAGGTCTGAGGTGTAATCACAAACCACCTGTTTCTTGGTCGACCTCAAGGCTGTTTTCCCGTAGGTGTAGCCAGTAAGACTCGCCTAGCCAAACTTTCCTGGGACATCCCGGTCACATTGCCGAACCAACGTGACTGACCTCTCTATTCAGATTGGATTGACATTCAGGGATTTAGGAAATTCCCAGCTATGCACTTTGTTGCTAAGTGTCACACAGTGAAATATTTGTAAAAATCGTGTCTCTGCCTCTTGTACTTGAAATAGCACTCTTTCAGTCATTACCCAAGATTCATGGCCAGTGATGGGACCGGTCCGCAAGAACCTGTTCTTGGAATGTCTTTAATCTCGAGAACTGGTTGTTGGCATGGTTTGCCTCAGGAGACTGTGATGATGAGAGAACCTGTTGTTAGTGAATCGTGGATTGAGAGAACCTGTTCTTAAAAAATTTGAATCTTACCACTGTTTCTGACCATAGGTGAGGATTGGAACAAAGACCGATTTAAAATCTGACAGCTTAGCGATGTTTGAAAGTTCTCGATTTGTCACTACAAAAGAGCGATAAAGGTATCCATCTCCTTGTTCGGTCTTCCGTCACTCGTGAATACCACCCCAAAGAACTTTGAACTACTCGACCCGCGTCAGTGTATTGCCGCTTACTTGCAGCTGTAGTGGATGCAAGCCATTCGCATCACGAACCGGCGTTTCACAACTTGTGGTTATTATTTAACTTTAAGTGCTGGCTTGTGTGACCTGTTATTGCGCCAAGCGAGTTTTGCTCCAGGCCCGTAGCCAGGTTTTGGGGAACAAAATACATTTTCAGGGCGGCAAGATTTTTGCTTATGTAGAATATTTGAAATAATTTTATTTGGGAACAACAAAATTTGGGGGGCACATCCCCCGAATTCCACCCGTGGCTACGAACCTGGTGTGCTCTAGCTCTAACTTATTCCTGATTCGCCGCATTTGTGTGCGTGCACAGATCATGTGCGCTTATCTCGTTTCTGAAATTGAATTTGTACTATAAGCGTGCGGGACTGCGGATCACGTTTTGTCCTTGTTCTGTTACTGCACCATGACCAAAGGCTTCATGTCAGTAAATATTTGTGCATCAGAAAATCGGTGAAACGAACTTCAAAATGGGTGAGAGCAGGGATGTAGTGCTAACAAAAAAGGTGTGGGAACGCACCCAAAAAAATAGCCATTTTAAAACAGCTTCAAACCCATTTTAAAACAAAACGTGAAAAAGGTATGGGAAAGCCGTTCCCACGCGTTCCCGCCCCACTGCACCCCTGGGTGAGAGCTAACGCATTGTTTCAGCTCAGCAACTTAAAATGTCAGGTAGCTTAGCCGGGAGACAGCACAAAACTCATATTACTAGGCTGCTTCGTTGTTCGCAGCGATCGGGTATTCCAGCCAGGGACGCCAGAGCAGCGAAAGGGCAGGGAGACAGTAATAGAGTTGGGGGTAATTGAAACTTATAAAAAAAACAAAAAAACGCTACTAATTATGCTTGTTTCTGTTCAGCAACAATGGTGACCTCAAAAATAATAACAGAAATTGTAGAAAACCCTTCTGAATTTTCTGGACGCGCAAATATCTTCAGTAAATTTGTTTCAATTTGGTATATATAAGCCCAGGTTTTTCAAGGTGTTTTAGGGACCCGATTCGGGTCCCTAGAATTGAAAATCGGGTCCCAAGAATCAGAAAAAATTATCATCAGGTCCCTAAAATCAGAGAAAATTGGGTTCCTAGAATCAGAGAAATTGGGTCCCTACAGGCCCACACCGGGTACCTGTTGCAGTTGACTGCATCGCCTTGAACTACTGAGACTAGCACAAGAGAAAGATGGCAATTAGGGGCATTAACTAACAGGAAAGCAACCAGCAGCAATAGGGCTCCCTCGACGAGTTCACTCTACTACTACTAGGTTGCACTATCATTATATAGGGACAAATTAACTACGATAATTCGCTTGTGGTGGCTATCACAAGGACTTGTAACTCATGGGCACCATCTAGCGGTGATCGTTTATTTACATGTGGCGCCATCTACCTGCCGCCACATCCCTAACATTTTCCTTAAAAATAACGCTGTGTAAACCTTTAAAATCACCTATGATATTGCTATGAAAAGGCACCGCTCCCGTTGCCCCTTTTCGAAAGGCCAAGGGAATGCCCCGCCATTCCCCGATCTCCAGTGTCCCTGATTCCAGCAATTCTACATGCAGTCCACATCGCCACAATCTGAATTCTACAAACTGCAACGACGAACTCCTCTCAAGCAATGCTACAAAGCGTACACCAGATAGGGTCGCACAAAGCAGAAAACCAAGCAAGTGCATTTTGAAGGCCCTGTTCAGAAGATGCTAGCAGGCTAGTGCTAAATCGACGCCGAAAAGCAAACGGATGATCCTGCAGCTTCCAGCAGTGACACGCTCATCGACTCGGCTGTGACAGTTATCCAATTCATATACAGACTATGAAGAAGAGTGTTGATGCTGACAGCACACACTCTTATCGGAGCCCAACACACACAGTGAACGGCTGTGAATTAACTCAGCCGATACGGACCCAAACTTCTGAACATGAATAAAATTGACTTCACGGCCATTAACCAGTGATGCCAGGTTATTTTGCAAAAACAAGCAAGACAATTTGAAAAACAAGCTCGAAACGGAAAATTTAACCGAAAAATAAAATACAAAATCAAGGAGAAAAACAATCCCAAATGAGCAAATTTACACAAAAACACGCCCAAATTGCGTTGTGCAGCAAGTTGAAACAGTGAAAGTGCCATAAAATAGAAAAAAAGGCAATCCACAAATCAGAAATCTGAAAAAAACAAGCAACTCACAAGTCTTCAAAAAAACGCAACTCCACAAAAAAAAAACATTCCGAAATCGCGGGAAAACCGCAAAGTTGGCAACGCTGCGCGCAAAGCCTTTCACGAGGGACCCTGTCGTTTGCTTCTAGAGGGCTATAAAGTATATGTAAAAGTCTATGGCGTACTCCCAAGATTTCTCGAAGAGTAGGAATTTGGTCTGTATTCATGAACTTAGGAAAGGGGATGCAGGGGCTCCTTTTGCACCCCTGGATTTTGAAATCTGGTATTTTCCTATTAACGTTTTAGTAGAANAAGTTTCGAGTGTGTAAAACAAAATTTCACCACTGTCTCCCCTATGGAAAAGTGCTTTTGGCGACCACCTGGAAAAATCCTTGCGACGACCATGTCTGTAGTGCTATGGCCGGGACGAAAACCGCACTGAGTATCCTCCAGTGCTAGTTCAATTATTTCGTGGCATCTTTTTTCAAGGCAGTAAGAATACACTTTTCCAGAGAGGGTTAGGAGAGAGATGTCTCGATAGTTGTTGCGTTCTATCCTGTGTCCCTTCTTGTTTATGATGATGATCATCCCAGTTTTCCAATCTTTCGATGCCATCCAGAACACCGGGGCTCTTGACACACACGTGTCAACCAAATAACTTCTCTGTTCAGGGCTTTGATCTTTTCAGGTCGCATGTCATCGCAACCTGCAGTGATGGTATTTTCCTCCTCCAAATGTACATCCTGTGTGCAATGTTCCCTCTAAGCTGCGCGCCTGAGCAGCTGCTAAGATCCCTCCGCGCAGTTGCAACAATGCTTGCAAACAATGCGCAGTTGCAAAAAAATGTGATTCAGCGCACGCGCTTGTTTTTCCGCGCAGCATTATTAAAAATTGGAGGGAACATTGCCTGTGTCCGAAGGTGTGACAATGACTGGGTTCAAAAGATCTTTGAAATGCTCTCCATCCGCAAAGGATGCCATCTTTGCAGTTTGTAAGCTCTTCATACCTAAAATCAGAGCTTCATGCAGTATAAGATGCATCCTTTCTTATCATTCGTTATTTACATATTCCTGCCCAAAATCGGTCTCATTCGAATGGAAACAAACTTGACGAAAAGGTGAAAAAGAATTAAAGTGGATTACAAATACTTGACGTTGCTCGTTATTAGTAGCTGATTCGGATTTCGAAGTGGTGGTTTTGACACTCACAGTTTTGTTCAATGTTTCCCTTCACTGTTGTCCTACATCAGGGGTCTCAAACATGCGGCCCGCGAAGGCGTTTTGTGTGGCCCGAGGTACTTCTTAACATTTACTTTATTTAGTTTATTCACCGGTGTTGACAAGTGCTCGGCTAACGAGTGAGCAAGTTCCTTACGAACGTAGAGACGCATAGAAATGATGTGCCTATAACTCATGATACCATTCGCAGGAAATGAGATGTAAAAGCTGATTCTAGTAAGGTTCAAATACTGCCGTTGTTACGTCAGCGTCATAATGCGGCCCTCAGGTTACTTTGGAATTCTATACTAAACCCAAAATCATCGGAAAACATTCCTAAAAAACGTAAGAAAAGCAACAATACACTGTGAACCAAACAAATACTGAAATATTAGTGTTAAGCCGGGCCCGGCTAACATTTAGCTTGCCAGGGGGACGGTTTGCACACCAGCCCGGCCGTCAGTTACGCCACTGATCCAGTATCACAAAAAAGTGTTCACAATGCACTTCACTGATATCCTATATTACAGGAGTGGCCAAGCTGCGGCTTGCGAGCTGCATGCGGCTCTTTGAGCTTTCCGAAAAATTATATATTTTTTTTTTATTTCTGTTGAAAAGTGTAGAAATATTGTAAAATGGTACTGACTACTGTGGTAGTTAGCGTGCCGTACAGCATTACTTTACAAGTCGTTCCAAAAAGAATTAAGATCTTACAGAAGCGTAGATTGCAAATAAATTCGTGTTTTTAGATTTTTATGTTGCGGCTCTTTGTAACTTTGGTTTTACGATGTGCGGCTCATATATAGAGTAGGTTTGACCACCCCCGCTATATTAGAAGAAATTATTAATAAAAACTATATACGCGTATCTGTAAAGCAACGAGAAAAATAAACTAGCATGCACTGTTCATCCTTTTCAATGTGTGAAGCGGTTTTACAGGGTGACACAAAAAAACGGTCATCACCAAAAATCGAATAACTTCCAAAATTTTATTTAGATTGACACAAAACGTCAGCTGCATTAGGTCGAGCCTGTGTAGCAGATATCTCCAAAGTTTCAAGTCTGTACTACAAAAACTCTTTGTTTCACTGGCGCTCAAAAAATGTGCTCC
>JGI24159J19872_10011357_pt1 | contig 11661 bp, 6 predicted proteins | sample Ectturendosymbi4_FD_19872 | JGI IMG/M metagenome (IMG submission 19872) | reverse complement strand
CCACAACACTCCTCAAAGCTTTTGACGAGGAACTCAGTCGTATGCTTTCTCGAGTACGTGAAAATATGTGTAAACGTTTTTGGCATACTCCCAAGATTTCTCAAAAATTTGTTGGAGAGTGAAAAGTTGGTCTGTATGGCCAGGATGAAAACCGCACTGGTATCATCCAGCTTTGGTTCATTTATTTCGCGGCATCGTTTTCCAAGGCATTTGGCAACGTCAATTTGAAATACAGTATTTCAAAATTCCCGAAAAGCATCGCGGACTCCACAAAACGCCCTCGCGGGCCGAGTGTTTGAGACCCCTGGTCTACTATGTACCATGCACTTGTTTGCACCGTCTAATAAAAATAGAATAATTGACAAAATATTCCCATTTACTACAAAATTGTGCGGAAGTATGTGGTGAAAGTCAAGAGCCACATAGATTTAAAAATCTGTGGCCAGTCTTTGCATTTTCGTGTGGAATCGTAGGTTCAAATGCCCCAAGCAACACGTTTTAGATGTTTTAGTTAAATACTCTTGTTGCTGATTTAACATAACACCAGATGTACAAGCACGATTTCCTAACTGTTGACCTGATGGAAGTTGTCGCATTTGCCAAGTGAAAGTTTCAACAAATTATTTACATTGCTTAGGATGAATTGCAAAGAGAACTCGCTCAGCTGAGGCGACGACCGAGATGGACACCATCTGGAAACCCAAACTATTCGGTATTTCTATCGATCTATATAAAATGTGTCATTTCTTGATGTTTTGGTCACGTCATGCGATACCTGCTGATGCTCCAACCGTTTATAACGAGCGGTGGTAATTGTTCAACGAGAATGTCACCCACTTTGAGACAGGTCTCCAATTTAAAAAACAACCTTATGTGGTGAAAAGTGAAGGTGGCAAAGCTGCTGTTTTTTACTTAAATAAAGGATTTGTACAAAAGCTTTTCATCTTAGTATTTGTCGTCTTTGTCAGTGATAAACTAATTTAAGGTTTATTTTTGGCAACTTTGCATTTCCAAGCAATGCTGCGTTAGGTATATTTTGCCCGATTCTGATACAAGGGTTTTTTATTCTACTCTTACCCTTTTTGTGGCGGTTGCGTTCAGAAGGTCATGAACCCGATGACTTCAATGTGGCACAGACTCGAGTGCAAAGCTTCAGACCAAAGCTTTAATGAATTTCTCCAACAAAAATTGTTTTACTCTGTGTGTCCTTTGCCCAAACGCAGAGAAAGCAGTGAATTAAATTTCAGCAAGTTGCAACTATCAATGTTCTTTGCGGGTTTGTTAAAAAAATTTGCGAAGGTAAAAACGGTCTAACGAGTCTAATTAGCACCGCGTTTGTGTAGAAGTATATCGTCATACTTTTACACGCTGGCACGGTGTGCAGGCTCTGACGAACTTCATTGGTACATACCAACGTCCTTCGGTACTTTATTATCACCATTACGTACCTGCCTATACACACAGTGTAGTGAAAGTGAAGAGAAAGTCGTCGATGCTGCTGTGCGTATCTCGATGTGTAGCACACTTCGTTCTGCGTGTTAAATGTCATGAGAGTTCAAACTAATCGGTACTGCATGTTGATGACTTGCAAATAGCTGACCCGTACCCAAACACCAAAAACGATCAGCTTTTGGAATGTTTTTGAAAAACATTTGCCAGCGCGTCAATGTGTTGCTGGATGCTTGTGCTTGGTGCGTCAACCCCAAATTGCTAGAAGGCAGTAGGGCATAACTGTCATGCATGAATTCATTTAAAATGCCAATAATTGTAAATATTTACCTTGTTTATTTGTACGGTTTCGTTACCAAACATCAGTGAAGCTTTCTGCTTTTGTCATATGACTCATCCCAAACATTTGCTCATTTTTCATGTTACTTTCGCATTCCATAGCTGTGACGAGTCAAACAACATTGTAGCATCACTTGGGGATCCACACCCAATTAATTGAAGCATCAAGTTACTGGGATGTTTTTGATGTAACGACTCGAGGGAGGCATGTGTGCATACCCACAAGTGAAATCCCGACCGACGTTTTCGCTTCATGTTTCAATATAATCTCTGATAAATTTTCTTATTACGCTAAGCACGAGGACAGACTATAGATATATTTTTAAACCAGTCACATGGGTTGAAAAAGTGAACTACCTTTTGAAACATCAGTTGTATCAAACGTAAATAGCGTTAGAGCTACGCTGCATTCAATGACTGCATTAGAACGTCGTTGACTGCATGTTATACATTTATCACTCTTTATAAATACAGCATATTAATACAAAACATATTAATACAGAAAGCAGGCTAAAGATTCTTTCATAAAATAACTATAATATTACCTAATTAGAACTACGTCGTTCTTGTTGTTAGCCGACAGTATTCACCAATGCTCTCCTAACATGGACTCGAACTTAAAAAGTCGTTAAATGAAGTGTTTGATTCACTCATGGTGAAAATTAATGGACCGAAAATCTCCAACGAGATATATTGGTGCATTTGAAACGAATGCACTTCCTCTAATAAGAACATTTTAAAAGTTTTTAATGCATGTCATTTCAAACTTTCGACGATTCGCTCAGATTTGCTGCAGAAAAGCCCACTTCAGGTTAAAAGCTGACTTAAGACCACAATTCGCTTGGATGTATATTCGTGGCGTATTTTTGTAACAAATAACTTGCGGTGAGTTAGTCCAACACAGACCAGTAGATAACGAAGTTGCAATTACACTTGATAAGCTTTTAATTGAAGAGCAGGTTTGACTGAAAATGTCATTAAGGAAAACGGCGTGAATACGAATTGAAAATGGTCTCACGCAGAAAGCTTGTATAACATTTTTCCAAGAGGCATGCATTTTTGTTGGCCGTGCAATTTTCTAGAAAATTATGCAAAAGAACTCATTGCCCTCGTTAAAATACACGACCATGGCCACTCACATCACTGCTCGCGCCGGTTCTAGGACTGCAGCCACCTGGATAACTACCACTGGACAACTTCCACCCGGACATCTCCCACGTAGGAAAATTGCCTGTTCTGGCAACTGCCATCCAGGACATATTGAATGCTCTACGTTTATTGCTATTAAAGCCATTTGAACTCCACATGTTGCTGCTTTCATGTGAAAAAATTTGAAATCCTGATAACAAACGTTTTTTCGTTCTCTAACCAGTTATTAGGAACCTTCACTTCAGCTTTAATGCTGTTGTGTGGAGAATGTCGTATTGATGTCATTACATCTTCATAAGCATTCTCAAGTCAGTGACGTCCTTAATTTTTTATGAGCTTTTCATCTTTTTTCACAACACAATTCTGTCTTGCATAAAATTGCATCGTATTCATTCCACGCACTCATCAAACCTGTTTACTTCCGGGCATTTTAAGTTCTGTGTATTGCTTTACCTTAGTTTTTGATCTGTGAGTTACATGGCAACAACAGCAATGTTGCAAGCTGTAACTCACCTTGGCAGCACTGTATCGAAACAATAATACCGCAGCAAAGCGGTTCCCAACCGCCGTGCTGTGAGAACTCCTCTAGGTGCCGCAACGCGATAGTGTGAACTGGATTTGATAGCTCGTATATGATGTGTGAAACACATTATCCTAGGTGGCAGTTGTCTGGGTGGCAGTTGTCCAGGTGGCTGTTGTCCTGATACCACTCCCGCTCTGTTAACAAAACGAAATTAATCAACACTAAAAGCAGTTAAGGATGAATTCCGTAAAGCACGTTCAATTAATCTTAGGTACTGCACGCAAAGCATTTTGGGTATATGTTGTCGCAGTGCATAGGGGTCGGTTTTGAAATCAAATTAATTTTGCCAGTGGCTGGTCGTGATTTATTCGTCAAGTTTTTCGAAGACCTAGTGCTTTTTGCTGCAAGAAAAAGTGCATAGTGCAGGTAATTCCAGCTGGTTGGTCACTTCACCAAATGACATTTAACTGTGTGTATTAACAAAAATCGCCATCAAACGTAAGTCTAAACCCTGTTTAGAAACTTTTCCATTTAATATTTAAGTAAGCAGTATTTTGTATATCAAAAACAAAGGGCCTTCCCAGTGACTTAGCAGATAGTTGTAGCGCTGAAGCGAGAGAGCTTAGGCCAGGGTGATTGGTTGGAAAGTTGCATTCGACAAATTGGCCACGCTTGAGCGCTTTATCTGTTTACAGCACTCAGTGAATGACATCTGTCCGATTTTAAAGCACTAATGGTCAGCAGGTATATCTCAAAGCGTGACCTTTGGTCGAAAGATATTTTCCAAACTAATCCGCCTTGCCTACGTTCTCACACTACATATCTGTCCGATATAACAGTTGATGTGTTATATCTATCCGATTTAGAACTTCGTCTTAAAAATGTGCCCAATATAACCCGATATTTATTTTGTACAAACGGCGCTCCATAGCGAAAGCATTTTTATTGCAGTTGTACAGCAGACAATACAGTAACTCCGGAGTGTATCTGCGAAGAACCATGGAGCAAATTAACACCCGCGTTCAAACGCTGGTGGTCGATGTGAGCAGTCTTAAAAGATGGAAGAGTGCAACTGACAGAAGACTGGAACGGCTCGAAGCGTCGCTCAGTGACTCAAACAGACGGATATCAGGTCTGTTGTTTGTTGTCTAAGTATTCTTTATTTATATGGTGAACCTGCGTCTGCCGCAATTAAACCACAAGGGCACACCTTAACCATTACGGTAAGCATTTCCTATTGCTGGAGATGTCCAAGACTTTATCGAACTGGAATGAAACACTGGTAAAGATATCGGTTTATCTAAAACCTGCATGCCTATAACGGCCTACTAAACAATGGGCCAACAGGAGTTTACGGCGGTCTACTAAAGAACAGGTATTTCAGTAGGCTGCGCAAGACCCTGTTAGGCCGCAGTAAACCCCATTAAGCCGCGGTAGATCCCACATGACTGCCAGGGATTTGTGTTTTGGTAGGATGCTGTAGAACCGCTTATAGACCTGTGGTTTAGTATAAGCAGCAGTAAGCATGCAATATAGTAAGACCCAGTATAGGACTGTAGTTTCTAGATGGACCCGAAAAGATGTTGCTTGTATCTTGGACCAGGGGCTCTGATTATTCTTCAGCAGAAAACACGCCGTGGTGCAAAAACGCTGGTTGTTGACAAAGTATATCACGATAAGGTTGCGTGGTTTTGCTGTGCCTATTAATTTCATGCACGTATGTTTATGCGTATAGTGCCATATCACTGTAAACAACCACAAGTATCAGCGAAAACAAAACCGATAGGCGATTATATCATCACAGATGATTTAGTGAAGTAGTGTCGAAAAATCACATTTTTACCGGACTTGACTTAAAGCATCATGATTTATTTTGAAAGAAACAGTTTAGATGAAAATACTTGCACGATGAGTGTAACTGAAAAATCCACGTTAAAGTCGTTTTAGGGCCGTTCTTTCTTATCCCGTTTCAGTGTTTTTGCAGTTTGTCCTGAATCGTTCATTATGATTTGAATATTGTGATGATGGATATGTGGGTGATTAGTATGCATGCGCGAATTTCACTCATAATGACCTCATTCCTGGTATGCTTTCGATATCTGACGCTATATATCCTAGTTCGAAACACACGTATAGTTGCCCGTTTACACCATGTAAAATTTTTGGTCAATCAAAGAAATCACTGTGAAAATTTATTTTTATGAACGAAAGAACCATTAATTTTTCAAAAAACTTTCCTTAAATGGGAAATCGTTTGAATCTGGAAAAGACTTTTTGAAAAAAATTATTTTGCGAAAATATTTCTGCCAAGAAAAAATTTTCATGACGAATTTTTTTTCTGAGCCCAATTTCGCCAAGTGTTTCACATTGACATTTGCGAATAAACCAAACCACGTTGTAAATTCATCTGCTGCGTCATAGAAAATCATCTTTTGGAAGTTACAAACTGCGTGGCACTGATAGAAACCTTGCGTAATTTGACTTTTTTATTTTGGTGACGGCAATTGGCGGCAGACCGAAGCCGTATTTTTGCTTCTTGCCGGGGAGGTGAACGCCTTTGACCAACGAGCGCTACGGCGATTCACTCGGTGGTCGCGGGTCAACCACTCTATGGTTTAGACAACCAACAGGCGGACACTACCACTGAGCTATCGCCGCCTCAGCTAACCAAGCTTTCGCCACCTTGCACTTAGATTAGTCTAAGTACAGTGGATAGATGTGATAGATGGAGGTGGAACACTAGACCACAAGCGTTAGGCAAGGTTATCATGCATGACTGCAACAACACTCGTAGCAGACTTTGTAGCACAGTTCTGTTCTTTACAATTCGTAACTTGCATCAGAATGATTGTTGTTCCGGAATTAGATAGGCTTTAAAATGTGATAGTTGAAGAACTGGATAGCTCTGATGTTAGTAAAAAGAATTGCTTCCAATTTTCCAGCGCTTGATAGGTTAGGCTTGATTAGCAGATTACCGTAAAAGAAGATAGATTTCGTTGAGAGAATCCAAAGGAACATATAAAAACACGGTTAGCGATGATTTGTCAGATAAAAAATGCTTTAAGAAACAAACACGCAGCAGATGAATTTACATTGCTTATTTGCAACTTTCAGTGGAAATACTTTGTTGGCGGACTTGGGCGCATCAAAAAATTGTATATGTCAATACATTTGTCAATTAAAATAACCTTTTTTGAAATGTATTGTCAATTAAAATAACCTTTTTGAAAAATACTGTTTTGTGTGAAAAAATTTTGTTTTAAATTTATTTCACAAAAGAGGTTAGTTTTGCGAAGACCTATGTTTTTAGAGTGATTTTTTTGATGCAAAAATGTTTGCATGGCGCAAGTGGACCATCGTACACATGCGCTTCTGTCCATTATCCTTTATGCTAGTTCACCGCACTTTCACTGCTACCTCTAGGTTTGCGATAGAATATATTACGCGTATTGCTACTCATTAGATGAATTACCTGCTCTGCTTCACGTCCGTCCTCCCTTTTGAGGTACCTTTGCTCTCTCTTTCTCTCTAGGTATATATATGTATATATATGGTAACGAAAATTTGGCATTTAGAGTGCTTTCAGAAGTCTGCCTAATTGTCACTGCAGGGTTCGCCATTGCAAGATGCGTCTAAGTTGTACAGTATGTGCGTTAATTTATTCATCGCGTTGTCGCGTACCACACAGATACCTCGGTTCTGTCTTGCATATGCCAGTTGTGTCATTGCCGAATGCGAAAGCTTCATCCGAAATCTTTTTCAAAATTGTTGGCGTATTTGATATCTGCCGATAAGTAACATGCCTCGTTGCTCAGAACACTCTCGACATCTTCAAAATCGGATCCAAGATAATGCTCCACGCGGTAGTGCAGCTGAGGAGAATTCTCAAGAAATCAATAACTTGCAAACAAACCTTGCTCAGCTTCAGGAAGACTTGCGAACTTTGGAAAGCGCTGTAAATTCTCGCCAGATACGCAGCAAGGCGAATATTCTTGATGAATGTGAGTGATATTGGATTCTGTAAACTGAAGTAAATAGTAAAGTCACTGCATTTTTTTGTGCGCTGTCGCTTAAAAAACTATCCGCTGCACGTATTAAATCCTAACGAATGTGAATTACTAGAGCAAGGAAACGTCCAACTATTGAAAATTTAGCTATACTTTTTCTTTTAGTAATGAAATATCGCAAAAATCACAAAACTAAACACGCTTGTTCGTCTCAGTCAAATCAACTAAACCGCACGTAAGCGTCTGAGGTACACTGGAGAATGATGGATCGACTTCAGCGCGCCATGGTTCATTTGCTAAAATGAAACAATTAAAGTCATCAAGATTTTAAACAAAAGATCTATATGAGGAACATGGCGCAAAACCTCTTCAGAACCTTCTGCAGAGATTCTTGTGCCGCGAAAAATTATGGCAACTACTTTGCGGTCAGTCGAGATTACTTCAGTCACGGTTGCGAATCCGAGGTACTTTAACAAGACATCAAGAGATGTTAGAACAACCTTGCTTGTGCAGCTAGATTGCCGCTAATGGCTTATTTGGTTTGTGTTTGTTGTGTAGCTTTGCGTGGTAATTTGTAATATTTACTCAAGCTGAGTTGGTTAGTTTTCCAGGACACCGTTTGCGTAATGTTTTGTATGCGTAGTTTTATACAGGTAGACTTAAAACATCTCGGTTTCAATATCTGTTCAAGGTAATTCATATTTTGAAAAAAGCAGCTGTTCATTAGAAAACATCGTTTTCGTCGAAACTATCGACTTGATGAATATGTCTTTTTCGCAACTAATTTCCTTTTCTCACAAGTTCAAAACTACATAATCAATTTTGATTCATAGCATCTTGCGTGAAAAATTTACGAAGACAAGATCGGGAGCGGCATCCGCAGTCACGTCACGCTGTGCATGGCGGACATCAGCTTTGCATCATGTGCTGACTATCCGTTACACTACGAGGGACCAGCGAACGCATCTATTGGGTTGCTTTTATCTAAAACATAGAGTTAACTGGAACGGTGAAGGCAATCCACGCAAAGCAAAGAGATAGATAAATACAATAAAGTAGATGCACATTCTGAATTCGTTATATAATTTTTTTCTCTAATTACTGGAACCGTTTGCGTTCCGCAAGTGTGCTTGGTTGACTGGAGTCGCTAACTGGTATGGACTATGGAGGAATAGACTTGATTTGCTTCAGTAGTGCAATGACACCAGAACAAGAACTTCATTAATTGGTTTAATAGACCATAACTTGGCAGTAAATATGAGCAGATGAAGTGCATGACGCACGATGGCTCAATCTCGGAAACTGACTTAATTTAGCAAATGAGAGCGGCGTTGTGCTAAAAGAAATTTGGGATGCCGTCAGGCAATTTAACAAAATTTTAGTGAGTTTCCATAAATTTTCTCTGAAACGAAATGAAGAGCAAAAACTAGGTCAGCGACTTCTTGGAGTCACGGAATGCCAAAAAACGACCGCCTCACAGACTCCCCGTCTCGTACGCTTGGAACGTTTGATTTTGGACGTTATTATTATTCAAAACTTGAGTGAGGCAAAAGGCACGACGCCATTGGTAACCACCAACCTTGAGACTGCATGCAATTTCCAATATAAGAAGTTTCTTCTTGTGCTCTTGCCAAAACGTTATCTCCGTTTTCGACCTGCAGTTGGCGGTAACTGTCACAAAGTTAGCTTTTCTGAGATTAGCAGCGTTACACGACTTGCAATATCCACCTCGTCCCCACGAGAGGCAGTGAACCTCGCTCGGTGATTTGATCTTGTACAATTTTTTTATCTCAGCCGAACGGACAGCGAGACTCGATGTTCCAGCTTCGTAAAAATCCTCGTCTTGAGTTGATTGAGTCACATTGCTGCGAACGCACTTTTGAAAAATAACGACCGCCGATCTTGATGTATCACGCCTGCAGTTTCGGTCGTCGGACGTTTGCTTTTTTCGTTGCTCCGACTATTTAATTTCTAAACACTGGTGGCTTGCTATACGCGTTTACTGGGGTACATTGTCTCCAGCTTCCGAGTTTGGTATCTTGCCGTGGGTCCTTTTGTGTGAACACACTCCTTACAGTAGTGATCCACGATGGTATGTTGTTGGGATTGCCCAGGATGTCTTGGAGTTGCTGCGTCATTCTTCCGTGGGCTGATGAGATGTTCCATCCCGTGTCTTTAACGCTGTCGTGTTCGGTTAATTTCCAGTTGGCCATTTTCTTCGACTTGTTCTTGATGTCCTCTGTGGTGATCTCTTGTGTGTGTTGATTTGGAACGTCGAGGCATTCATCCTATGTCCGCTCTGTTATGTTGTTGCGAATTTCCGGTGCTCCCCTGAATTTATTATTAATATATTATTTATAAGTACTTTTGTAGTCTTGTCAGCACAAGTGCGTAGAGGTAAGGTTAGAATTTTGATAATGCTTCTATTGTTGTTGCTTGAATTTTTGTGAGTTTTTTTCTCTGGTTTCGCAATGCAAGCATTGTTCGTGAAGATCCAGATACGGGATTCGCGCATCTTTATCAGAAATCAATTTCGTAAAGTTTTCTTTATTATTGGTCTTAATTTCATTGTTTATTTTTATGAAAAATTTTCGTACGCGGCCGGCAGCTCTTCACCTCTCATGCGTCTGTTTTCAGCCACTACAGAGTTACATGAAGTGCGGGATCTCCCTACAAGACACGGAATATCTGGAAGCAGCCTGACATTAAATGGTAAGAAACTACGGCAAAACATACTGAAAACATATCAGCATAGTGTGCCCACTGGGTAATGCTTAGTCTATCTTCAAGAATTTAAAAATTGATTAGACAGCTCCAAAGGAAATGATGTAAAACATCCAGGAAAGGTTGCTGTTAAAAATTGTTTACAAGCTTTATGAAACTGCAACAGAGTTGTATCACTAACAAGCTATATCATAAATTATTACGGTTGTGGAGTTGCATATTTCATGCAGAGTACTACTTTCATCTATAGATTTAAGTTCAGGATATAAAGGCTATAGAGTGAAATTTTTGCATTTGAGTTGATGCGTGGTACAGATAGCTATGTAGTCTCACGGAAAAAGAAGCGATGGATCGCACTGCAAAGATAATCGCTCACCACAAAAAGCTCAGTTTGTGGAGAAGTTACGTGGCTCGTAAAAGTTATGTGACTCAAGATGAGGATTGCATGTTCACTGAAAAACTGTTTCTCCGACAAGAAAGTGGATGTCATAAAGCCATAAGCGGAGACACTGAGCAGCTTACACAAGTTTGAGCACTGTGGTGAGACTCTGACGCCTATCAAAGGAAATGATTGGATAATCGATTTATTTGCAGTCACGAATCTGCTTGAACTACCTCTCCATGTTGCAGAAGAATTTCTGGATATGACGGCTGAAATAGAAAATTGCATTAATTTTGTGACTTTCAAACGAAAATATCCAAACGTTTCAGCAAACGTAAATTTTTGGGTTTCTATGTGTTCAACTTATCCGACCGTATCCGTGTGTTGTTCAATGGCTGATTCCAACTGCGGCAACTTGACTTTGTCAATCAGGATTTAGTGCAATGAGCGCACTGGAAACGAAGTATCAAAATCGGGTGGACGTTCGTTGATTTAACATGACTTGCGATTGTGTTTAAGTACGAAGAAGACATTTCGAAAGCTTGTAGACAGTATGCAAGCACATTCTTCCTATTAGTCATTGAAACATGTTTATGAATATAATTTTTTATTGCAAATGTTTCGCTTCTCATCTATTAATGATTGATTTTCGGAAGATTGTGTACACACGCTTCTAAGTTTAGGTGGTATGTGTGCTAGTGTTGCGAGTACTTACAGAATTTAAGTTTTTCAAATTTGGGACACTCAAAAACAGTTCGGGAAACACTAGCCAAGGGGTTCCCAACATTTCTCTGATCATGTACCCCTTCAACATTTCGACACATGAACATGTACCTGTAAAATTTCCTCTAACAAAAAGGCTGGGTTAAATAACAAAAATCCATTGAAATTTTATTAGAACTTTCAGATTTTTGAAACCATAGAAGTAGACTCCGTTTTTATGCCTTAGAATTAATTTGTTGCGGTTAATTTCAAAGTTCATTTGTTTTTGAAAATAATGTTCACTGATATATGTATAAATATTTGGAAATAAAAAATATATAAACCTTTTTTCCTTTCTATTGCTATACCTTAAATGTACCCCTTCA
>JGI24159J19872_10011356_pt1 | contig 11661 bp, 6 predicted proteins | sample Ectturendosymbi4_FD_19872 | JGI IMG/M metagenome (IMG submission 19872) | reverse complement strand
GTGCGCTTATCCCCCCAAACAAAGCTCCCAGCCCCCCAAATTGAAATATGAAATACTATAAATCAGTGGAGTTCTTGTCAAGTTTCAAAATGTCAAGACCCGCTGCACAAAAGTAAAGCCCCTCTATTGAAGACTTTCTGGGCCGTTCATTGGATCGTTTATGAGAGCATTCACAGTTACATCAAACAGCCGGTTTCGTTGCTTGGTTTTAACACGACACAGAGTTGAAAATCTTCTCTCTGGCCAGGTTGTGGCAAGTGGAATGGATAGCACATTGCAGCAATATTGGTTGTCTCGTGGACGATACTAGCCCAGTATGGGCTCTGCTTGACATCAGAAACAATGCGATTACTCAAATGTTCCGAGACGAGCAAAATAAATTCGGTTACTCCCACAGAACTGTTACGATGGAGACAGTCCCGTCGCCACGGGGGGGCTTTGGTGGGCTTAGCCCCCCCAAACAAAGCTCCAAGCCAAATTGAAATTGAAAAATTGAAACGTGAAAACACTATAAATAAGTGGTGTTTTGGTTAATTTTGTAATGTCAAGCCCCGCGCACAAACGAAAAGCCCCCTCGCAAAACTGCAAAGCCCCCTATTGAAAGCTTTCTGACGACGGTTCTGGATGGAGGTCGCGAAGCCGATCATTATGGCAAATGCGGTCCATCAAGGTTTGCAAGGAAGCTATTTTTTGATTCGCTATCTCTTCTTTCAAAACCCAAAAAATCAGATGTACGCGATCATCTACCGTGTTAACTTTATCTGAAATGCGATCGTGATGAATAGCATGAAATAGCGAAATGCGTTGTGTTTTTTCCAGGCTATTGGCTTTTTGGAGTTGATCAGAGCTGAGATGATTATCCAGGGGGTATTGGCGTGGAGGCTTGTCAGGCTCCGAAGCGTGCATATCACTATTCTTTCCTCGGCCGGTGGCAACTGCTGTATGCTTTGAACATTACAAACATATCATTCAGCATGCAGAGTGAACAAATTCATTTGTGGAGATTCATCAAAACATTGCAGCTTAATGCATGATTGAGAAGTCTTATTGTTAGATGTTTATGACTGACTGTCAGCTGAAACTGACGATGTTTTTGAGATTCTAACAGTTGAATGCTGTACCGGTACTTCCTGCACAACAGAATCGAAAGAATCTTTGCATTCACTGCTGCTGGCGTTTGCACTTTCTGACTGGCTAACAGCAAGAAATTTTGTTAAGGATTACTACAAAAATAATGCTTTATTCGTAGATGGCTAGCTTTATGTTTTTCTGCGAGTCTTTGTGACATTATCTTCTGTAAATACTCACACAAGAAAGTAAATGTATAAAATTTGGAAAAGGCTTGGCTTGCTGAAAACGTTTGACGCCGTGGATAAGACAACTTGTTAAAAGCGCCAGACTCAGTGGCATTCAAAGTGTTAATTATTACGTAACGTCAGGGTTTTTCAAGGTGTTTTAGGGACCCGATTCGGGTCCCCAGAATCAGAGAAATTATCATCGCTACCGGGTCCCTAGAATCAGAGAAATCGAGTCCGTACAGGTCCTCCTTACCTGGTACCTAATATTTTCCTTAAAAAATCTGCGTATTGTAGCCTAATTGTTTATCTCGTAAAAGCTGTCAATTAGTTGTTGCGTTGCATGGGATTTCAGAGATGATTATGATGAATAGCCGAGGTTACTGTCCGCACTACACTTATTTGGTGTGAGGCGAATCGGTTTTGGAGGTTAACTGAAACAACAATTCAACTCAGCTAAAACGTTTCGTGTTTGTCCAGATTTAATGTGGAAGTACCAATTTTATGGGTCCACAGAGGAAATTATGGGTCCGTTTTGAACTCACAAAACGCCTTAAAAAACCCTGTGCTGACGATCTAGCAATCGTGCATGCTGATGAAGACTGGCGGGCAGTGGAAGGGTTGCTGACCAAGGACATGACAACTGTCGGTGAATACCTCCAGACTTGGAAGCTAAAGCTCAGCACTACAAAAACGGTGTCGGCAGCCTTCTATCTTAACAACAAGGAAGCTAAACGTGAGCTAGTCGAATACAACAATGAAAACCCTGCCCTACTGCTCTGAGCCCAAATACCTCGGAGTAACGTTGGACAGGTCGCTCCGACACTTTGAGTCATTTCGCAAGAAGCTGACATCACGCGTCGCGCTTCTGAGGCGGCTTTCTGGCTCCGGCTGGGGTGCTGGAGCAACAACTCTGCGAATAGCCACCTTAGCCCTGGTGCATTCAACTGCAGAGTACTGCGCACCTGTCTGGTGCCGCAGTGCTCATACCCGCCTCATCGACCCCGCCATCAACGACGCCTTGCGAATTGTGACTGGATGCCTGCGCCCTACACCAGCGGTCAACCTTCCAATTCCAATTCTCGCAGGCATCCAACCTGCTGAGCTTCGTCGCAGTGGAGCCACACTGTCTCTAGCGCGCCGTGCCACGGAGCCTAGACATCTGCTCCACTCAGCACTCACCTGTCCATCGAGTGCAAACGCACGGCGCCTCAAATCGAGACACCCATTTGTACCCGCCGCACAACACCTCATCAGTTCATCTGACAACAACAACATACGTGCAGCGCAGTGGGCTGATCACCAATGGAATGCGGGATGAGCGGAAAACCCCACAAGACTCCGCATTTTCATTCCAGACACCGGCACCAACCCACGCGGAATGACCCTCCCAAGAAGAGCCTGGGTCCGGCTTAACCGCCTCCGCACTGGTGTCTGACGTTTCCGCTCCTGCTTGTACAAATGAGGTATGGCCTCCTCTGCGGCCTGTGAGTGTAGCGCAGAACAAACCGTCGACCATGTCGTCCTCCAATGTCCAATCCACCAACCTCCCCATGGACTGCATGCCCTGACGGTTCTGGACGATAAAACAATCGAATGGCTGCTCAACACCTGCCCCGAGATCTAGTGCGGCCAAGCAGTGGTTTGAACAACTAGCTCAAAAGTAGAAGAAGAAGAAGAATTACAGTTTTTTGAGAAATCGTAATTGATTGAACTGATTAAAAATGACATTGCCAATTTAAACGTAATCGACGATTACTTTCGCGATTAAACTTGGAAGTCTTCACCCTACATCACTATGCGATGAATCGCGGTTTTGGAAGCTGGGTTTCCTCTGTTATGGTTGTTTGTTATGGTTATGTTTCAAGGCAGGCCATTAGCCCGTCTGTGCGCATTAAATCCAGATAGTCCAGCGGCAAGCACAGCGTTTACAGCTGATGCTCACTTTGTTCCAGCTAACCTTCCTGTTGGCCGCCAGAATAATGTAGTGCCTAGTCACAGTCAGCCACAAAATTGAGAACTTTTCTTAAAAACGAGTTGAAATGAAACTTCGGCAACCGGAGACAGCGGCACATAACGAGGAGAGGTAGTGGTTTTATTTGTATATATTCAGAGTGAACCTATGAATCTAAGTGCTGGAGTAGGCTATGGATATATAATTAGCACAGTAGTTTAAATAAATTAACTTTGTGTATATCATTACCACAGTAGTTTATGTATATATATAATTAGCACAGTAGTTTGAATAAATTAACTTTTATTCAGAGGAAAGTAATTTAACCCAAGTGGAATGCACCTTCCCACAACGTTGATGAGTAACATGTCAACAGAGATCATCTACGTATACTGGCAAAAAATTCAATGAAAGCAACGAGGTTTAGTTAAAACCATTGACTTTTGGTCCAATAGACAGATGCGTAGCTATATAGGTTCATTTCATTTCAAATAAAAAGCCACGCAATGCCATGTTGCCTTTGCAGATGGTCCAAAGGCCGTCACACAGCTGAAAACATCGTAACCCGCAGTTTTAAGAAATATAGTCAGCAATTTTGAAATTTCTAAGAACCGACTTTTCAGCATTGCTGAACGAGTGTTCAAGACGGATAGCAGTGGCGTAGCCAGCCCAAAAATTTGGGAGGGGCCAAAAAATTGGGAGAGCCAAAATGCTTGATTTTAGGCGAATAACACTATTTTGTTTGGAAAAACGCCTCTCAAAGCACAAAATGACTATATTTTCTAAAAATGTTGGGGGTTATGGCCCCTCTGCCCACTCCCCTGGCTACGCCTATGGCTGATAGATATCGTTTGACTGATAAATGATTTGAAGTGTTGATGTTATCAACTGTAACAAACAGTTGTTAAAGCCGTCAACAAAAAGATATTAATTATTTTTGTTTAATCAACATTTAAAGTGTTTGTTGCAGTGGCGTAACTGACGGGGTAGTCAGGCGAATTTTCACCCTGGCAAGCTAAATGTAAAAACCAGCTCTCCAGTTAGCTTGTTTAGGTTTTAGTGTTCTTTTAGTTTTCAGTAGGTTGTCGTTTTTTGGGTTTTCGGAGTATTTTCCGTTGATTTGGGGTTTTAGTATAGTCATCCACGTTCGCATTCACCATATTTCTCAAGTTCGTTTTCTGAGTGTTGTCTATTGGGCCCCCTACAGTGGCCAGTGGGCTTCTTTCAACTACGTTTTGCACCTGGCTCAAATCTCTAGTTGCGCCACTGGTTTGTTGACTGCATCAACATCTCAGTAAACACTTTGGTGATTTTCCTTTTTTCTGCTGCTTAATCTTGACAGATTCGTGATTTTCATCATAATTGCATTCATTCATATCGTATGTTGTCTGAAAATATACTTTCAATCCATGCAAATGGGTTTGTTTTTTTCTGAGGATGTTTCAAGACAATTGTAATCGTGATTACTCTCAATGTAATCGTAATCGATTACATTGTAATTTTGTTCAGTGGTGAGTTTAAGGGGAAGCTACCGAGGCACTTGCCTCGGGTCCCCCGTTTTTGGGGTCCGCCTTCAGGAGTTACGCGTGTAAATTTTCCTTATTTTTGGTGAAAACACTATTATCCACTCATATAATGTACTACAAAGCAGATAATAAGTAAGTACTCTGCTTTCAAAGACCCCCCTACAGAAACTAATATACAGGTACTTTGCTTTCAAAGGGGCCCCCAACAGCAACTGCAATTTGAAGGTAATCTGCTTTCAAAGGGGCCCCCAAGAGCCACAGAAATCTGTAAGTACTCTGCTTTAAAACTTCGTTGAAGGGGCCCCTGAAAGAAACTAACGTGTACGTACTCTGCTTTAAAAGGCCCCCCAACAACAATTATAATGTGTAAGTACCTTGCTTTCAAAGGGGCCACAAGCAAGAACTGCAATGTGCAAGTACTATGCTTCCAAAGGGGCCCCAATCAGCAACTGTAATGTGTAAGGACCTTCCAAAGGGCCCCCAACAGCAAGTGTAATGTGCAAGTACTATGCTTTCAAAGGGGACACAAAGAGCAATTGTAAAGTGTAAGTACCTTCCTTTAAAAGGGCCCCCTAACAGCAACTGTAATGTGTTAGTACTATACTTTCAAAGGGGTCCCACCACCATCTCCAATAAGCAATAAAAGAAAAGTTTCAAACCAACTTCTATACCTAAAAAAATTGTTTGTAGTTTCTTCCAAAAAGTTCTGAAAAGACCCTATCAAATAAGAGCAAATATTTATACCAAATGATAATTTTTTTTGTACCAAATTATGATTGTTGGAGATTTAAGTGTTTGGTTTATTGAAAATTTTTTGAAAATGCCACAGTGGAACAGAAAGTATCCAAGTTGATGAGCAAAAAGAAGGAAAAAGGAAAATATGCCATGTACAAAAACTCAAGTTTTGTAAAAATGAAGTTGATAAATAGAACATATTAGAAACATATTTTTATCCAAGGATTTATTTTTTAGGTCTCTGAGTTGAAAACGTTAGACAAATTTCTCATTTCTTGCGATGTTGTATCTTGGTGAACATTTCCATCAGAAAATAAGACAACAGGCAATTTTCTAGCAGGGACCACACTACATCTTTCAATATATAGGACATTTTCTTCTTAGTTTACAAAGTAATTTTGTATTATTGCTGTTGTGGTGCAAAGACTGTTAAACTGTGAATAAGCAAGGCTACATTCATGCTTCTTATCAGGTAGCAGAAATGCTATTTTTTGAGTATTATGAGTACTCATCTTTTCTACAGATAGGCCAGGTGGTTTGAATTTAGCCTATGCTTGAAGTCATAGGTTATTTGAAGCTAGACTAGTAAATGGTTGGTTTAAGGTGACTTGGTAGATGATGCTAAAAGATCTTTGGCAGCACTTAGCCAGTATAACTTGGACAATTTTTTTTTCTTAGCACAGATTTAATCAATTGTGTAAGCTACTTGCTGCAGCAGAAATGTTTGCAATAAGGTATATGATGGATTATTTCCTACTTTCGCACATTTTTCTAACAAGCCGTGTCAACACAAGATGAGGGCAGCCTTGACTAATCCAAACTCAAAGCTTTCCAAAACAAGTCTGAAGTTGGATGCTTTTGTATGCTATGCTCTTGCAGTTAAAAGGATGAAATTTCAAACAAATAGTATTTGGAATCTTTTGGGTTGTTGTTTAGTTTCATGGATACCCATAAAGCCATGACTGTGAATAAATTCAGGCTACCAACTACCAAGCATTTTCTCAAAGGGGGAAAGTGTGAAACTTTCAACTGGGTAAATTTTGCAGTTTATTGATTGTGAATGCAGAGAAACGGGGCGCGAAAATAAAGAACTGGGAGCGATGCCAACTTGCTATTGCCTAACTTTTATGTGTTGCCAGCTTTGTCTTCCCAACTTTCAGTGTTTTCAAAGTTGTGTATCATGAACACCCTTTTGCATTCTCTCCTTCTGCTATGTCAGACATGCCATAGTCTCAGGAACGTGTCCTTGGGTGGCCTTAACTTAGGCTTGATTAAATGTGCATATCATGGTTGCCTGAGTATGATGACGTCATCAGAGGGCTCCCTTTTTGATCTTGCCTCGAGACCCCCAACCCTAAACCCACCACTGCTTTTGTTTATTCGTAATCATAATCGAGCATTTGATAAGTGATCGTAATCGTAATCGATTACATCTGTGATGCAATCGCCTCATGTCCGACTCTGACTCGAAGGGCTTGTGACTCTGACTCGACTCTAACTTGACAAAAATGAATCGGGCACATCACTGCTTAAAAAATTAAAATATGTGTAGGCTGCAGTCTGCTGTGAACTGTAGCAGCGATTTCTGCTATTTTTGATCAAATCCAAAGGGCACTGGTATGGAAATTACCCTGGACGAAAGTGTCCACTAGCCATACGTGAGTGGTAAGCTCAATACGTTCGACTGCAGCTAATGGCGGATTGTTGAAACAAGGCAGAGCGCAGACGAAAAATTTCCCGTAATTGGCGTATCCACTAAATAAAAAAAAAACTATTCCTGTCATAGAGCAGTTGAGCATTGGCTATGCTCCATCCAGAACAGAAACCGCCAGTCGGCTACTTTCCCTCATCGTCAACAGTCTGCAGTAAATCGGACATTGCCCCATTTAACGTATCAGAGAGAATAGAGCCACAATATTAATCGAACAATTAGCCTGTCAGAGAAAATTTTAATTCAATCAAAGCTATTATCCGGCTCTTCCAACAACTGGAAATTTCACTCTTGCTCCAGCTCCTGTTTCCTGTTCCGCCTACGGAAAAAATCGAAAAGGCCTACTCCCGGCGGAATCCACTCTGGCGCTCCGGCTCCGTGATCACCTCTGAAACAAATAACTGGCAAGCCGGACAGTGATCATCTCAAGTAAAGACCAGACCAGAAGTGGCTACGAATCCGGAGTGCCGGGTCGAATCCGGGAGTTATCTTCGTTCTTTTCTGAGCCAAAGCGGGAGTCAAAAACATGTGAAAAACCGGACCCGTGTCAGGAGGCACTTTATATTTTCGACAGGAGCAGGAGCCTGTGTGGTCTTTAAGAATGTCATTTCTTTAAGTACAAACAATGCTGAATTTCGGTTGCATCGATAGCGGCAGGAGTATGAGCAAAATTCGGTTCGCAAATTTCAAAATTTCGACCTGAATCCGCGCCAGATCCGGTCCACTACAACATGACACAAGCATTCCGACTCCTGTTTCACTCAACAAATATAAGTCAAGCAAACATCACATAATATCAAAAAGGCTTAATGGATCGTGAGTACTGAGTACTATCATATCTAATTCTCTATAAACACTATTCTCTCTACTCTGGATGCCTTATATACAGTAATATCAAAGCAAATGAAGCATTGCTGCAGACGTGTAAGAATACGATCGTAAGTTTGCAGCTCGACGTTTGCTGCACGAAAAGGGTGTTTTTCGAAATAGAGAACTGATCACGAACCATTAACGCTTCTTCAGCAAACACAAAATCCAATCAGAACCGTCGCCAGAAAGTTTTCAATAGGGGGGGTTTGGGTTTGTGCGGAGGGGCTTGACACTAAAAAATTAACAAAAACTTAACTGATTTATAGTGTTTCATGTTTCACATTGAGGGGAGTTGGAGTTTCGTTTGGGGGCTAANCCCCCAAAAGCCCCCTCGTGACGACGGGACTGAATCCAATTCCAATCCAGTTTCAGCTAAATTTAATTTATTTATTATTATTCTTTTTTGTTTATGAGCAGACACGAAGTTCACAGTATGAACACACACACTCTGCAGAACGCAGGTTGATAAAAACAGACGAAACAGAACGTAGTACAAGGCACTGAAGCCGGCGAAATCACAGGGTTACACACACGTTTTGCAACTGCATTGAAGACAGAACCATAGGGTTACAGACAAATTCTTAACAGTACACTATTGTTAGCTAACACGCAACACTTGTTACAGCACTACTGCGGAGTAGGGCGCTAATTCCTAAACTAGTCTAGTCTAGGTAAAATGCGAAAGCGGTGTGGCTTGACACGCCATCGATCAAACGGACACTGCAAAGTTCGATCACTCATTCACAGAGTAAAATGCGATTCTAATGTTCAAAGAATAGTGACGAGAACTAACAATCTGACTGCATCAAAGCACGTAACCATACGTTGTTAGATTTTCTGCATTTTCGAGAAACAGGTACTTGTATTTACGCAGCAGAGCAAACAACAGTCATGCTGAATCGTGCTTGGTGCAGCCCGATTCCGGATCCAAGAAATCCAAAATCAAGTCCATGCACACCTCTCCTAGAGACCAGTTTTCTAAGAGGCAACACGAAGCTGTCGTTGATAAGGTGTCTGGAGTCACATTTTTAAACTCTGTCTCCGTTTTTGTTCCAAAAATTTTAATCCGGATCCGGGTACGAATTTTTTCATATTTGAGAATCCGATTCCTCTGTTCAAACTCCAGTGTCAAGCGAAATTTTTGACTTGCGAAAATTCTGACTTCACACCATGTGCGCATGCACAGAGTAATATTCTACATACCTAATACGCTGATAAAACTGATTATTAGGGTTGAGGAATTCGTGTTTAGGTAAGTGTGTCGGTTAGGGTTTNATTTAGGGTGAGAAAAAGAAAAATAATTGAGGTCAACGACTATGTCCGAAAATTTTAAATGTTTAAAGTTATTCCATCGCTNTGGCTTATTGTGGGTACCTGATATCTAACCACAATGTTTTAATTTACACAACACACATCAAACAAGTAATCGCCAAACTTTATTCCTTTGCTCTGAGAAAAAAAATAGCTGAAAAACAATATCAGGTCAGAAATTTCGCAGACGTCAGAAATTTTGCTTGACACCGGCAACCATCGATTCAACTGAGCTTCAACAATGATTGTGCCCTTAAGCAATGGCATTTGTAGAAACCAGTGATAGCGTGACTCGAGTCAATGACTCGACTCGAGTCAAGATTTTTGGTGACTCTGACTCGACTCGAGTCACGTTGAGAAAGATGGTGACTCGACTCCAGTCACGTTTCAGAGATGAGCACGGATCAGGACTGGATCGGACTGGATCAGGACTGAAGCCAATTTTGGCCGGATCAGGACTGCAATTTTTTTCAAAAGTGGCGGATCAGGACTGGATCGGACTGGGAAAATTTTTTTTGTTTTAATGTGATTTTTCTGAAAATATCAAAAATTTTAGTTGTCATCCGATTGCACAGGTTTGCTAAAAGGTAGTACATATTTTGCCATCTAATGCAAAACTCTGCTGGGACTATTTTGCAATTCGAACTTTATTCACCTTTCTTCACATATAACATTGAGTTTTAGTAGCAACGTGAATATAGCTGAGTGGTTAGTACAGAACTGTCGCCAGGAAGTCTTCACTAGGGGGCTTTACGTTCGTGTGGGGGGGCTTTGCGTTTGTGCCAGGGGGCTTGATATTGAAAAGTTGATAAAACTTACAATGATTTATAGTGTTTCATATTTCGATTTGGGGGGCTTAGTACGCTGTTTGGGGAGGCTAAGCCCACCAAAGCCCCCCCGAGGCGACGGGACTGGGTTAGTATCTATAGTATCTATGCCTGCTGTGCGATTGTTCGTTGTTTCTGCTCTTACCATTTTCTTTAGCTTAGCATGTGGAGGTTGCACCTTTAATAGGTGTGCTTTTAATGTACTTTTTCAAAATGTTTAGGGTTTAGATTTAGGGTGTATGCTTAAGCGTCGGTTTAGGGTTTACCTTTATGGTTTAGGTTTAGGGTTTAGGTTTTGGGTTTACATTTTGGGCATGTAACAAGGACCTTACGCTAATCCAAGTGTATCGTCCTTGTCACATGACCAATCCAAGCAGTCGGACTCTCCTAACGGCAAAATATCTCCAGCAGTGTTTATGCCTCTGATGCCTAGTAGACCCTGCCTTGTTAAATTTTGGAAATGCCAAAAGGCTGTGTCTATTTTGCCACATGAGGTAAAAGCACTGCTGGAAGTATTTTGCCTTCTACCAATCATACTCGGCTAAAGGCAAAATAGCTCTAGTAGTTCTTATGCCTCATGAGACAAAATAAAAATACATGATTTTACATTGGCGGATCAGGACTGGATCGGACTGATGATTTTCAAAAATTTTGCGGATCAGGACTGGATCGGATTCAATTTTATCGGATCAGGACGGGACTCGGACTGAAAAATTTCACAGTCCGCTCATCTCTGCTAAGTAGTAAAAAGTTGGGTTCTACATTGTTTTACCTTACTCCCACAAAGGCTGATCAGCAGCTCTGGTCCATTGTCTACTCTATACTACTCCAATATACAGTACTGTGAACTGCAGGCAAGATCGTATAACTGTTATGCAACAATAACGTTCTTCTTAACTGCACAACAATGAATAACAAGTGACGTAACAACTCTCAATATTTATTGTTCCGCTATCTGCATTCAACCTCCTTTACAACTCACTGGCCTAATTGGAGTTTGAATGCGACACGGTCAGGGCCAGCCATAGCAGGTGCGGGGCAGAGATAAGCGGACTGTGAAATTTTTCAGTCCGAGTCCAATCTTAATTCGCAAAAGTTGAATCCGATCCAGTCCTGATCTGCGAAATTTTTGAAAATCATCAGTCCGATCCAGTCCTGATCCGCCCATACAAAACCATGTATTTTATTTTGCCTCCTGAGGCAAAATAGACACAACCTCATGAGCCATAATAGACACATCCTTTGCCATTTCCAAAATTTAATAAGGCAGTGTTTATTTTGCCATCAGAGGCAAAAGCACCGCTGGAGTTATTTGCCAATAGGTGAACCCAATTGGTAGAATTGGTCAAGTGGCAAGGATGATGCACTTGGGTTAGTGCATGCTGGTCTCTGTCACATGGCCTAAAACACTGGACCTGGACCCAAAACCTAA
>JGI24159J19872_10011355_pt1 | contig 11661 bp, 5 predicted proteins | sample Ectturendosymbi4_FD_19872 | JGI IMG/M metagenome (IMG submission 19872) | reverse complement strand
GTATAACACAGCAGGTAAGTAGAGTGTTATATAATTAACTGACAGTTAACAACAAAATTAGCAATACAAAACCTAAACCTTATTCAAATAGAATGAAAACATCCTTGAGGAGCTGGGATGGATAACGTGCGTTGCATGGGAAAATCGATCGAAGACTTCTTGAAAAAAGTCTTGTCTACTTGTCTGCAGAATAGTATGATTGGCCGAATATGTAAATTTACAAATGCTTGTAAATTTAAATTTACAAATGCTTGTAAACTTTGTTTTGTTTCTTAGTAAAATGCAATATTTTAGTTTTTCTTTGTGCTTCCACTACAGGAATGAAAAATGGCTAGGCCTACATGCTCAGTAAGATATGAACCACATTTATCTGATAAGGCTCGTTCTTCTGAAGCGTCCAGGTTTTCAATCACAAAAATATGGTATGCCTACCTGATCATAAGTTTTCTCAGGGTATATGATATGTAGAATATCATTCTGTGCATGCGCACATGGCGTGAAGTCAGAAATTTCGCTTGACACCGGGACTAAAACGGGACGTATGGTATGCCTAATCATACNTAAACNGGACAATCGTTCACCTGACAGCTGATNGAAGCCACGTTTTCACTCGTTTCAGAATACAAAATATCTCTCTTAGCGATGGATGAACAAGAAAGTTAGACAATCTCGCAAAACTGTTTACAGCAATGAAAAGTAGGCTAGACCTGTATTTTGACACGACTATCGGACAACTTATAGAGCAGATGAATCATGAAAACTCACCACAGCAAATACAGTTTTGCACCGGACTCGAGTCCTGAAACCCGGATCCTGTACAGCTCTGTTACACTGTAATGTAACACTTGGTGGGAGCAACGAACATTTCTCCCTAAGCTGTTGCAGTTTGCAGGCTCTGCAAATCTGCAATTGATGGTGCCACTGCTGGGCTAGCGCATAACGCTTATGCAATTGCAAAATATGTGAGTGGCAATGCAGTTCGGGCATGCAGAAAGTAATCCATGCAATAAGCATCGTATAATGCAAGGATATTGATTGTGATGTGAGCAAAAGTGCAAGACTTGACAAAAAGCAGCAATCAACAACACAAAGACAAACTTGAAACAAGCTAGGCTATGCAATGCAGATGAAAAACAAAAAGTGTGGCCAAAATGACTTGTATTGATAGCATTTCCATTTGACACATTAGAAGTGAGGTAGTGTCTATTTTGCGTCATGAGGCAAAAGCTGTGTTCAGGTTATTTTGCCTTTAGTCGAATATGCTTGGTTGAAATGGTCACCTGATAATTACAAGTACGATATGCCAAGACAAGAGAAGAGACAAGGATTAGCGTTAGCTTTAGGGTTAGAGTTTACAGTTAGGGTTGAGGATAAGATGCAGTTCTTGCAATGCAGACAAGGAGCTGCAAACAGCTTGCCAGCACTGATACCATGACAAAACTCATTCATCAGACCAAGCTGCACAGACACAGACATCACAGTCAACTACAGTAAATGAAAGCTGGCCATCCTTTCCAAACTTGACATGGACCACGCAGTTAGTGTTCAGCTGAAAGCAGAATAGCTCCAGCAGTGCTTTTGCCTCATTCGCAAAATTAGACACTGCTTAAAAGCAATGTAACAGAAAATTTATCTGCACTATGACTATGCAGATTATAGTTTAGTCACCACATGCCTAGGCTAACCTCTGCTCCCACTTTATAGCTATCTTGAAGAATGTTGCCAGTTTGCCTTGACAGTTAATCACAGCGTAAATTGTAAATAGGCTATAACATTAAATTGTTTTGCAGCTATACTGCATTCATTAAATTACAAGGGATGATAAAGTATGTGTAACACTGTCTATAGAAAGAAATCCTTTCTCAGCAAAAGAATCAGACACTAAGATCTTACAGAGTATATATTTCACCTACGATATAGACATCAGCTTTTATTCAAATAGAATCTATGTGTAACGTTTAACCCTTAAACGCCTGGTGCTTTACCAATCACTATTACTTAATATGGGTCGCTAGTGTAATGACCCGTGTTGATTAATACTCAGTATTATACTGGCAAGTGAGTAGAAGCCAGGACATCGGCAAATTGGAAGTTTTTTTACAATATCATGAATATCACTTGAAAACCTGGCAAACTAAAGCTCAGAAACAAGAAAAATTTCATAAAGTTAAGGATTTCCTGAATGTCACCAAGAGTTTGACAAATGAAAGTGCAAAAACGGAAACATGTAAACTCTCTATATAGGTTAGAACAGCATGCAGAGTCAGTAACAAGGCGTTCGTTGACCCTGTGCAGTATGAAGAAAGTACTGTGACAATTTTATGTTTGTTGCAACGTGGTTCCCCACAGTTTTGGTTAAAAAAATACTAAAAATTCGTAAAACATGGCAAAAATTAAAAATTAACTTTTTATCAAATTTATGTTTTTTTGGTCATAACTTTTGAACCAAAAATGCTAGAAAGCCAATCAAAGCTCAAAAGACTCAGATTATAGCCTAGTTTCCAATGAAACTTGACTCAAAGAATTGGCTCATACGGTTGGGGCCCAGGGCACCATGACCTTGGCCAAAAAGGCTTAAATCAACCCCAATGCCCCACTTATGATGTGACTCACGAAAAACCTAAAACTTTTGAATTAAAAAAAGAATCCAAACTAAAGACTTGCTGCATCTTTTGAGGGTTTGAACAACTCTCTAGCTGAATTGCTTGAAGCATTATGGAGTTGCTGAGTGACACAAGAAACATGAAACCTACTGGCTACCCAGGTAGAATCTCGAGAAAGACCGATATTGAATTATATCGTATAATTTATAGAAAAACTCTTTGCGTTTGTGGTACCCACAGCTTATCAGTGTTTACGTCAATGGTGTCTAACGCATTTGATTTATGGGCTAAAACTTGGTTTGTATGAAAGCAATGCCAATGAGCTACTTGACGATTACATGGAGTATTCAAAGTGGTGAACTATTTGATATGGGTAATATGGCACTTGCAAAAAATTCCGCTCGGTTGTGGTCGCTAGAGACCCACATAGGCATTTCAGAGGTATATAGTTATTTGAACTTTTGGTTAAGAAATCTCTGAATGTTTTAAGTGATAATTTTTAAGTCCTTGCATTGAAGCATCATATTTTACTATCTATGTAAAGCTAAGTTTTGTTTAACCTGTCAAGTGTTAAGTTGTATGAAATATAGTTTTAATGACGGCATATCTTTGTTTTTGCTTTTTTAGGATAAAGTTATCCTCCAAATGAGTATTTGCCTGAAATTGCCCAGAACTTTGAAATTAGGGACTCTTTACAAATATGCATGCTATTAAAGTCTGGAAATAAGATACCTTTAGACATCTGTTAACAGCAAAGTTTGTGTTTTCCAAACTCTTGCACATAGTTGTTTGAAAAAAAGCTTAAACTATGGAAGTGTTTAGTATGGTATCACAATTGCAAAGGAACCAATGTGTAAATGCCTAGGGACAACTATTTATTAAATAGACAGCATTGAATAATCAATCAGTCAACTTTTCTATTTGAATAGGGACTACAGATGTGTAACACATGAAACTAGTTTCCTTTTGCAAATAAATTGTGATTGATTTGCTTGGTGTGGGTCACCGTTATGACTGAACTATTATTGATAAGTGATGGGAACAAGCTTGAATCATTGCACGGAGATGAGAGCAGAACCAGGCAGGAGATTCCTCAAACAGCTGGCAGCAAAGCTGAAGCTTGTAATTGTTGTTGTCAACTTAGAAAGATAATAAGTTTTGCTTTACTTTTAGAAAATGTAGAACTGTGCATCTGATTATAAAATTTGAAATATGTACTGATTTTACTGGTCAGCACAGGCATGGTTATGTTTTTCCTATTTGTTCTTCTGCAAATTGTTTTTTTATTTTTGCAAGATTGAATGTCTATGAAAGAGTTGCAGTGAAAAAATTATTTTTTAATCACCTCTAATGGTTTTAGTGAAAAAAATATTTTTTAATCACCTCTAATGGTTTTAGTTTTGCTCTTTTTTGGCAAAATGCAGCAAATGTAACAGTTATCAAGTCACATTTTTGATCAAATAGATTCAGTTTCAGAGATGTCCAGAGTATTTTTTGGCTTTGTAAATAAACTTTGTTCTAGCTTTGCTTACTGTGTGGAGAAACACCGTTACAGTTTTCATGTAAGCAATTTTTATGTGCAAAATTAGGTGCTGAAAAACTGCCAGCAATTGTCAAAGTCATTGAATACAGTTGTACTTCTAGCTAAAATCAACTTGCCTCTTATGGTATCAAAGTGTTGTCTAGTTTTTTTAGAGAAAGTTAACAGTATTATATGCTTTTGGAGTTATATGTACATTTTTATAAAAGTACAGTATCAAAAACTGGTTTTGCTATCACCAATGAAAATGCACCACACACAATGATTTTCCACTGCTGTACAAGAAAAGAATGCTAATTTGTTGTTGGATTACTGGACTTCATCTACTAGGATATTAAACTGAACTTGCATTTACATTGTGCTCTATCTTTGTCATGCTCATTGCTATATGGAAGGTTTATATGAAATTTGTGCTTTAATTGCATGGTTCTTGTTTCTGCTTACAACATCATACAAAACCTTGTGCTATTCTGTAAAACACAGAAGCTGCCTAAAGGTTAAGTTGAAAAAGCAAGTGAGAAGTCAGTTTTTTTCTGCATTTGTAAATTTGTGTTTGTGTGGTCACTTGATAAATTTATTTTGAAACTTTACCTAACAGATTTTTTAAACATAAAGGCGTGTAGTTCTCTTGGTATATGACTTGCCATTACCCTCTTCACATGATCCAAGCTGTTGTTAATTCTATAAAAGTTCTCCCTTGCATTCTCCATATTATTCTAGTACTGGTGATGTTGTGCTTTTGCAGACTATACCTAAGACAAGAAGCTTATGCCATTGAAGATCGGTTTGAATCCAGCGCCTTACAGAACTTTCACCTTAGATTAGCTATTTTTTGGTTTTCATTCAATATTTTTGAGAAGTAGATTTTCAGATCATTTCAATCAGTTCAGACCTTACTTTGTTTGGCTTGTTTTCAGAAAATCAGAAATGTTACTCAATTTTTTTATTCTGTTCTTTGGTCATTTAGCTTTAGAGATCGCATTTGGTTTCAGTCCTTGAAAAGTTTGAAAGCGACATACCAAGTGATTTTTTTGCTCATGAGGGTGAACAAGATGAATTTTGATTAGGATTCTATCCATAGAACTCCCTTTGTTCTGCCTTATGTTGGTGCCTGAAAACAAAGTATTCTGCATGTTTTGATATTCAGATTTCTAAAGCACATCACTTATTTTGGTTTACTTTTTATTTGCTTTGCAATTCATGGAACACTTATTTCAAAATAATAAATACTAGATTTTCTTGAAATATGCTTTTGTTGCTACCAGATTAATTTGCACTTCCTACTGTGAGGACTTAGCCTTCTAGCAAGTATATCACCTTATTTTAAGAATTGGCTCACATTTACAACGAATCCGTACTTTGAGAATTACTAACAGATATTCCTCATACATGGAGAAAGATTGCTTCATTGGAACATCAGAACAAGGTGTGTTTTTCCCAACTTTATTATTATTTTTGTGCTCTTTTAAGCATTGAGGAATTAGAAGGCATAGTTTTATTGCTAATTTAACATTTGTAGCAATCCACATAGTTTTGCTGATCTTTTGCATGACTGTGCAAAGCGACAAATAGATCATTCTGTGTCAGAATTGCCATGAAACAGCAACTTGATAGCAATGTGTTAACAGCAACTTACAACAAGAAGAGCCTGTTGAAGTTGCCTGCCTAATGAGTTTCCCCACAAGTTGAGTGGCAGGAATAAACCAATCATCTTGCCCTAGCATAGGCGTAGCCAAGGCAGTCATTCCCACAAATTTCTAGCATATCTTGTTGTTTTGTGGTTTTAGAGGCAGTGTCCCAAACAAAATACCGTTGCTTGCTTTAAGTTAAAACATTAAGTCTCCAAAAAATTTTGTGTTGGTTACGCTAAGTGCCGTAGTATTGGGTATCAATTGTGGTGCAACACCTTGCGGTATTATTGCGTAACAACTGTGTTGTGACAACATGTGTTTCCTTCCTGTCCAGTGTCAATTTCGTGCGATTTGGCGCGTATCCAGGGGGGGAGGGCAATTGCCCCCACAATTCCGAGACACGCCCCAAAAATTTTCAGGGCAATCAAGCTTTTGATGTGTAAGCCAAAGAAATATTTCAGCGCATATCACCGGAAATGCTTGCGGAAACCTACTGCATAATTTCGTTGAACCTGATGAAAGCACTAAGGTTCACCAATTGTCCATGATTAATCAAACGTTGGGTACATGGGCGTCGGAAAATTTTACCCAGGGGTTGTATACTAGAATTTTCCAGGTGAAACCAAGAAGTTTCGTAGGNTGGGCAAAAATGGTGAAATTTCTTTTTTTCACTTGAAACAAAGTAAACAGCCATTTTTGCTGAAAATATAATANGAAAATGTCAAATTTCAAAATGCAGGGAGGGGCCTACACTAAGTCCCCTTCTGCCACAGAGGCGTAACGAGAGGGAAGGTGGGCGCGATTCCCCGGGCGCCGAAAAGTCCTAACAATGTCTGTAGCACTTTCTTCAAAAGCAGATTTGCTTCCGAACGACCTCAGGTTCGAACATGCGGGCGCCAAACTTGTCTCTTGCCCCAGGTACCATCTAACCTCGTTACGCCCCTGTTCTACCCCTCCCCTTCCGACGCCCATGGTTGTATGTAGTTTACATGCTGGTGAATTCATGTCATGGCTGACATTTTCCTGAGATGTAAGCTCCCCATCTGGAAGTTAGTGATAATGAAATACTATGTTGTATCTAACCGCTTGTAATCACTAATCAAAGTAAAACAAGGAGTAACACTTTTCTCAGCTTTTTCTGATATACCGGCTTGCTGAATCTGACCTAATGGTGATGTAAATTTAATTTGAAGCGCATCGCAAAAATTCCTCTTTGGTAGCTCAGGCGTGCTTAAAATAATATGCATCTTACCCTTGTCTGCAGCATAAGCCGTAGCCTTAAATGTAAATCGTATATTTTTGTTTTTGTACAGTTTTGAAACTAAATAGCGGTGATGTACGTTTTATATGCCTTGAAGCTCAAACTTCGGTTGAGAATAAATCCAGTTTTAACGTTCGTTTTGAATGAACTTGTTGACTCGCGAGCTTAGCACTTTTAAACACTGATAATAAAGTAAATAAACTCAATGTTAATTATTTCAAAATTCCCGAAAAGCCTCGCGGACCGCACAATATGCGCTCGCGGGCGGCGTGTTTGAGACCTCTGTCATAGACACTGCTTATCAATAACAGCATTCTTTCTAGATATTTAGTTGTTACGATTAAAATTGCATTGTAACGTTAATCACAGTCATGTCGAGCGTTACCGTTTTCATCAATGATTTCATATTAACTTTCTGACGAGAAAAAAAAGCTTGTGTCAAGTAATCACAATCCAACCTGTGCATGGTCTAAAAGTGTTACAACTTTCATCTAATGTTAATTGCCACCCTATCCTTGCAATCAGTTTTAGTGATAGAGCGCATGCAACTAAAATGAAAAAAATGACTTTTTTCCAAGTCAATTGGATTTTGTTATTTGAACACTCATGGATTTTTAAAAATTTAACCGGTTACACTAGAATGGCTAAATCAGCGGTTCCCAAACGTATGCAAATTTATTCAGAGGACATGTGTAACTTTTGCATTTCATAGTATTTAATGACATAAAATCCAAACATTTTTCAAACGCGTTGAGGTATTCTGGCCTTTACTTTATCAGCTGCATATGTCGACCAGTCGCTCAAGAATTGAATAAGATCCACGTCTTATATGTGTGCACGTTTTGTAGAGCAACTACGGGAGTCAGTGTCTAAGGCAAAGTCGCTACTCGGCTTCGATTAAGCGTGTGTTAGCGTAGCCTACACCAGAAGCGTGTAAATATAAAAACGCAATCATAATGGCGGCCACAATGACAACTGCAACATTGGCTGCATAAGCATACTACAGATTTTGCACTTAAACATCGAGATTTTCGCAAGCGCTCTTGCATGAAACTTTTACGAGCAAATGGCGGCTTTCATCCAAAATAGAAGCTTGAAACTTTACTAAAAACCAGCTTTTAAGATTTTTCATTTCAACGAAAATAGACTATGTATTGGTCGGCTCAAATCTGACTATATTATTTAGAAAATAGCGCCAGAAAATGCACCTTTTATGGATGATGCTTCAAGGACAAGGGGCATTAAATAATCAAAGTTTGAGACTTGGCTGTTGTTTGCCCCCTTATCCAAATTCCTGGCTGCGTGCCTGGATTTGCGTCTGTCTTTTCCTTTGCATCACTGATAGAAGTTACTTCTCAGACACGTATCATACATATACTGATTACAGCTTTCTACTTTCTACAGTTGACTTAGCTCACATGTGTTTCAAGATTTTTTTTTGTCAGGTGTCACCAAAAAAACTACTTGCCCCGTCCCGTGGGGCATTGTATCCGGCAAAACATGTGGCGATGCTTCTGATGATCCCGTTCTTTGCATGCACGGCTGGCTGGATAACTGCAACACGTTTGACGAACTTGTTCCACATCTACCGAAAGGTTAATTGAGTTAAACTTTAGAGCATGGGAAGGCTAAGGCGTTTATATTTTGATCAGCCTCTGGACATAATTGGAAATATTCACACGTGGTGTTTCTATTCTACTGCATGCGTTGTACATCAGGTTGATTTTTGTTGCATGCTTCATCATTTTTTAAACTCTCATCGCACGGAGCTAATTTTAACCGCTTATATGTAAAACAACACACATGTCATCCAACTTATGTTAGCAAAACTGCTCAATGCATTTGGCTTTCGAAATACATAGAAAATGATACATCATTATCAATGCAGACATTTATCCACACCTATGAAGGCGCAAACCAAATACAAAGTTTTGTGAAATGCAGGACATGAGCTTGATTTGATTGTATCAATGCTTTTATTACCAAACCATCCAACCTGTAATCAAGTTGTATAAACAAGTCCGTAATGGTAAGGTTTAAGCAGCAGAGCGCAATTGCGAAAAAACACAAAACCCCTGCTTGCTGGTTGTTAAAGCTTCCATTTTGCAAGTAACGCACATTTTTGCAGGTAGGTTTTACGTGATGATTGATTTTCCTGGACATGGTCTTTCTTCACCTCTGCATCTTGGAATGCCGTACAATGTTGATACGTACATTGGCACTGTCCAACGAGTTGTACAAAGTAAGCGATGGTGTTGAGGTTTAGGAAATTGTGTATGGTTTTCAGTAAGAACTGATTTGGGTATCGCTTTGCAATTTTGCTTTTTTTTCATATTTCCTTACTATTTTGTGTTGAAGGCTTCGTTTTTACTTTTGACTATCGAAACTAACACTGGTGGTGTGCACTTAACAGTTCTGCATCTTTTGGTCTCTCCTCATGGATTGTATTTGAATAAGACGGTAAATCGCAGCGTTTATAAACGTTGTTGTCTTTTGTGGTCGAGGATAAAATGATACTGTTCTCGTTGGCGTGTTGGGTTTACTGTTGAGTGAAAACGGGGAAACCTTTGAAGAAAGTACGACTCAAGAACATACAAGTATTTGCTGATTTCTGCGCAAATGTTAAAGCAACTGTGAGAAAGTTGAACGCGATGGGAAATAACTCAGTTACAAGAAGAAAATGATCACTTGAGAAATAAAATGTATCAGTGAGCAAATTTACTGGCGTATAGATTTTATAAACAAGAACAGCACAAGAGAAAATTGCTTATTCTTACAAACTGGGTTCCGAAAACGCCACTGATACTTGCATCGATGTTGGGGCGGTGTGCTGCATGAAGTGAGAGAAGATCTCGAAATATATCTTGAATCATATGACGTACAATGGGTATGTACGTCATATGACCAATCCCGCAAAAAATAAGAAACAAGCAAACTCCAGTGAATGTCAGTTTCGTCTCATCTAAGAAAAGTTCCTCACGAACAAAGAGAAGCTCAAAACCACGAAAAGACAAAATAAATTATATACCCATGTAGAGCTTACTTCTCTGAGGTGTAAACCTTTTGCAAAAGCCCTGCTCACAACTTAGCATACTGGTTCATGTGAAATGGCTATGTAACAGCTGCCATGGCATGTGAGTGACTGCAACTTCACCACAAGATCACTTCAAGCACAGTGTTGATTTCAATTCAAACAAATGCGCTGCGTAAGTTTTGTTTATTTATGACTGGCTGTAGTCGTGGATGTACAAGCACGTGACTAAGAAAACTAACTGTAAATTCGATCTGGAGCTGTTACAAATTTACATAATATTTATTTAATCCGAGGTACTGTAGGCAATAAATAGGATGTTTCACTCGCTACAAAAACGTGTTGTCTGGTAGTCACGAACTACGTGTTTGTACAGACCCTGTATTAGCGTATTGCGGCCAACCGAAAAAGATCAGTTTAGTAAATGTGCATATACTGTCACGTTTTTCATAGTTAATGTCTTTGCAGTTTTCCTTATCATTTTAGTGTGGCTTTATGGAGTCTTTTTTAGCCAATTGGTGTCTTTTTCTGCAACCTCGCGTGTTCTTTGCAAATTTATGCGCTTTTAGTAACCTCACATATCTTTATTCTGCAGTAGCAAATCTTATTTTATTACTTAATTACTAGTTTGTGACAAGTTGAAGTACTCCTTTCGAACATTCACGTGTATCCTTCGGACAATACATGTTTTTTTGCATTTGGCGTCTTTGTATGGCGAAATTGCGTGGTTTTTGCAATATTCCGGCATTTGATTTTGACTGACCGAATGACAATACAGTAGTGTATTGTTATTCAGTCAGTTAAAATCAGAGTTGCGGAGTCATAGGTGAAATGTCCGACTCCAACTCCTAACTTACAAAATTTTCCAACTCCGACGTTTCCAAAATTTCCGACTCCGACGTTTCCAATATTTCCGACTCCTTGACATATCCTGGGAGAAGTTTGGCTGTCAACAATGGCAAAGAAACGAACTAAAATGATTTTAGAAATAAGTATTTTGCTCCTGTCCCCAACTACATGAGTTAAGGCTTTGAATTAACCTGTTTCTGTGGTGTCCAGCCAGTAAGAGGCCTAGAGCCATATTTCTTACTGTGTTACCGCAAAGAGCCACAGCATACACATGAACATCACTCATCGCTTTCTCAGTCACACACATACCTTTGCTCACACATGTGTCGCGTAAATGCGCTCGCGTGTGTATGTACTTGTACAAGCCACCAAGCACGCTTCCACGCAATGCGTATGTAGGCCGCATCTCGTGTGTAAGTGGCACCCCGACTTGTAAAGGTGACCAGTTGGTATAAAATTTTGCTACTTACGAATAAATGCGGTATCTACGTAAGAGCCGTGGTTTGGCCAGGCTTGATCTACTTATTTAAAGAATATTTACTAATCATAAAAATTGTTTCTGTTTACTGTGAGCAGCTACGACAACGTGAATTAATTAAACAATAACAGCACTAACATACGAACTACGTTCAAGAAGTCTTTGTAAGTGGTACATAGCGAGAGTGAGTAGCTAACTACAGAACTATTTGATAATTTTTTAATTTTCTGAACAGAACATAACATAAAAGATTAAAAAAAAAAAAAAA
>JGI24159J19872_10011354_pt1 | contig 11662 bp, 10 predicted proteins | sample Ectturendosymbi4_FD_19872 | JGI IMG/M metagenome (IMG submission 19872) | reverse complement strand
AATCACGACTTTGGTCCAGATTACAAACTACACTAGCCCAAATTAAGCGGATCGCCTCCAAGTGAATATACACTGTATTCAAAATTTTTTCACCGTTCACGATTTTTGAGAAACTTGCGCTTGCCCAGAAAAATCAGAGTTGCCCTGAAATTTTTCACTGTATTGAATTTACTTTTTTCATTCAGGATTTTTAACAACTTGCGCTTGCCCTGAAAACAGTTTCCCCTGAAATTTTTCACTGTATTGAATATATTTTTTACCATTCACGATTTTTGAGCAACTTTGCGCTAGCCCTGATAAACAGAGTTGCCCAGAAATTTTTCACTCTATTGAATACACTTTTTACATTCAGGATTTTTGAGCAACTTGCGCTTGCCCTGAAAAACAGAGTGTGCCCTGAAATTTTTCACTGTATTGAATATGTTTTTTACATTCAGGATTTTTGAGCAATTTGCGCTTGCCCTGAGAAACAGAGGATGCCCTGAATTCACTGCTGAATACGCATTTTTTATGATTCAGGAGTTTTGAGAAACTTGCGCTTGCCCTGAAAAACAGAGTGTGCCGTGAATTCACTGTACTGAATATGTATTTTTTATCATTCAGGAGTTTTGAGCAATTTGCGCTTGCCCTGAAAAACAGAGTGTGCCCTGAATTTACGGTACTGAATATGTATTTTTTGTTATTCAGGATTTTTGAGCAACTTGCGCTTGGCCTGAAAAACACAGTTGCCCTGAAAATTTTCACTCTATTGAATATGTATTTTTCATCATTCAGGATTTTTGAGAACTTGCCCTGAAAAACAGAGTTTGCCTTGAAATTTTTCAAACCCGGGGAGGCGGCCGCCCCCCCCCCCGACCCCCCGCTTCGTGCGCCTATGCCTGATACATCTATATTTTCCGGGCGATAGCCCAAAGTAAACAAACACCTGTGAATTTTATAAGCTTTGACTTCCCTTAGATAATTTCAATATTCATGTTTGGAGTTGCTAAACTGCAAGCTTTCTATATTTGGCGGTGCTGTTTAGATAGCACGGATGTCTTGTCACGACTCTCGCTCATCAATGGTTTTTGGTTCTCTCACCTTTCAGTAAATTTCCGTGAACTTTCAAATGCTTCATTCCGCGTGGAAGTGGACCAAGCCCAACCAATGTTTCCAGTGAATTATTTGAAAGGTCGACGCTTTGCAGGGATCGAAGAAACCCAAATGGTTGGGGAAGAGACTTAATCTGGTTGTTAGTAACAACCAAGGTCTTCAGTGAAGTTAGCCTGCGGAGCGATGTAGTGAGCGAATCCAGCTGGTTGTTACTAAGATCCACTCTTTGAAGACTTCTGAAATAAGAAAACCACGAATAAAATTACTTAATATTGTGGTGAGCAGCAACCACCTGATCGTGAAGTCCTGAAAATTCGATTGTAAACACATGTTTTGGTCAAGGTCTAGGACCTATAGACAAGAATATTTGTTGCTAACGCAGCTTATGAAAGAAAAAGGCATTTCACCAGTTGTATTGAAGCTTGTACTGTTGTTTCTGGAAGCAACAAAATAAAAGCAGAAATGATTATTTGGTTGAAATGTAATAGAAATCAACAATATTCCGAATTAGTGTGCTGATTTTATCACCAAAGGCCAGCCTGGCTGGTTTCAGTGCAAAAGGCATGCCACGAGATCTATTCTAAAAAGTTTGATGATGTGAAATATGAATTTTTGAAAGCGTCTGATGAAAGATTTATCCTGTGCCAGCATTCAGAAATAAAAAAAATTAAAACAAACTGTGTAACATTTGTAACGTTTTCAAATATATTTTGTAACTTAAAAGTCTGCAGACCGACCGTAACCCCCTGCAGATTTTCCGAAGTACTTCTCTGTATTTTCGGACGGGACACGTAAAAATGGTCATGTTGAGCAGGTCAGCTTACCTCTCGGTTTTGTTAAAAATAAAGAGATTTCATGAAGAGTTTCTATGTTTCGTGCCACTTCCATCACTGGGCAAGCACCAGCGGTTGGCATATTAAAAGATTTATCGCATCTTGGACTTGACTTAAAGATTTTCCAGGAGCAAGGATACGATGGATGGAGCCAGCAATATGAGCGGTGTCTGCAGAAGTGTGCAGGAGTGCGTATGTTGCATGCCTAGGCACTGCTGCAGCCATGTGCTTTCTTTAATGGTCTGTATCTTGCAGCATATAGGACCGGTGAGGAACCACAAAACGTTGATACCGTTTTATTTTTCATGCGATTTCATAGGAGCATAGGCTAATAAAATGTAATCAGCTTAGTCGTAATAATAATAATCAAATGCAAATTTACGTTTCATGTTTTGTCAAATACAGAGGGCCACTTTAGAGGAGCCAAACGGTCACAACTTGCCGACCCATGGTTTAACTAATGTGCGGAAAGATATTAGCATCAGCATGTTGCACCCTTCTCAGCATCATGATGACAACGATCAAAACACACTGGGTAACCAAAACGGCAAAAAATAACTTCGAACCAACGACTAGGTACCTGCAATTCCCAAATGTGGGAGGTAAGTTTTCTAGTTCGTTGTTCGATAGTTCAATGGTGTGCAATGCTCGTAGATTTCCAATTTCCTGTGGTAGAGTTTGTAGCCGGTTGCGAGACAAGTCTAGGTTAAACAAGCTTGGCATATCGTCCAGATGGCCAAGTTGAGTAATCTGGTTTCTGGAGAGGTCTGCCGTTACTAACTTCGGCATTTCGTACAAATCTGGTACATCAACGAGTTGATTTTCTGAGAGATCCAGCCCCTTTTAAGAGAATTGCAAATAAAAAGTATTATCTCACTAAATATATAGTTTTTGGCTGAATTTATAAAACGATATACAAAATTACAGAAATTAGTCTGCAGTAAACACCTTGCTTTGGTTTCAGAGGTTTGAAAGGTCCTTCAAAATTTCAACGCTAAGCAGAAAAATTGCAAGATTCCTAAATGGGTTGAAATTTTCCTACCTGCAAACTTTTCAAATGTCTCAATTCTCGCGGAAGTTTCTCGATGAGGTTTTTGCTACAATCTAACACAATCAGATCCTTGACGTTTGCCAAAGTCTCTGGGAGATCAGTTAATTTGTTTTGCCTCAAGTCCAGAAGTCGTAGTTTTTCCAAGCGGCCTATCGATTCAGGCAATGCTTCCAGCTCGTTGACACATAAATCCAATCCAATGAGATTAGGCAGATCGCCAATACTCGTAGGAAGATGGTGAATCTTGTTGTTGGACAAGTTTAACGATTGCAATCTGTCAAAGAAATAATGTTTTGCCAAAACAGGAAGAAACTTGTTAGCTGTAAAGTATCAAGTACGAGAGTAGCTGGTTTATTAGGGTTCAGAATATTGCCACTAGCTGCGGTTGCACGAGGCCAGAAGATTTGTTTCGAATTCATTTCTACGTTTTATCCCTTGACATGCAAAAATGTGAACTGTTAACAGTAGATGTGGACCGTGTGGCATGAATGTATAAACGTAGCATTTCAAAACTCTACACCAGGGTTTCTCAACCGGGGCCCTCGGACCCCTTGGAGGCCACAGAGCGGTTCTCCGGGGTTACGAGCAGAGGCCTTTACTAAATAGCTCTGCCGTGATATTGCAAAACCCTATTGATGAGCAGTGGGCCAAAAGTTTTGACAGTCTTGGAAGGGGGTCACAAACCATGAAAGGTTGAGAACCACTGCTCTACACCAACAGTTCTCTACGTTTCAGTTAGCAAAGGTCTTCGCAGATTTAAGTTACTTAAATAAGATATAGCGTAGGTAGAAGCCTGCACTGGCCGACTTCAAAAGGCCGACCCCAGTCTGGCCAGTAATAATTAAGGCACAACCCGGCCTACGGCCCGCTCAATTTAACGGAGGCTATTTAAGCCTGGTCTAACCAGGCCCGTACAACAAATCTGGTGTATCAGAAAACTTGCAGTCAGGCGCGGACACAGGGGAGGATGCAGGGGATGCATCCCCCCCACCAGACCTAAAGAGGTGGTGGCATGACACTTCATTTCATTGACTCTCATCGCCAAAAATATTTTTGTGCTGCACATTGCTAATCGCTAAGGATACTAAAAATTAACTTGTGCTTACAAAGAAACGCGAAAAACGTTTCTTCGGTTCATTAGATGAGCTGGCCTTGTTTGTGAAACCTGATATAAAATAGTCAACGATCGCGTGGGCGTTCGCAGGGGGGCAAATGCCCGTTTCCGCTACTGCTTGCAGTCACACATAAACTTGACGTGTATGCAAAGTGGCGTACATATATAACAAAACCAAGCATCCGCGGACATGCAATAGCACAGCAAGTATGATTCACGGACTTTTTTCCACCCAGACCCGGTACAAACCCCAGGTTTTCTCGGTCCGTAGTGATTTCGGTCCAGGCTCGGAATTGAAAAAAGTTCCGACTCAGTTCACAGGTTGAGAACCACTTACCCAGAGCGTTGAAATGGGCTTAGAAAAGGTTGGCCTGGCTGGGCGACTCATGCAGGCTTCTAACAAAGTGAGCGGAATATTCTATGAGTGTCGTTTTGGCAGTAATATATGCTCAGTTGTTCTCTTGAGAAGGAGTCTGTCTCTAGATTCACCAAAACGTCTTCACCCACTCAAATGAGTCCACTGACTCGGGCTTGAGAATGCTTGCGCTAACTATGGTTCTTTTTCAGCAATTTTTTTACATATTCGAATTGGTTATGATGGACAATTTTAGGTGAAATCAAATACAAGCCTACTACTGATTAAATACAAATGCAGCTACTAATTAAACATGGAGCAAGTGCAGTTAAGCAAATGTACAAACAACGATGTTTACAATATTTAGTTTGACGTGACTCCAAACGAGAACCTGCCCTGAGTGAAGTTTTTCAATGGTGAAAAATGCTTGCGGATTTATTTAAGATATCGAGGACATGCGTGTGGGTTGCGTTACCCGTTGCCCTGCTTTAGGGCTTGCAATTGTAATTCATTTGTTTGATATGAATTAGAAAGCCTCTTGAACGCCAACACTCAGTCAACCCTAATGTTTTGGCGTTTGAATCTTACAAGAAATTCCATGCCTTCTCGATGGCCTAGCTTTCATACAGCAACTGACAAATTTTAGTATAATGCCTTTGAGCTAATCGGTTTTGACAACATCGTGCAAGTTCAAACATGCAACGGCCGATATGACTCACAGTCTCTCAAGTCAAAAAATTCAAGTCTCCATTGCTGAATTATTATTGGAAGCCTGTTTAACACGGTCATTGCACTGGATCCACGATTCGATGGCTTACCTTGTCAAAAACGAAAGGTTTGTTGGCAGTTTTTCTATTTCGTTGTGAGATGCTTCGATGCTCCTGATGAGTTGGTTCGCCGCTTTCACACCCTTGACTTCAGGTTCGGGAAGTTCGCGCAAATTGTTTCCGGAAACGTTGAGGACCTTCTTTATTTGATACGCCGATTTCGGTATTGACCTGATCGTACAACAATGTTTATGTCGCTATTTTGCGTGAAGATAGAGGAACAGATGCTACTGACGAGTGACGTAACGCGAAGTACAGTAAGTTTTCTAAAAGTGAGGCTAAACTGGAAGTTGCAAAGCTGCTTTCGAATGAAATATCCACAGCACTTTACCACCACTGGGGTCCACACCCTGGCAGGTATGCGCTTAATGCTATAGAGCAGGGCTCTCACCAGGCCCGTAACCACGGGGGCGCAGGGGGGCGAAGCCCCCGTAGAAAAGTTTTTGCCCAACCTGGAAAAATGTGTTGGACATAGTTCAAAAAATTTGGGCCCCTCTCGGAAAACTCTTCGCCCCTCCTGGTGTTCCAAGCTGGTTGCGGGCCTGGCTCTCACACTCAAATTGATACGAGGGCCAAATGAAGACTTATGAAGTAACCCCAGCGGCCGCATCGTGACTACCTGAAGGCCGCATTATGACGCTGTCGCAACAATGGCGGTATCTGAACCTGACTAGAAACAGCTTATCCTTGTCCTGGGAAAGGTGAAAAGACACTTCATTTCTAGCCGTCTGCATTACTTTAAATGGAACTTGTTCACTATCTCACCAAGCACTTTTAAACACCGGTGATTAAACGAAATAAATTAAATGTTAATTATTTGAAAATTCCCAGAAAGCGTCGCGAACCGCACAAAATGCCCTCGCGTGCCGCATGCGGCCCGCGGGACGCGTGTTAGAGACCCTGCTATAGAGTCTGTTGTCCGTGCACTTTTACATAGAAAGACTGGAAACGTATGCAGTGGTTCAGTACTGACCATAAACCAGGAGAAAATTTTATCGAAAAGAAAAACATACTATAGAGCCAACTGTCTTGTGGAAAAAATACTTGTACTAAAATCAATGGTTTCATTAGAAAAGGGGATTTTCGTATCTTTGGCACAGAAATACAAGAACGCTTCAAGTTGCGGACTTGTGACAGGTAAGCTTTACACATACTCTTCAGATTTTACTGAAGCTTAGCTTTCACATCTTTTATCTTGTGCTTACCCATTCGCATCGTCAAAAAATCATCTTGCAAACATTTGTACGCAGAACACTTTTCGAAAACGTGTTTGAGTCATTTGTCATCAAAATATCATTTCATAAAATGTATTGCCAAACCTGAACTAAACCATAGTAAATGTTTCCAAATACGTTCTGCCATGGCTTTAAGTTAACATAAAGGCATTATTATTGTGACGACTTTGCCATTACACGGCCTAGTGTTTGATCAAAGTATGCTTATATAAGCAACGTAGCTGTTTCAATTTGAAACAAGGCTTTAAAAAATTTGGTTTTGTTGTCGGAATTTCATCGTTCCATCGTTCGCCGCAGCTTCGTTCTATGGACAACGACCAATCTGCAATTCTTGTTCAAAGTTTATCCAAAACATTCACAGAAATTAATCATGCGTTGTGTATTGTCAGTGTACTTTGTTTGAGGCGCCTGCATCGGAATAACTGTATGTGTGTCTGTGACATACATCTTCAAAAATATAAAGTGTTTCAAATTCAAGACAACCCAAATTTTAAGTCCTAATTGCAAAGACACATGTTTGCAAATTATTTTGTTGGTGAATCAAATTGCAAGCAACAATTGCTTCTCTATTGCGAAACCAAAACTGTCCGAAATGTTATCGCGTTTGGTACCACACGAAGGCTTGTTGCTGTTAATGGCGTTGGTTTCGAAAGGGTTCTGTCATGAAACAAATAAGCAAATTTCTAAAGAACGACGAAAATTGAAAATGGGTAACAACACAACTTGCTTCAGAATAAACATGTTGCGTTTTTGCAATCCTGGAATACGCAATACACACTTGCAAATATTTGATGAAATTCCATCTCACGCTGCACTGCTTTATGTTAGCTACCATTGCTTGTTAAAATCCAAGCCAATAAGAAGAAAACAAGCAACTACAAAACCTGTGTCTCGCGGTAGACATACTTCAAACTGTTCTCTCCAGCGTCTAGCATTAGAAGACCAGGGATGATGCCAATTTTGGGTGGCAAGCCACGTAGCTTGTTGTGTGCTGCTCGAATCATGGTCAACGACGAGCATTTGTGAAGGTTGCGTGGTAGGTGAACCAAGTTATTGTACGTCACGTTCAGTTCCACCAAAGCCGACAAATTACACAGGGTCGAAGGGATGACACGTAACCTGCACAAAACAAGACAGTGGTGATTGACATAGCTGTTTTAATGGCTGAACTTACTTTTTGCTTGTGTTAAAGTGCCATTGACCACAGCTACAAATTTGTGCTTATCCTCCTTGTCAAATAAATCAGTACCTTGAAACGTTTCGTTAAAAAACGAACAAATGCATTCAGTTCACCTGAGAAAACCAGGAAGCCTTCCGTGTCTAATCGATTTAGAGGAGAGGTTTGAGGGTGTGAAAGTGCAATTTTCAATCAATTGTTCCACAAAAATGTTCGTGAAATTTTTATAAAATGCATGAAATAAACATCAACTTGGCCACTGCCAAGAGTTTGCTTTCATTTCTTGCAGCAATGCAATGCTGGCAACTGGTTTGCGTATAAGTGGCCTCTTGCACTGTGCAAGCGATTCGTAAAAACTTATGTACGAGAGTTTTGCAAAATACAGGAGTATTTGTAAGAAACTTCCCAATACAAAAAAAGCAATGACCATTACTAATACGTTAAAGATAAAACGAAAGAATTGTTAAATTGACTGGGGTTACTACACGTACACGATTTAGGAAGAGACAGCAAAGCGTAGTAGTTAAAGACAAAGGTTTACATTGTAACGCCTTTGGTGGATCCTGGGGCGGATCCAGGGGGGAAGATTGGGGCGATCGCCCCCCCTAAAACCTACGAAAGTAACTTTATTCACCGTGAATTTTTACTATTCGGAAAACAACATTCGCGATATAGGGCCATTTTGTTGTCTATTGTTTTGCCACAGCAGTTTTGTGAAGAATACTTCATCCCTCTCACAGTAGCAAAGCCGGTATAAAACTTGACTACCAAATCTTACTGAAATCGCCCCCCCCCCTAACATTAGTGGATCCGCCCCTGGGTGGATATACATTGAAATGTTACGGAACACTGTTGAAACAGCAAAATATCTCATATCCGGTGGCCAGTTTTACGCTACAACACCTCCGGTGGTCGAATGCAGATGAAAAGTAAACGTAAGATTAGTCCATTGGGAAATGTGCAAATATCAACACATTTCAGGGTCGTGTAGAGGTCTGGTGATGCCCGCGGCGAATACTTGATTGTATGCCCCCTACCAAAATCTATTATTGAGGAATGTGAGAAATACAAGCACAGCAAAACTACCTGCCCAGACCTTTGCTACGTGCAAAAGGATTGCACCACAAAAACGTCGCCTCAAGTGAGAATTAAGAAGCGAAAAAAGCTATACGAGTCTCGTTCGTACCACGTTACGCAACAATAGCAAGGCTTTTGAACGTAGTAAAACGTACGTTCAAAGGCACAGATTTTTGCAATGGCGCTTTTGGCGAGAAAAAAGTGTAGTACAGTTCAGAAAAAACGCTGGCGCTCTGCTAAAAAATACAGTACGTTTTCAAACGTATCGTACTTGGCTCGTATTAACAGCTCCGAACGGAGTTATTTCTGAAAAATTTACGATATCGTTTTGTTCTTTTTTACCATTGAAAGCAAAGAATCTATCGCCAAAATCGTCACGCGTGATATAGTCCTGTGACACAATTCGCGTTGCAACAAAAAATGAAACCAAGCAGACAAGACACCATCGACATATATATAAAGCGTTCTTTACTCATAAATCCAACATTGAACAAACAATTTTCAGAAGTCTCGGTTTTGTTCACTGCACTGCAGGCCCGTAGCCAGGTTTCAAGGTTTGGGGAGGCAAAATACATTTTAGGGGGCAAGATTTTGTTTTTATTATATGTTTAAAACAAATTTTTCTGGGAACAAAAATTTTTGGGGGGCACAAAAAGTTTTGGGGGCACTTCCTCCGAATTCCCCCCCATGGATACGGGCGCAGCTGTACTTTCCGCTTTGTTCGGATTATGGCGTTTATAGTAAAATGCTAAAAACAATACAATTAATATTTTTCAACAATATGACGTTGTCATACTCGAACCCCCTTGCGAACCTTCCACGTCCTTCAGTTTAAGAGCCCAGGCTCTAGAGAGAATCGAAATATATCTTGAAGACAAGTTGCAGATTAAAATTAGGCTACCAGGAGTTAGCCAACCTACAAAAGGGGCAGTGAGATAGGATGTAAAGCCTTAAGATAACGATGGCAGTGCTTCATCTCTCTCTGTCGGGTCACTTAACTTAGATTTGCATGCCCCCCCAAGGAAAGTTTTCAACAGATCAATGCAGTATGTATTAGTAGCCTTACAATACGAAGAAGCACCTAGTCACAACATTTTAATAAAGTTTTGATGCCCCCTGCCTTGGATGCCCGGGGTCGTCGCCCCGTTTGCCCCCCCCCCTCTGCACGCTGCTGACACATCCCAGTCGAATAGCACATTCAAAGACACTTGAAACCAAAGTTGTGGAGCCGGAGCCCAAGAATTTTTTAATGATGGGAGCCGAAGCCAAAAACTTTTAGATGGTGGAGCCGAAGCCGGAGCCTGGAATTTGTGTTCCCGTTTTACAGCCCTAGTTCGTGGGGCAAGCGAGTTGTGCAAATTATACAATGGTTTTGCAGTTTTCATGGGCAAATTAATTTTGGAGCCGGTGCCAAAAACTTTAGATGTCTGGAGCTGGAACCAGAGAAAGACACTGAAATTTGAGTTCCGGCTCCACAGCCCTGCTTGAAACTACGCTTTTTCTATTGAAAACCCGGTTTCACTTAAATGATCATAAAACAGTAATGCCTTTATCTGCCCTTGTGCTAAAAGTTTATCAAATGATCACAAATAACAAGTTTAAACGTGGTTAAATATGACACATTGTGCGTTACGGGTATGCGGGAGTTATATTCTCACTGCATTTGCACATCAGCTTGATTAAATTACCTTCATAGCCTAAGCCCTAGTTCCACCAGGTTGCGAAACGGGTTATGTATTTTATTGAGAGAAACCCGCTTTACGGTTGATAATTGAATTACTTGCCTGTTTTTCGATAAATCCAACCTTTTAATACGTTCAAAGTCGCCGATTTCACTGTCGATGTACTTCAAGCTGTTATCTGATAAATCAATTGCCACCAGAAACTGAACGCATTTTTCGTACAAGAATTCATCTTCGAAAAACTCAACAGGTAAACTTTCCAATCCTAACGATGAAAAATCCAACGCAAAATCTTGCCCGTCCCTGGCATCTTTGGAACCACCAGTCGAAACCAAAACCTGTTGCAGTATTTTTTCTGCTTCCTTGTCCCGTGATTTTGGAGTTTTCAGCCCTCGACGTCTTTTGACAGCAGCAAAATCAAACTTGGGCCTTATGCTAGGTTCTCGAAGTGGCATTGTCTTCTGATTCTTCCAACGCTTCCAGTGTTCTACAAATCACAGTACTTGATGACTTGCAGCCCAAGAAGAAATGTATCAATCAGGTGAAACACATGTGTTTCAACAACGTTGTCGACTCAGAATTCCAAGTCATGCAGTTTCAGCGCCTGTCGCTAGGTTCGTCGTTACAAAACAACACGACAATGGATATATTTATTCACTAACATAAAGGTATTGTTCAGTAATACACCACCGGCTGGCTTGAATGGAGGTCCAAGAGCAACGCCAGCAAGCTGTTTATACAGCACGCCATCCACAAACTTGAGAAAGTCTGTTACCGTGATCGAAAAGCCAACTTAGAACTAATAGCGCAGGTCTGCTGAACAAGCATAAATTAATCATGATCCTGGACCTGTAAAGTTATGCGAGTAATGTCGCTAAACCGTATTCTTTAACTTTTTCTGTCTTCATTCAATTGATATTGAGTTGTGAATGACAGCGGTTTCATCCAAGCACAGGTTGAAAAATTATGATGTTTATGCTGACAACACCAGGTTTCGATGACTTCTTTGCTTTCAAAATTATCTTTTCATAAAGACTGTGTTTATGCTGCTCAATTGCGAAAGAGTAAATTTTAGCAACTTTCGATGGCACTTGTGTTTATGCCCGCCTCAATCTGAACATCATTTGAAAGTTCGTTTGTTTTGCCTGATCCGTGTCAGCAATATGAAGTGCATGAACGCCACGACAAAGAACTAAATCCTGTACTGTGCATTCTAACT
>JGI24159J19872_10011352_pt1 | contig 11663 bp, 13 predicted proteins | sample Ectturendosymbi4_FD_19872 | JGI IMG/M metagenome (IMG submission 19872) | reverse complement strand
TTGTCATAATTGGTGACGGTGTAGTTTGTGACGCACCTCATTCCAATTCCAGGTGAACTGAGCAGAGCGTCGGTGACTGATGATGAAAGGTTGCTGGACGGTTTGTCATTGCTGAAAATGCAAACGTTTTCAATGCAGTTAAATGAACGCTGGGGTCAATAAGAGAATTTGCAATAAACTCTGCACATGCAGAACAGACCGGCCAGGTGTGTGTCAAGGAACGGTACTGCCCAGACCTAAAGTTTTTGCAGAATTTGAATGATTAAAAAAGATGACAAGGCTAACTCGTTTTTAGACGAGAGTCCCAAGTATCTCGTGTATTGCACACTGGAAATGCACTGACATCGCCATCTTCACGCAAATGTGGAGAAAGTTTGTAAAAATAAGTTAACATCACATGTGTAGGAGCAAGCAAATTTTTGGGGTGCCAAGGATTTTTGCTCGAATTTCCCGAAACTTGCCCGAAAAGTTGTTCTGCGACTTGTGCCTGCAAATTTTCTCCAACGAAGATCATGAAGACCTTTTTTGGTGTGACCTCCAAAAAAAGGTCTTCATTTGTTATTGTGCAAATGTTGGGCGCCATTTTGCCAAGATTTTCATGGATTTTTCCCAGATTTTCAGATATTTTGCCCAAATTTTCAAGGATTTTTCCCGGATTTTTGACAAACCAAAATTTTGGGGGTTTGCTTGCTCCCCCGCCTCCTACACTACTGGTTAACATCTTAGCCATAGATCCAAACTGAATACGGGTTTCACACCCTCGTTAAACGATTTCATCAGTCGTTCAGGAAACTGCCTCGGCCATATTGGGCAGATGGCACGGTGCATGCATCGTATTCATTATCGCCATACATTAAGCTGTGATACCCTGATGAAAAAGTTTCTGATTGATTTGTTGCTAATCGTGTGGCTGATAAATTCTGCGGTACTTATTTCTGAGATTTCTTTATCGTTGGACACGAACTGAAACAAAACCCGGAAAGCCGAAGCAGTCTCGATACTTACGGAAACACCTGAGGCAAGTTACAAACCTAAACATGGTTAGGTACTCGGTTCGCTCACATAACAAATAACCAGGTATGGCAACCTGAAAAATGTGTACGAGTCTTCATACATCCACGGCTGCATCTCCAGAGGAGGAAGGTCTCCTGTCGCAGGAAGAGAAAGAACCAAGGCGAGTGAGAGAGCGACGAACGCTGCGGGAACAATGACTTGAGCAACGAAGCCTTTTCGATTACGTCTGGAATACACGGTCGTTACAAAAAAGGACGATAGAAACAAACTCAAACTTCAGCAAAACAACAACTCAAATTGGGTTTACGTGGGATTGGCACATATTTAATCGGCGCTGAATCGAATCACCACCTCATTAATCGATTGTCAGCACATTTCAAACCTTGACAAGAAGCAGATGCTGGCTGAGCTTAGTCATGACTTTCTACAAATAAAATAACGTGATTTTACAATAATTTGTTCAATTCCAATAAACTTGTTTCAAACAGTTTGCTTGCCCAACTGTTTGTTGCATGAAGTTGTGTGATATAAAAAGTACAGGATTCGTTGCCAAGTGCATAAGAAATGCGCTAAAGAATCAGTGACATGTTTACGATGATTGAGAATGCAGTTTTAGATGATTGAGAATGCAGGAACAGTTTGTTTGAACAAACATTAAATTTTTCTTAGCTTAACGACGCAAACAACTATTATCTTTCCCAAATAAGAAGAAGAAGCACAACGAAGTTTCAAAGCGTGTGTCAGTTCGCAGTGAGGAGTATTTCGATTTGTCATCAGGGATGCTGGGACGCTAAACTTCGAATCAAATGCAACATTTTAAGGTCTGAGATGCTAAGGGTTTCGCAATAATTATGTATTTCTGACAACACAACTAAATAGTCCGGATTGTCTTTTCGGTTAATACTATAAACCTCGAAAATTTAAGCCTTTGCTGACGCATGACCACGTGAAGGGATTATTTTTAAGACCTACTTGTTGACAGTCATTCGCTAACAGAGCTCGTGCCGCGCAAATTTTTATATCATATTGTTTTATGTTGCACGTGCACCTTTCATCAGCATAACTGATGGGTCAATTGATGGACTTCAATCTTTAGCAGTGGTGCTACTTGCCAGTTAGCTCACGACTAAAACCGTAAACAGAAAAAATTTTGCTTTAGCCTGTAACTACTTCCGAAAAACTTTGTTCAAACGAAAACGCCATATACATGAAAGTTAGTTACGAAAATTGTTCAGTCTTTGAGGAATGCAGAAACCAAAGAGCTGCTTGCCGCTACATTTCTGTGATAACAACAAAAGCTGATAATGCTCACTTCGCATGGTGGAAGCGCTTCACAAACAGAGCTCCGAACTGCTGTAAAACCAGCTTTTTTCCTTTCACCTTGCACGAACCGGGCCCGTTTGATCCTTTGAAGGTGGTGTCGGCTTGTGATTCTGCAACGAATGTAGTTAAAAATAATCATCAGACGCTAATACTGCTCCAACCAGCATTCCTAGCCCGCCCGTAAAACGATGTCAAAGCTATGCTTCACGTTTCACGCAGGAATTACTGAGATATGCAACGGGACGTTCGTTCTGAACCAAACCTTCAAGGCACGATTTGATTCTGACAAATAAATCACAGCACGTTGGGTGGCGCGATTCAACAACGTGCTACCTTGACAAGACCGCAAATTATACGGAAAGCTAACTTTTGGCCACTGAGGGAGTAGCCCAGCACAATGGGTTTCGCATGAGGGTGCAAAAGGCCACAAATCAAAGTAACAAGACGTTGGCATGACCACGCACAAATGTCAAACAATCCACAAGCCCTATGCAAACAGGAAAACTAAACAGCACCTTGCAAACAACTGAGTAAACATCGACAAACAAATTCTTTGTTGAAAATCGCCAAATTAGTTAAAGATGGCACTGTATGAAAAAGCGATGAAAAGCAGATTTTCCAAGTTTTGCAACACCCTTTTCGAAAAAAACAGTTACGCTTTCATCGACATACATAAAAAGTACTGTTTTCACAACAACGAGGTGATGTTTCACAGTCAGTACTACAGAGACCGCATTCATGAAAATGAAGCGTGTATTTGAATAAACCAGTTGCGCAACATAGACGTGGAACATGCTTCTGCTGCCTCAGATTTTTATGTCACTCACCCAATACCGCAGAGCCAGACGCAAACGAAGAATCTGAAAATCAAATAGCGTTCTATGAAAACAGAAGACACAAAAAATACAAATATCCGTAGATTGACAAATGTCTAAGCAATCAAAAGATTTTAAAACCACAGTAATGTTTATACTTTTGCAAGTGCTGTGCACGCGAGAAAGTGCAAGTGATGTTTGTATTTTATCAGATACTGATACCGGTGGATAGTGAAAGTGCTGATACCCAAATTCAACATATCTCTGTACAATTTTTACACGATTACTGGAAGAAATGGTTAGGATATTTATTATTGATATTTATTATTTATAAGGAGAAATATTGATATGGATTTTTATTTGCCTAAAAACCCAATGATTTCGAAGCACACTACACAAACTGAAGTCCGACAACGGTTTGTTGAAAACGTTACCATTTTGGATTAACTATCTTAAAAATAACTTCAGCGATCCATCGGTTGTTTCATGACATTTCGAACGAAGAGAATCCCAGTATCATTAAAAGAACACTATGAAGTTTTTGCACAAATATCTCGACGATATTTCGTCGTGCACGCAACTTGCATAACGAGACGCTACGCTGTAAAAACTGAGCAAACGAATTCAGCACGAATGCCTTGCACACAGCGAAAGTGCTGCAAGTGCGAACAGCACCAGAGTAGCTCTTGCGTGATGATGCGGAACGAGATCGCTTTGAACTCCTCGGGACTTGACCTTCCGAAGACGATTCCGGAACGACCGATGCTCCGCGGCGTTTTGGAAAAAAACAACCTGCGGATAAAAATATCGAGAATGACTGGAAGATTTTGAACACCATCAACGTTGCAATTTGCAACCTTAACAAAAGGCGATTTGTAGTTTCTCAATCGAAGAAAGTTTACCCGAATTGTGAAAAACTCTGGCAGAGCAAACAGTCATACTGTAGTTCGTCTGATTTTCACATTATCTACGCTGCAACTCTTTTTGGCAAGCCTGGATAGTAATGAAATAGCCTCCAGTAAAACCTGCAGCAGCAAGGTCGAAATTGGTCTTCGCTTGTATTCAATACGCGTCATTTGGTTGACGTTAAATCCTCCTTAGTTATTTTTTTTAGAAACAAAATACTGCAATTTGCTGATTCTTCAGTTTTCAGAAATTGCTTTCCACGAAACGAGCACATCTTCTTTGCAGTGTTGCAAGTACTTTTAAAACAACGCAGATTTTGTCAAAAAACAAGTAATTTCGACTAATACACAAAAACAAGAGTTTACCGGAAATATTTTTTACTATGGAAGCACTCAGTCGATGCACCTTTTGCTCTTCAACTTTTTATCTAGTAAAAGACTGCGACTACTCCAAATTCAAACGAGCTTTAGTTAGACAAAGAAAGTATACATGTAATTTTAGCATAGCTAAATGCATAATTTAGTACGATAATTTCAAAGTCAAAATTAAGGGCAATCACAATTCACAAATAACAATGGCTGCATAATTTTGATAGATAAAACTACAAACCACCTTTGAAAGATTCATCAAAACCAGTATCAACAAATTTCCAACCATGTTCAACATGCCAGTCGTCACGTCACGGCACGATATTGGACAGTTTGCACTGATGTTTGAAGTCACCACTAATTTCTCTTCGCGGAAGTTATTAAGTTTACACTTTTTCAAGGTTTCTTTAAACCTAGCTTCACACCTACTCGTGCAAGGATGCATGAAGGTGTTGCGTAGGAATGCAAAACACGTTTAACGACCTTCTTTCACAAATGCATCGGTTGCCAAACACCAAACGTAAGAAATTCAAGGTAAACACTCCGCGAAATTCTCAATTTACAAGTTAAAACAATCGTGATAGCAATTCCTACTCGTCTCGACGTCCGAGAAATGTCATCCAAATATCTTTTCATACCATAAAACTTTTTTGATTCTAATCTATTCAAATACACATCTAATCGGACTTGACCGTTGTATCAACCATCCGGCTGTCATAACTTGCGTGAGCTTCAAAACTACGAAACCACTCATAGAAATATACAAGCCATACAAGTATTCCTTTCGAGTTTTTCGGGACTTTCTTGTTCCGCCACATTTAGAAATATCTCTTCCAAGCTCGTGTCCTCTAGACCGTAACTTGTACCACGGTCGTCGAGCAACTTGAAGAGCAAGGAATATCTGTAATGTGTGGAAATGCGATAAATACCTAGGTATCGTATTTGTACATATGACCTCATATGCCTAGCCTCGATTTTCAAAGGGTGAAAATTCCCCACTTTCCCAACAAACTCTTGTGAATGCGCATGTATTATGCGCAGCACACGGGGATAAACAAAAAGCGCCGAAAATTATCTTAAATATCAAAAGTAGAAAAGCGGCACTAAATTAAATAAGCTTTTGCAATCATTTCGTCGAACCTTCCTTCAGACTGAGCGTGGTAAGGCAGAACGAATGTTATCTCTCTGGCATCTTCCTCGTGAACTCTCGCTCCAGGAATCGTGTTCAGCACAAGATCTTTGTAACTTCGTGCCGTGACGTCACCGGCAGCTGGAGAAAAGAAAAATGATTGATCGGTTGTGTATCAGTAAAGGACACTGAAAATGTTTAAACACTAATACCACGCGTTTATTGTAAAAATAGTACCAAAGGCCACTTCAACAAGCCCCGTCTCTAGATTGTATGAGCGTGGAAGTAGCTACTTTAAACAAAAACATCACTATTCTTCAGGCACACAGTATTTTGACTGGCACTTAATTATGAATGAAAATTGTTTTGGGGAGTTTCTCACTTTTATGCTATTTTACATTCAGGTGTAACCATCTGCAATATTTTCCTTTGACCCGAACATCAAGCGCTTGTATAGAACGTGCAAGCTTTGTCATGAAAAGAATTTCTCTAAGGTTAATCACATTCACTGAACTGAGCTCTGCGTATTTCGGTGGAGGACTTCTGTCGTCTTTCCTTTCATTCGCAGCTTTTGACCTCTTAGAAAAACCGGCTACGACTGACGAAGAAGAACGAGCAGATGATCCTCTCTGTGAGCTTGAAGAAGCCTCATTCCCAGCACCCTGAGTGATATGTTTCAAGTTTAATAGAGGTCATGAAAGGTACGCAAGAGTTAGAGCTGTAATATTTGCAAATATTGCTGTCAGTTCACATTTTATCAAACGTGTCATGCAATGTGCAGCACTGAGGGGAAAAGATCGATTGATTTCAAATTAAATGAAAGGAAATATTTTAGACTACCGTCGTGTGAAAGTTCGCGATTCTTTACAACTACCTTACGGAGCTATTAAAACGAATATACTTCAGTTTGCTGCGACTCATCATCGTTAGCATGGACGGACATCAATGTGTTTCTCATACCTTCACTGAAGTACATATTTAAGAGATTCAACACTAAAGTAAACATTGCGAACATTTCTGTTATAAAACATTTATCAAATATCAAAAATAGCTAAACCAGGCTTAGCTTGACGTAGCACAGTTTGTTTTGTTAGATAAAACTGTCAATTATGCAAAAGAATACACACGTTCATTTTGTAAAATCACAAAAACCTCAATTAACGTTCAAGCGAAGGAGAGACTCGTTGGTGAGGCATCAAGAGAAAAGAGATTTTGAAACAAAAGCATGAACAAATTTCTGACAAATTTAGTCGGGAAAGCACTGAACATGTTTCGAGTTGCTAAACTCTTCAGCTAAAAAACGGAGTCGGAATATCTCGGTTGCGCGACAAGCAGTGCTAGAATTGTTACTACCATGTTCCCATTGCTGGTATTGCTTTTCGCGCCTAGGAACAACACCGAGAAGGAAGTTTGTTTTGCGCTCCACTCACCTCGTCAGACGCTGATAAACTTTTCTCCGACATTTCCCTTTCTTTCTCCGCTTTCACCAGAGTCAAATAGTAACCAACACCGAAAGAGCTTTTCAGAAACAAGGAAGAACCGCAACATTTCAGTTTTCCCTGCAAAATGGAAGAACGCAGTTGAAGGTTGAACAAAACGTCTGCAGTTAACAAAGCATTAGGAAGTTTACGGATGGGTGTAAGGCAAAGTTTCACGCGCGGTGCTGCTATTGACTCGCCACCAATGCAGCATTCACTGCGAAAGCAGTCGCATGGTCCACAGCAGCGCAATCAAGTGGAGATGGGCATCGCTGACAACGCGTGACACTCCGAAAGTAGTACGAAGCGAGTATAATGAACCGCTACCATTCAAGTTAATGCTCTTTGCATAGCACTATCGTTTTTGCGTCGTCTAAATTCCATCAACTGCCCCTGCGTTCACGAAATTACTCAAATTCGATGAAAGCTGGTGTCATATTATCAACTTTTTGCACAACCACCATGTTCTTCGGTTTATGCTGGACCTCAAAATAAACCGTGGATTGTTTTTAGGAGATAAAAACTACCGGCCGGTCAACTCCCGTGATGTCACGATAAGTTATTACGCAGAGTGATTAGCACTTACATGACACTCACACTTCGAAATGACTTGCTCACTAATTTCAAAGGTTGCTTCATTAATCAGCATACTAGATATCAGCATTTTTAACTGAAAAATAAAGTTGTTATGGAAACAATCTTCCAAGTTGGTAGAATGGCAAGAAATACCAAACTCTTGCAAGCGAATTTGAGACAGCAAGTTAATGGAAACAAAACAACAGCAAGGCGACAAACAAAGTAAGTTGGCTTACATGGGATATGATCGCAATACGATCTCCAAGCAAATCAGCCTCGTCCATGTGATGAGTCGATAGAACAATAGTTCGATCTTTGCGGTAGCTTAGCAACACATCCCAAATTCCACGCCGAGCGTAAGGGTCCACGCCTGCAATGCAGTGCCCATCGAGGGATTGTGAACAAATAGCTTGGGCCCCGCAATAGCCGGTTAGCTTGAAAGGAAAAATTCAAAAACTCTGCAGAACAGCAACATCAGTTTGATACACTGCCTAGTCAGGACATGATAAACCCGCAATAAAATGCTATACATCCGGTGAAATTTATGTAGATGCGGTTGACGCGATATACAACATTTGAAAAAAGCTGATATGTTCAAAAAATTTTTTTTAACGTTGACAAAGGGTAGATAACCAAGACTAAACGCAAAATAAAACGTAACACACATGTTAGAAACACAGCGCCCGTTTGGAACCGTACCTTGCTGCGTCATTACAAGAAAACAAAATGTGATTGATTGGAGCCAATCGTGTACTGAGCCGGCAAACAACCAACCAATGAAGAGAAACTTTCCGCATCTGACAAACACTTTGCAAATTATAAAAGCAATTCGTTCCAAGTTGCCTCGCAATNAACAACCTTTCCAATGTTCTTTCATTCATTTTCATACTAGCTTTTCCTGTCGAGAGGGTCGCGGGGGCAGAAGCCCTGGAGGACTTGAAATACCTCACACACGGTTTTCAGCGATCTTATGCGATTACAATCCTGGTGACTCCACACCAAGACAGGACCAAGCAAGGTCGGAGATGTAGTCACACCACCTGGTCCTTGGAGGACCTCTGGGCCGCTTTCCCTTGGGTGTAACCAACCGGACTTGCCTCGCCAATCTTTTCTGTGACATTCTGGACATATGGCCGAACCAACGGAGCTCGGATCGCGTGATTCGCAGAAGTAGCTCGACATTCAAGATTTTACGAATTTCACTGTTTCGTACTTTGTTGCGGAGTGTCACACCGGGAACTCTTCGCAAGAATCCTATCTCTATGGCTTGCACTTGGGATATGTATTCTTTTAGTCGTTATCCATGATTTATAACTAAGACCAATTTAAAAATTGACATTTTGCCGGTGTTTGAAAGCTCCAGTTTTGTGACCACAGAGCGATAAAGCTCACGCAGAAGTGCGTTTGCTTTACCAATCCTTGTATCAATCTCCTTGTTCCATCTTCCGCCACTCGTGAACACCACTCCATGCTGCCTGAACTGCTGCAGCGTATTGCGCTGCCAGTACCTTGCAATGTACACGGCTTTGGGTTTCTAGAGAGACATAATATTTCGGTCCTTTCAATGCTGATTTTCAGTCGCATACAGCAGAAAACCGATCAAGTACATATGGAAGTCCCCATTCAGAAAATGCAAACAGTACAGAATTGTCCGCAAAAAATAAAATGGTTGATCCTGCAGCTTCTAACGGTGACACCCTCGTCGACCCGGCTTTGATTGTCTATCCAATTCATGTAGACTATGAAGAGGAGTGGTGACAACACATACCCTTGTGGGAGTCCAATACCCATGGCGGGCGGACCACTACGATTAAACTCGGCCACCACGAACACAAACCTCTAACCTCTAAGCAGGAATACAATAACTTCATGGCCAGTAACAGGCGGCTGTCGACAGCGTACTTCTGCAACACTCTCCAAAGCTTTTTACGAGGAATCTGGTCGTATGCTTTCTCGAAGTCAAAAAAAACATGTGTAGGCGTTTTGGCATACTGCCAAGATTTCTCAAAATTTTTGGTGAGTGAAAATTTGGTCTGTAGTGCTACGGCCGGGACGAAAACCGCACTGGGTATCCTCCAGATTTGGTTCAATTATTTCGCGACATATTTTTCAAGGCACTTGATATGCAATTTTCCAAGAAGACGAAGGAGAGTGATGCCACGGTATTTAGTGCATTCACTCCTGTATCTTCCTTCTTGTGTATGGGGTTGATCACCTAGTTTGCCAATCTTTTGGTGCCCTCGCAGAACACCAGCCCGCTTGACGCACACAAGTCAGCCAAAGAATCCCTCTCGATTCTAGGTTTTGCGCATTTCAGGTCAGATTTCATCCCAGCCTTTTGAAATTAAGGGAACTTGGAACTTCGAAGTCATATAAGGCTAAAGCAACCACACCATGGCTCTTGAACTTTTGTTGTTTTACATGGATAGCTCTGAAAATTTTTGAAATAGACTGGGCACATATTTTTACGGTTAAATTTGTTTTGAAACACGATAGACTTAACCCGCTTCGAATCGTCCAAACTATATGACGGAAAAAGATTGAAATTAGGTCCGTTTCAATGAGCCTGAATGGCAAAGGTTGATTTTTAAGGAGTACAGTTCGTTTTTCATAGTTCAAGTTAAAAGGTAGTTCAAACTTATTTCTACAGGGGATTTCCACCCAACAAGCCACCCTACCTGCCGTCGGTTCATCAAGTATGACGCACTTTGATCCTCCCACAAACGCGACAGCAACAGACAACTTCCGCTTCATTCCGCCCGAAAGATGTCGCGCTATGTCGTCCCTCTTGTGAGGCAATCCAACATCTATCAGCATCTTTTCGATCTCTTTCTTCCCACCTTTGGAATTCTTGAGACCGGCGTAAAACCGTAGATGTTCTTCAACGGTCAAACTGAAAAGCGAAAAAAGCACAGCAGGTTATTTTCCTGCGCGAGTCAGAAGTTTCTTATTTTTCCAAATGTAAGAGACGTTTTACTACTCAAGACGTCAGGCCATAAAACAATTGCTTAACGTGAAGAAACTTCAAAGTGGAAATCAAGCCAGCACCCAGCAAGTCAGATATACTGGAGTTTGTAGGATAGGAGACATGAAGAGGAACAACAAGTCTGCCCGGGTTACGTTGTTACTTGGTTTCTGGAAATAAAAAAGCTAAAAAGACTGAAACCACGTTGCTCGAGTTATAACGACCAAAATACGGTTCACCAACAGCCGCAAGTAGCCATGGCTCAAGGTGTCATGTCTTACATGCAGCCCCATTGACACTCCAGCTGCGATTTGAGAAACCGATGGTTCAAGTTTAGTTAAAGCGAAAGTTTGATCAAATCCGTCGGCACAAAGTTCAATCCTACCTAGAACTGCCAGCATAAAACAGGAACAACCAATTGCGTGGTGACGTTTACAGGATAAAAGTACTGCCGCAAATTTCAAGGCCTTGGGTCAATCAACAAATCAACACAGGCGCATGTCTCTTTCTGTATGAGAAGATTAAAAAGAATCATTCAGTGCGTAACTCGCCATGTCATTTTTAAAGAGCGGTGGTTTACGATAGGAAAAGATTTTACACTGTATTTAGTAACTGACGTCAGAGTGAAAACTTCGACTGAACTCATTGAAATGTTTAACGTGCCGTGGTATACCGACAGAACACAATTAAAGGTGGATAAAGTGACAAGCTTGCATCGAACATGTCGAGCCTTTGAGTCGAACGCAAGGAGAAACACGACTTTTCTTCGGTAAAGTGTGAAAGTCGATCCATACGAAACGGTGTCATTCCTTGGAAACGAAAAGTGAGAAAGCGCAAAGTTAAAACAACAAATATTTGACTCATCAACCACCCTCAAAACTAAATTTCATTCCATGCAAGCAACTCGCTAAAATCTTTTCACATTAAAAGTTTTTCCTGTAGCCAAGTAATTAATAAAATATTCTGGATCGCCCGAACTTACTGTCCGAACAGAACGTTATGTTGGGGACAAAAACCAAGCTGGCGTCTGATCGTATCCATGTTGGTGCAAATGTCTTTTCCGTAGATTCTGGCAGTTCCCGAGGTCGG
>JGI24159J19872_10011348_pt1 | contig 11665 bp, 2 predicted proteins | sample Ectturendosymbi4_FD_19872 | JGI IMG/M metagenome (IMG submission 19872) | reverse complement strand
TAACAAAAAGAGTCTCATGGATAATCTTGTACATTGTCAACAAGACACTGAGGGAGCTGGGCTTCGTCCCCAGCGGCCACCAGAAAGCCCAGGTAAGCAATGAAATAAACGTTTGATTGGAGTTGAAAACAATCCATTCTTCTCTGGGGGTGGCAACACAAAAGGTAGCTGCAGTGCCACTCTTCTGGAAATAGCCACACAATAAAATATGATTTGATTTAACATGGCAAAAATATTTTGTGGCAGAATTACAGAAAGCTTCACCGAGGCAAGTGCCTCATTTGCCTCAGTGTAGTAAAGGCCTAGATTAGTCATGATACAGTAAAATCATTGACAAAGAGTCGATTGACTTTCAACAGAACTTTTCAGATGAAGTTCAATAAAAAATTCAGTGGATTTTTGTTATTTTACTCGGCCTGGCTGAATTTGCCATAAGATGTTTTAGGGGTACATGCTCATCTATCGAAATGCTGAAGGGGTACGTGGTCAGAGAAAGGTTGGGAACCCCTGGTCTAAGGTAGGAGTGGGCAATTAATTTGGCTCGGGGGCCACTTGGAGAAGACCGCGTGAAGCGGAGGGCCATACCTTCTAATGAAGTGTTTCTCAACTTTTTGTTTTATGACCCCCTTTGGTATTTTCACGCAAGCTGTGACCGCCTTCCTGCAGTGGCGATTTTACAGTAGAATGAAAAAAGTGGGGGGGCCACTGCGGGGCCAAGAAGAAAGTAGAGGGGCCAACATGAATGTCTATCTTGCATGGTGATTTTTCACTGTTTTCAAGATTAAGTTGGTATGATTAACCCTGTCAAACCCAATATAGGCTTGTGAATATCGTTAAATGTGAACTAGCGTTGTTATTCACTAACGACACCTAAACGCCACTGCAGATGCAATCACACACGTGTACTGTTGTGCCGACTATTCTGTGCTAACCATGCAACTTCCACAGCCCTGCACATGTAAAACGAAATACCATTTTCCGTTCACAATTGTGCCGACCCACATGAACGAAAACAACTCCACGAAAGTGAATACAATTCACATGAAAGCGAAATGGTTCCACTTCCAACCACCTATTCCATATTGACACAGAGCCAAGTAGGCTGTTGATAGCCAACCAGTTTCATCAAAATATTCTTGCTACAAAACACAAAAAATAAGCCATTTGCCAACGGATTGGTGACTACTGACTAATCCGTTTTTGTGGAAGCTCATGGTCATTTTGTGATTGTGGTGTAACCATAACCATGTTATGTTATGCAACTACTATTGCGAGTGCAATGCCCATCTTCAGCGTGAATAGGGTGAGGACTATTCAGTGCAGTTAAGCTCAGAGAGGTTGCGACCCCAGTGGCGCCTAAAGTAGCATAGCAGCGCCGCAGTAGGAATGTGTGTATCGGTTTTAGGGGCGTGTACCTGATCGCAACACGTAATAGCAGGCGTAAAACTAATTTTGCAGAATATTCCCAACAAAGTTTTCATTTTAATACTCACACTGAATTTTCCTCTGTCTTATCCTCAAAAGCTGGCTTTCAACCCTGCGTTGATTTATGACTGTCTTGCCGTAAGCGAAACACGCACTAACTCTGAAAAGATTCAGACAAATAGACAATGAACAATATGATTCTCACACAAATCCCTGCACAGTCTACGTTAAAATTTTATATCATCAGCACCTCAATGTAACTTTATCCTTCGATTGTCATGTCGACTGTCAAATTCATCAACGAAATCATCTAAATCTATTTTTCAGCTCGTGTCTTTCAACTGAAAGTAGATCAGTGTTACCCAATTTTTCAGTGGTCATGGAATTTCTGGGAAATGTTTTCACTAATTTCATTTTTGAAAAATGTTTGTCGCATGAAGCGCTGGTGACGGGAAGAGTTACGGCTACCAGTAACAATTAAACGAAGCTTTTTAAGTAGCTGTAAATTAAAACGATTGTTCGAGCAGTATAGGCAGCTTCGACTCCTTCCGAAGCAAATTCTTTGCCAAAGTTAATTTCATGTTTTAAATCGTTTTTAGTATGAATATGATTTGCGAATTCTTTCCCAAACAACGCAGTGTCCCGAATCAACGTAGCAATGTTAGGAGTTTTCTGGACCCAGTCTATCAACGCATGCTAATTTCGACCGACCACGCCATCCAAAACCACGTGTGTTGGCAAGGCGGGATTTTTACTTCAGGAGCGCTAGAATCGTTATCGTCACCCACAAGGTCAGCAAATGAAAAAGAGAGTGCAGGCTGCCTCGGCTCCCCAGGGTTGTCAGATTTGATTTTTCGACGCCAAATTTCACAAATTTGACTTTTTTTAGAGACAGTTGGCGTCAAAAAAGTTTTTTGTTTTTTCTCAATATTTGGCTTTTTGTGGAGGCAGTTGGCACATGCTATCAGACTGGTGTCTTCGCTTTTTAAACATCTTGCTGAAAAGTGTTATTAGGATTTTTTAGATATTGCTTGGTGTATTTTCTCAAACGTTATCTGGTAACAGTAACCCATTGAAGAATAAAGTTGTCGCATATCTGGCAACCCATAATGCCAAAGGTTCGAGTGGAAAATGTGGAAGATGAAGAATGCTACTACTGTATTCTTCTAAAATGTCCTACAATTGATAAATAAGTTTAAATTTCATGTTGTTTAACAATTTGGCTTTCTTTGTCCGGTTTGGCTTTTTTTAGACGTGGTTCGGCTTTTTTCTCAAAAGATGTCTGGCAAGCCTGCGGCTGCCAACATTATTACTCCCAAAGGCAAAAATTGCTCTACGGCTTCCGAAGTTAATGACCGGTTCGCCACTAATCAAAATGACATCAGCGTGGAACTACAATCGCTTTATGAATCTAACACTACTTCCGTAAGATCTTTCGAAGTCATATACACAAGGGACCAGAACGCACTACTGCAACCAGGATAACTTCGTATAAATTAACTGAAACCAATTCTTAATGCATTCACAAATCTTTTGCTACTGGGACAAGCAACAATCTGCCGAAAGTAATATAATCCAGTTCCATCTCATACTGAAATGCTCTAAAGATCAATCTTCCCATTTCTGCGACTGCGTCTTAGTTTCGAAAAGAATTTTTCAACACCACGACCGCGGTCTGACTAAATTTCACGCAGGATCTGAGCAACTGCTGGTGTGCATCGTCATAAACATTCTAGCTTCCCGGCCGTCAAAAACAACAACACAGCTTATCATGCATTTGGAAAATATTGAATGCAGGCTAGAGGGTTACTAAATGATCGTTTAAAATATTGCTGGCCAGAAGTAATCTACTGTGTATGTTGACCAAACGAACTTGAACGGGAAATTAAGAAAAAATTGGGAGGGGGCCAAGCAAAAATCTGGGGGGGCCAAGGCCCACCCAGCCTCCCTCTTAGAATCGCCACTGCTAGTATGATCGTTGCACAGAGTTCAGGCAGGGCAACGCAGCATTGTTCTCTAAGCAAATTATGTTTGATGAGGGCCACCTCACGACGTGAATAGTAAAAGTTTACGCATACCTCAACTCTTGACCGCTGAGTGGTTTCCCCATTAAATTTTAGCAAACCGTCTTTGTCCTCTTGTCGTAGACCTACGTTACATTGCACATTGTTTTTTTTATTGGAAAATTGCATGTGGGTTGGTTGAAAACATTGCCTTGAAGAAGCTTGCCTGAACAGGTTGGCGAAACGCTGGCAAATAAGCAAAATAAAAGTAATCGCCAAAAGAGAGACTTGATTCGCTTGAAAAAAAAGTGGTCGATTTTTTTCGAAACTAAAACAGAAAAATTTTCACTGCGCATTTTCGTCAGTCTCTTTCGCGACCCTGTTTTTTCTTGTTGCCTAACAGTCAGCCTGGTTTTCCAGGACAGTCAAGCAACAAACCGCGACACCACCCGAAAACTAAGACGAATGGCACCCTACTCATGCCTGTGTAGTCATATTGACAATCAGTGTTGCCACTCTGTTCTTATGGAAAAGCACTAGATTTTATGATAATAAACACTAGATTCACAAAAAAATACTAGATCACAAATAAGTTAGCTGTTAAAGCAAAAGGCTAACTTACACTCAATGAGAATGGCCAGAAAATGCGTTGCAGTGTATACAAAGACATTTGAAAACCAGCGGCAAAGAAAACCGGATATACAGTAGCAGCAACGCTTGTATTTGAAGCCTGCTACAGGTCACTGAAATTTTTAACAGATGACCACAGTGACTTCGTAGAGGTTTAACTCGAAACAGATTGTATGCTCTTGTGTAATTTAAGATGTAATTAGTAGGTAGAATTTTTAGCAAACTGCAATTCCACGAAATCAAAGTCTCAATTATAGTTACAATTTAAAAAAAATTGAGTAATTAAACACATTCAGCTCACTCATAAAAAAACACTAGATAGCTATGAAAACACACCAGAACACTAGATGAAATGCAAAAACACTAGATCTAGTGGAAAAACGCTAGGAGTAGCACCATCACTGTACTGCAGTGTTGCCAGATGGTTGTCACCTAAACCTGCTAAATCGTGTCACGAAAAACTGCTAGATCCTGCTAAAAACCATGTCACCAAATTTTAGCTGAAAACCGCTAAAATAGTAAAATTCTGCTAAAAAATTGGCATTTTTGAGGTGTTTAAAATAGACTTGTAAAGCTATGTATCAATTTTTGGTCTTGCACTCACTATCAACTGACCAGACATTAGGCCTACGACTTCCTGGCGTAACTGAACCACCTGGAAAAATCATATGTGTCGTGGGATAAAAATATATTCTGCCAGTGTAGTCTTTTAAACTCAATGCGCTCACTAAGCAGTAGCGTTGCCACTCTGTTGTTACAGAAAAGCACTAGATTTCATGATGAAAAAACACTAGATTCACAAAAAGAACACTAGATTATGAATATGTGACAAAATTGTCAGATTATGAGAAACTTGGTGTTGTTTTCAAGAACAGGCGAGTCTTTGATGAACATTAGGCCTATACTGCATATTTATTTATTTGATTCTGACCAGATGGTCCATAGTAAAAACACACACACATGCAAACGATTATTCTTTTACCCCTTAAAATCTCTCAATATTTCTTGAAGTGCAATACCTTTACACATGATCAATTACCACGCGGGGAAAAAGACCATACTGAGTTTTATTACTAAACGCTATTGATAAGTCTTCTAAGTAATTCAATGGAAGTTAGCTGTAACACGGCCTACTTAAAATCTTAAGTAGACCGTGGCTGTAAAAGCAAAAAGGCAAACTTACACAATGAAAATGGCCAGAAAATTCGTTTCAATGCAAACAAAGACATTGCGCAAACTTATTGTAAACCAGAGACAAAGAAAACGGGAGATAGCACTACCAGCAACGCTGGTGTTTGCTTGTACAGGTCACTGAAACTTTCAGCAGATGACCACAGTTGACTTCGTAGCGGTTTAGCTCAAAATAGATTAGATGCTCTTTTGTAATCAAATAGCACAAAATCAAAAAGTCTCAATTCAGTGACAATTACAATAACTGTGTAAATGATTACATTCCGCTCACTCATAAAAAAACACTAGATAGCTATGAAAAAACACTAGAACACTAGATCAAATACAAAAACACTAGATCTTGTGGAAAAACACTAGGAGTGGCACCACTGCAGTGCTAAGCACAGACGCAAATCATTTCGGCTTCACCAAGCCATCCACGATCAAGTTGCTTGTGGTTATGATGCAATATTGTTCTTGAAGCGGCTTCGCTGCGTCATAATACAAACTGCCATGGTAATGACAATGGTATATTTATGCATCCAAACGATAAAAGGCAGCTAGTTGTGCCTGGTGGTCTTTGTGTTGCCCCACATAAAGTGTCAGAAAGAAGGTAAAGAAATTTTTGATGAAGAAGGTGTAAAAGTTTTCATCTGTAAAAATTATTGGAACAAATATTTGGTCAGGAATTTGTTACCTGCTATACCTGCTAAACGTTTTTCAAAATCCTGATAGAAAATCAGCCAGCTGCCAGATTGAAAATTTTCTAGCTAACAGTGAGAAAAACCTGCTAGATCTAGCAGCAAAACAGCTAAAATGGCAACACTGCTGTACTGTAAACTGTTGACAATATTGGTGAATATAATACAATACAAAAAACTCCTGCACTTAATCTTGTGTGCGTCACAATGAGGCGATTATTTCGAAAGAAGGCATCGCTTCGTAAGCGTCCGTAATTGTGGATAAAACTTACTGACATCACGTCAATTCAAGATAAATGCTGTCACAAATCATCAAGATGTCTAGTACAAAAGATTGTCCTTTGCCAGCTATTGGGCAAAAGTTAAATGAGAACAATTCTTCTTGCCTAAACCAAACTACGTGCAATGAGATGATTATTTCGGCATTGAAAGCTCTCAAACAAACAACCGGTTCCAGTCAAGAAGCCATAACAAAATACGTAGAGGAGAACTACGATGTACCCGAAGACGACGTTCGGCAAATTGCGCGCAGTCTGAAAGCAATGGTTGGAACTGAACTCGTTCGCGTTAAAATCGCTGGCGCCGTACGCTATAAACTTAACACAGGTGCCGCTGCCCCTGAAACCCATGGCAAACGAAAAAAATTCACCAGCACACAGTCTGCCAAACGCAAACATAACAAGAGAACAAGGGGCAAATCGATAAGGAAGTCAAGAAAGGCTGGCAGGCGAAAGAAACCTGCAAGAAAATCTGCGAATAAGCGTCGATGGGGAAAGAGACAAGCATGCGGAGCGAATAAAATTTCGCAGTGACCCCGGTGGTTAGTGTCTGTTCTTCGTCGGATTGTTTAAAACCAGCTTGCTATTCTAATTTCCCTTCGGTTCTGTGCTGTACTTCCTAGTAGTTCAAGCCAGTGCTGCACTGCCAAGTGCCAGGGCGTACGTAGTATAACTTTCTAATTTTTGGGTGAGATACCGTGCACGTATTTTCATAACTTTTTTTCCAATTCCCAGCGTATACCAACTCAAACAGTTCGAGCGTAATCTTGTCGATACTGAATGCTGCAGTTGCTGTAATTAAAGTTGTTATCTGGACAATGTGGTCCGAAGGTGGTGTGATGTCACTCACGGTCCTTTTGCCTTTTCAGTATAAATTTTAGGAATTCTGCATTTGTCATAAAAAACGCCGTCGTTCGCTCGGAGGAAACAGTTTGCTGGCTAATGATGTAGTCAAGATTGTAACCTCCGAAAATGGTTAAATCTTCGAGACCGAGACTTAAAAAAACCCGAGATCAAGACCGAGACTTGAAACTTGTGAGGTATGCCGAACTTTTTCTAGAGTCTTTCAAAAAGTGTCAACATCACGTCCGAGCTGTAATTTTTGTCGAACTTCTTGCATTTTCCTGCCTCTTTTCGTAATTCCTTTCCTGCAGATACGACAGACAGCGAGCAGGTTGAATTACAGAAGCTTGACTAAGCCATATCATTCGAGTCTCGGGATTCCACCTCTGTTGGTTATAACAATCAAGAAGAGATTAAAACTTGTGCAGCGGCGTAACCAGCCCACAAGTTTGGAAGGGCCAAAATGTTTGACTTTAGGCGAGCAACAGTATTTTTGTTTGGTACGCCGCTTCTCGAAGCACAAAATGACTAGATATGCTAAAAATTTTGGGGGACATAGCCCTCTGGGCCTCCCTGGCAACGCCTATGTTCCTGTGTCTTAAAATAATCAGAAAAAAACTTTTAAAGATTACCAAGATCCTGTAAAAAAATTTAGCTGGAGCCGGAGACGGAGCCGGAGCTGGTGGTTAATTTAGCAGCTCCGGCTCCGGACCCTTTCTGAGATGCATCACCCACCACTATTTGCTAAGCGCGCTGAAAGACAAGGCTCTCTGAACTGGCTCATAGCACCTTAATATCGTCAATGATGAATTATGACTAAACAATAGCGCTCAGTCATGTATGCAACATACGCGTAGCCAGGGGGGCGAAAGGGGCCATGCCCCCCAAAAAATATTTAGAAAATATAGTCATTTTGTGCTTTGAGCGGTGTTTTTCCAAACAAAATAGCGTTATTCGCCTAAAATCAAACATTTTGTTCCCCCAAAATTTTTGACCCCCCAAATTTCTGGGCTGGATACGCCACTGGTATGCAACCAGGGCCGGTTTTAAACCGATTTGACTGATTTTTTCTAATCGGGCCCCGCGCCAAAGGGGGCCCCGCGCTCCGTCAACTTACCAAAGCAAACTTACACTTTCTATTGAAGCTTCTTGTGTATAGTGCCGGCGCGGAGCCCAGTGTTTTTTAAGTCGCTTTGAGAGACAAAAGCGGTTCTCAAATTTTTCCAACGGTCTCTTAAAGTAGTGCTTGTCAACCTGGTGTGTCGTACACCCCAGAGTGTACCAGAATTTTCCAGGGGTGTACCACCGTGATGGGGTGTACAGGGGTGCACCAGATGTGTGCTCTTGAAGAATAGCCACATTGTCTCACATATAATGTTCTTTNCTCTAGCTCAGTGTTAAATTTTTTCCCGCCAGTTTTTTTGTAATGTTGGTCAGATGAACATCACTTGATCACGAATCTTTCTTTTCAAGTTCAGTGCAGCCGCCGTTTTTTAGGACAGTTAAAGAGCGCGTGGAGTCTGAGGAGTGAATTGCTCGAATGCCGCTAACTGCACAGTTTCATCGCTGCGCAGATACACTGTTGCATGTTATTCCTGTGCTGCAGCCAGGGGCTTTGAGAGAAATTTTACCTGGGGTTCGAAGACCGATACTGGGCCCCCTAACTTCTGGGTTTCTTGTTGAAACTTGTCTAGCTTGTTGCTATAGTAACTTGAACAGTGCTTCCCAAACTGAGGGTAAATTACCCCCAAAGGTAATATGCGCTTCTTCAGGGGGTAATGCGGAACCGAAACCACACTGTTGTTCTATGTTATGAGCGATCACTGCGAAATATTGAGGGTAATTAAGACATAATCGCTACCTTGACTTGGGTAAAGGCTCGAACAACTTTGGGAACCACTGATTAGAATATAGACAAAACAGCTACCATGCCAAAGATTTAGAAATATATTAATTGTGATACTGGCAACTAGCTTATACACTAGTCATTTTGGGCTTTATCACGGAAATGCTTAGCGTGGGTATACTTTCATCCTGCCGGGCTCCAGTATCTCTCGGGCCGTGGTACGATGTACCTCTTGTACCCCCTCTCATAGGCCCTGACTGTGGGTATCTGACATCTAACCAAAAATTTTTAATTTACACAACACACATCAAAAAAGTAAACGTCAAAGAGTAGTTAAAGGTGCCAAACGTTCGCTACCACTGCAGTTTGGATTCGAATGCTTTTAGACCGTGAGCTTAAACTGAATTTACTTTGCTAAGGTCAAATTAAGTGTAATTGAATGTGCAGGCCTCATTAATATGTCATTCAATGTGCACCCTTGGTTAACATAGTGATATAATGTTTGGCTCAGTAAGCAATTTCGGTTTGACATAGTTGTCCTACGCCCTAACTCCAACCCTAAAACGAAACTTTATAATGAGTTCTCAGGCTTTTTGATATCTCAGTGAATAGCCAGCGCTTGCGAAATGCATGACCTGGAATATGACTCTGCACATGCACAGATGGCGTGAAGTCAGCGATTTCACAAGTCAGAAATATTCGCTTGACACTGGCCTTCGCACAGCGGCTTAAACACTTCAGGCTTCGGCCTGCAAGAAGCCGTTATTAACGAANCAGTAAGGAAATAAAAATCGTCATTGCATATATTGCAGTTTAGACGTTGTAGACATGAGCACACACTTTACATTTTGCAAGGTTTACCCTTTGAAATCATTTAAGCGATATTTACAACGTGAAAATCGCCTATATTTTACACTTTTACACCAATAGATTTTAGAGCATATCAGGGGTGTACATATTTTCGACCAAATTTAAAAGTGTGTACCAACATAAAAAAAAGGTTGACAACCACTGTCTTAAAGTACAGTATAAACTCGCTTTACTATCACCATCAAAGTAGACCAAAACTTTGCTTTACAATCATCTCGGTATTCAGATGAACAGTTGCAGTCTCTCAAATTGTCTTTGCAGTCAGCAAGTTCAAACCGAAAAGTCTGGAGGAACCCACAGTATTTTGTAAGCGTGGGATCCGTTGTCAATAAAAATCCAAGTGTACTGCGCGGATTTTAACGCCCTTATCAAAATTCTATAGCAAGAATGGTGATCGTCTTCAGTAGTATGTAGCCACGTTTTTTCATTAGCACCTCGTTAACGCAGAAAGGGGTTGAATTTTGAAGCTGTTTTCTGTTTCATTTATAAAAGCGTTTCGTCTTTGGCAGATCAGGTTTCAGTANTTGCTGCAAAATGCGGTTCGATAGCTGTTGAATGATGATCTTTCAATAGTTAATACCACTTGTCTTCTAAGGGTAACGTTTGGTTNGTAATTGCAAATGTGCACTGCTTAGTGTTATAATAGCGTTGTTCATTTTCCATCTCGTAAAAATTTGATGAGGCTACCAACCATCAGAGGTAACCATTTGAGACTATTGGCAAATACGTTTGAAATATGCCTACTTTTAATCATGAATGACTATTTCAGGTGCTCAAAAAAAAACGGTTTCTTGAAATGTAACAGAATATTACTAACAGTTAAGCCATTTGGAACGTAACAGAAGTGACAATTTGGTTCAAGTGAAGTAAGCCTCACGATCTTCTCTTGTGGTGAAAAATGCATCATGAAAAACTACCGAAATATGGGTTATGACATCACTGTTCCAGATTGGCGCCGTAATTTCTGAGATATAGCCTAACAAACTGAAAGTTGCACAAGGTTTGAAAAGTGGAATAACTTTCGTAGAAGTTTGAGGCTAATACAGTAGCCTACTTGCTTGTTTCAAAAATTAAAAAGTTGGTTTAAACTTAGTGGGAGATCTACAATCATTTCATAAGAGTTTCTTTAGTGCTAATATAGATTTGCATGCAACTTAATTCCGTTCCGTGGTATTTTTATTAAGTCGACAATTTAACAAGCAAAAAGTATGCGAAAACAATTAATCTCCTTTGCGCAGGTAAAAAAGTTTTAATAAAATATCAAGCTCGAATAGGGGGTTTAACCCCAACCCTCCCTTGCGTACTCCCTTGGCTTCCAAACGCCGAGTGCATTTTCATTGCAAAATGTTTCAGTTTGGGAAACCTATTTATGCTGATTATATTCTAGATCCAGCCAGGGGTCTCCCAACTTTTTTGTCAGAGAGCCACTGCACAAGAGTTCTAGGGCCGGACGTCTTACGTAACATGATTGTTTCTGGATGTTACATTCTACGAAAGCAATAAATTTTTTGTAAATACATTATTTTTTCATTATTGTCAACATGTCTTCGTGAGCCGGATTAAATGTCCTGGCGGGCCGGATTTGGCACGCGGGCCGTAGTTTGGAGACCCTGGTCTAGGCTAACGTCTGCAATATTGTACATTATTATTATTAAAAGATGTTATGCGTGTTCTAATTAAAATTACCTACTCTCATATCCACACTACAATCAATAGTGAGAAAGCTCGCGGGCCATAAAAATTCTGTCTGCGCGCCACATGTGGCCTGCGGGCCTGTAGGTGGACAACGCTGGTGTAGAGGGCGAAGATAAGTAACTGTGTTACCGGCAACTAATTGTATCAAAACGTGCAACGCTTCAGAAGCAGGAACATAACCGAGCACCAAAAATCAGATTTATC
>JGI24159J19872_10011347_pt1 | contig 11665 bp, 7 predicted proteins | sample Ectturendosymbi4_FD_19872 | JGI IMG/M metagenome (IMG submission 19872) | reverse complement strand
GACGGCGAGTTATTGCCTGGGGAGAAATGCCCCTCACAGTGGCTTTTGAGGGAGCAAAATTTTGGTCAATTTTTGGTTTATGAGCCATACTTTTCGCTCCGGATATGCTAGGAAGTCAATCAAGGGCTCTATAGACGTGGATTTTGACCTAGTTTTCAACTAAACTTTGAGTCCAAAAAATGGACCATTGGGACAGCACCCAGGGCCAGGCAAAGATGGCCAAAATACCACAAAAACACCCCTACTTGTGACATTCCCCCCAGAAAAGCTCAAACCCAAAACGAAAAAGTTTTTTTTTTGATTTTGACTCCAAGACTTGTTGAATCCGTAGAGGGTTTGAACAGCTCTCTAGCTCTAGCGGCTGGCGATTTATGGCCAGAAAAGAGGGCACCAATATGTTAGCTCGCTCGGTTGAAGGGTTAATAACGGAAATGAAGATATTAACGTGAAATGATAAAAAATATTACTATTGAAAATTTACTATTGAAAATATAATATTGAAAATATAGGTCAGGGGTAGGGAGGTTGGGAAAATCCCCTTCCCCGACCTAATATTTTTCGTGTTTTTGATTTTTTCATAATTTTGCGTTATGGTAATTTTTTTTTTCATTTTCACGTTAATATCATTATTTTCGTTATTAATTTCATATTTTAAGTTAACTTGTTGGAGGTTTTATCAAAGCTGGCCGCTTCATGCTCTAACCTGTCACTGATTGTCGAAGGTCAGGCGTGCCAGGGCATGTCATATTTTAATCCGATAATCAAATATTCAGGCAACCAGCTAAGATCGCTTCACTTGAACATCATTTGATGACCATGTGGACGTTAGTATCAAAGCAAAACACTGCTAACTTCATCAGTTCTTCTGTGTAGCATTTCTCCTGATAGAACATGAGTTTGTCAGCAAGGCCCAGTTGTGTACATTCAGTCAAAGAATTAAAGAAAGCAAGCTTTTAGAAAATTTACTGCACCAGGATGAAACTATTACAAGTAAATTCCTGAAAAATGAAACAAAAACACGTAAAGTTCATCCTAAGTTAGGAAAAGTTTGAGATTTATCCAAATGACCTTTTAACTTCAAAAACCTTGAAGTTCTTGTTGGAAAAATTAGCATAATGAGTCCATTGGTAAATAAAAACAGAGATCAGCAACTTTTTAAAATGGTAGCATAACTATAGTAAAAAAACAAAGAAATGCTACCAGGAACAAGAATAAATGTTTTTGTATTAAATGTCATAAAACTTTCTTAATATTGAACATTCATGGTTTTCTGAAATTATCATTGCTGGCTGGATCCAATTATAATAACTTAACTTTTTTTATTCATAACTAGACTACGAGCCCATTGTAGTGAACAATACTTGAGGAAATCTGTATGCTGCAGCAGTGAAGTTCTAATTTGCACATGCTGCTTATATATCACATCAAATACCTTAGAAGTATTTTTGCTGGGAAAAGTGGAAGAATAAGAGGTTCTAAAATTTTGTTTTAAGTTCGGGGAAATGTTTCATCTTTTTGCTACAGAAGTGATTGATGTACATGTAATGTGGTTAAAAGTAGTGTTGCAGCCTCTCTGTTGGCATTGCGTTGAATGTGCGATTCCCCACGAACGGGATGTGCACAAACAACAATACCCATATACTTGTGGCGCGAACAAGCAATAATAGAGTGATCTCATCAGGTGATCTCTATTGTTGCTTGCTGCCACGGTGTGCAGCTTTGCGCACATGCCGCTCAGGCTTTCCGATTGCAACAAAATGGTGTTGTGACCAGGATGTGACAGTCGTACCAGATGCAGCCTTCACAAAAAGAACGTGCAATCTGTGCAGTTCGTTGTAAAAAGGAAGGGATGTTGTTGCAACCTCTCCGTTGGCGTTGCGTTGAATGTGCGATTTTACCACGAACGAGATGTGAACACCCATATGTATGTGGTGTATAGAACAACACCCATATATATGTGATGCGAACAAGCAATAATAGAGTGATCCCTATTGTTGCTTGCTGCCACAGTGTGCAGCTTTGTGCACATGCCACTCGGACTTTCCGATCGCAACAGTAGAATGCAACTATGCTAGTTTGATTATGCAGATGATATTAGCTCAGGCAAGAATACTTGGTACAGTAACAGCATTTAATAGCCTGGACCCTGGGGAGTGCAGCAACAAGATACCTTAAAAGTATAGTTGATTTCTTTGTGTGAAGTGTATGCTTTGGTAGTCACTTTTCTAGGAAATTGAAAAGTGGCTTTTCGTAATTTCTGCACTTCAGGTTTTTAAAAAAGTGTGCTTTCTTGCTTGATCACTGCAATTGAAACCTATGTGGTGTCACTCTATGCTCACAAGTTCACAAATTTGACTGCTTTGGAAAATTTTTAGAATAATTTACAGTGTGTCACTACAAAAGATATAAGCTACTTATCTGTTATATAAGGGTGATCCAAGATTTTTGTTTTTTACACCAGTAATCTTGCCTTCAATTGTGGAGATTTGTAAAACTACAAGAGAAGTTCACTTAACATAAGTTGTAGAAGTTGAATTCAACAAAGTTGTAGAAGTTGAATTCAACAAAATGTAAGATTGTTGATTTTAATGTTGCAGTTATGGTGTGTATCATGTCATTGAAACTTTGGAATTTATAAACAATTGATGCTTAGCAGTTGAAGAGAGTCTGATTTGTAAAACATCTACTGATATTTTTATCCAGAAATGTATATTCATTTACTTTTATAGTTTGTTTTAATAGTTGGTTATAATCAGTTTGATCTAGTGGTATGATCTTAATGGGCATACTTTAATGTGGATGTCTAACTTTTTTCCTGTCCTGATGTAGTAATTCTTTGCAACCATCTGTTTTTCAAAGAACCTTTTTGCGGCTAGCTACTTGTGAATTGAACATTAAAATAAAGTAGTCTTTCGGATTTTCAAACATGACATGTCATCTGATATTGAGAGATATTTTACTGATCTGCAAATTTTAGCAATCAGCGATCTAACTCTCACTGACAGAAAACTGCTGACAGAGTTTAAGAACTCACTGGAAGCTCCTGGCGATTTAAATGTGGCAATTGTTGACGCAAGTCCTGAAATTCAGATAAAGTTGTTTATTGAAGATTTGAAGCGTGTTGAAGGTCCTTTTCAATTGCCCTGCTTGACAAAGTGGAATGGCAAAAGAGTTAAAGAAGAAATACATGACTTGTTTGGTTTTCCATGTGACCATCAAACGCTTATTACTGAATCGGTGTCAATTAAAGACGACGAAACTTTGTTAGAACATGGAATAAGCAAAAACGGAAGTGCTTTGCGCGTCTTTTTGTTGAGGCGTAAGAAAACTCACACCCCCTCGGAGGCTTTGGCATTGGATGGCTCTAGTCTTTCGCAGTCAACATCCAGTTTTTCCAATTTTTCAGAATCAGAAAGAACAGCTGCAACTACATTGCCTGCGAAAAATGTGAAAGTAACGACATCTAAAATCAGAGCGTTAAATCCTGTTTCTCCTGAACCTGAGTCGTCCAGTTAGTACTGTGATGCTTTGCGCATGTTTGTTGTACTTTATGTTAGTGTAATATGTTCAATATTTGCAGCGTTTGACTGAAGTTGCTTCATACTTATAAGAAAATTTAGCGTTTTTGTCTGAGTACTCAGAACCCCGAGAAATAAGCATGATTAACGACATCGATCTGTCTACTTTGCAGAACCCCACCTATGCCATAAGATAGGAGCACCTCATCTCCGTTCAACAGTGAAAGCAGATTGATATAAGTTGGTTGCTGCCCCTGTTCATAAAAACTTTATTTCAGCCATGCTGAGCAGTAGCACTGATATGCGTCCTCTCAAACAAATTCTTAATTTCCAGTCGAAAGCATTGTTTCATAATCATGGTGGTGCCTACTTTATAGGTGTGTGGCACCAGGCGTACGTGTCAGGCTATCAGACACAACTTTCATGCTTCCTTGATAAGTGCTATGTAAACTTTTTGTTTAAAACTTTGCCTTCCTTTGTAAACAAAAAGTAATACGTTGATGTTTTTAGTACAAGTTTAGAAAACTTGCGTCTATGTCGCAAGCATGAAAATTTGCAAGAGCAAATGAGATTGGTTCTATGGCACCAACTGTCAAAATGCCCTTTCAAAAGTAATTTAGTCACTTCTATTTTTGACATCATGAACTTATTTTGTTAAACACGTCCATCGCGTAATACTAGAATGGTGATGAATTGAAAGTTATTTGTTTGCGCATTTTGCGGGTAATTTTCGAAATGCAGCATATCGTCAAATTTCATTGACATAATTTAAAACACTGTTCGCTGAACCGTGTCGTCACTATTCTGGAGGTCGCGGTATGAGATGTTCGAGACGGTATCTTCTAGATTTGAATGAACTCCTTTGTTCTTAAAACTGTTGCAATAGCTATAGCGCAAGAAACATTGTATGGAAACATTTCCTTGTGTTTGGAAGCTTCTTCCAAAAACGAATAGCCCATGTCGAAGTGTTAAGCGACGGGCATCACAAAACAACTTTCATCCGCCACATCGGAAGACTAGCCAAAAGGGGTGTGAATCCTGCAACTTGAAGCCATATACTGACATCGTTTCAGTGCTAGTTGGACGTCGAGTGCCGGGAGTACAAACGTAAAGTGTGTAACAGCTTAACTGGCTGTAATCGCATTACTTTTAGCATATAAAATGTGTATAGGGCTTGCGTACAATTTTCCTTAATCGTGGAAGGGCATGTGCAAAATCAGCAACATCAGTGCTGATCAGAGCGCAGATGAAGCGATCGCTGCGTCATATCTGTCTCCACAGACTCCGAAAAATTACGAAGCTGGTAAATTTCTACGTCTGAAAGCAAGAGCTTTGAAGACACCAAATTGCTTGGAGAAAAGGCTACGAGCAAAATTGTACCTCTAAGCTAACTTTCAACTCAATGCCCGGAGTTCAAAAACTGGGTTCAAGAAAAATATGACTTAGAAATTAGCTAACAGACAACAAATCTTTTTTTTGTTGACCACTTTTCAACCAAAACATGGCTGCACCCCTGTAGGAACCTTGTGGTGAAGGGGCACAAGTGCACGTCACAAAAATTATGGAAAATTTTTATACAGTGGTTTGAATTGGCAATTTTGACGTCACAATCATTGGAATGTGACGTAATTAACTTTCATCAGGATGGGGGAAGTAATGTGGCTTGGTGATTCGCCACATACAACGTTACATTCATAGCAACGATAGTAGAGTCTACTACCTAGTCGAGTGGGGAAAACGCTTGTTGCTGTTACGGGGAGGGTCGTCGGTTCGACTCTTCAGGTGGCTCAAGACGACGCTGCAGTTGTATCCAATGTTCTACAAGCTCCCAACGACCCCAATCTATCTACGGTACACTGACTTGAGCACATAAGTGTAACTGGTTGTTCTTAGGCTTACACAAAATTCATTCACAAGTATGTACACAAACACAACATGCAGCTAAGGGAGCATCCACACATTACGTCATCCGAGAGGGGCTTTGAAAATAATGATGGGGCAAAAAATAGTTATCTAAAATTCTGATGACGGAATATGTGAGCGCTCCCTAGCAACAACAGATGTTACTGTACTATAACATCTTTCCAAAAAACTGAATTCTGTGATCATTAACTACTTTGAAATCCTGCAATATTGTTATGAGATCAACCTGGTTTGCTACGTGCTTGTGAATTAGCAAAAAGTACCTGTGGTTCATGCGCGCTTGGTTAAGTTTGTCAAGTAGTTTTTCAGCCGTCGAAGGCACGAATACGATCGCTCTGCTGCAGGCCCGTAACCAGAGGGGCGCCTTCGCCCCTTCCTGGAAAAATGTGTTGGACATAATTCAAAAATAATGGACATAGTTCAAAAACGTTTGGCCCCTCACGGAATACTCTTCGCCTCTCCTGGTGTCCCAAGCTGGTTACGGGCCTGCTCAGCTGTATCATTTGACGTTGGTACTGCCAAGTACATCAGTAACAGTCGTGCAGTAGGTGTCCTACTCCGGTAAATTCCTCTTAGAGCAGGGGTGAGACCTTTGTTGACTGTGATTGGACCCAAAACTAGTTGTGTTGCTTAAACTTATTCGAAGTTTAAAAGTGGTGGGGCCAACAACCCCCAGAAAAAGTGGGATTTCCTAGGCCCATGCGGCCCCCCGGACCTCCACCCCTGCCTGTAGGCTACACGCACCCAGTCGCGTAACTGACGGAGAACAGGGGTGCGAACCGCTCCTCTGGCAAGCCAAATGTAAAATGCGGGCCCCACTTAGCTTACTTTTCGGTATTTTCTTTTGGTTTTCAATAGGTCGTTTGTTTGCATTTTTCAGTGATTTAGGGTTTTAGTGTAGACATCTACATCAGGATTCACTAACATTTCTCAACTTTTTTCTGAGTTTTGGTTGGTGGGGTCCCTTTCAGCGAAGTTTCCCCCTGTCTCAAACATCTGGTTACCAGTGATGTAGTCGAGACCTGGAAGTTCGAGACCTCACATTTCTCTGATGGTAATTAAAGCTAACTCCTTGAAAAAAGCTGCAAAAAATATTTGGAATGTTGCCAGATACAAAGAGAAAGGTGTTTTCCGTTGCTATGCTTCAATAAATTTGTTTTACTCAGAAAATTTGTAAATTGTCTTGTTCGTTAAAAACACTACCAACCCTTCTATGTAATGACAGGAGGTGATGCCCTGATGAAGCTCCCATATTCTGACCTGCTACTCAGTATTGAAGTATGTTATTTGAGAACGTGGAAAAGAGGCGAATCACTTCTTTTTATTTTAAGCAAGCATACATGATGTAGGCGAGTGTATAAAACAGCACAGCGAAGTGGTAACTCCTCAGGAAAGGTTGCTTTCAATCCTTTAATTTTTTCCCCAGGTGTTTAGTTGTTTAAAGCACTTGTTAGAAGTAACAATCTTTTAAAATAATTTTTCTATCTACCACTCACCTGTTCCACTGCATTCCTTTTATTTTAACGCAAGGCAATAAACTAATATTCTGCACTGACACTCCAATTTCTTCGCCACATATTTCGCGTATTTTGACTAACAAAGCTTTGCCATTTTTTGTAACGTTACCTGCACCTTTTTTGGGTCTTTTCTCCTCACACGACACGAAATCGATTTAGAATTTTCCAAATATTTAGAAATAAGAGGTCATAAATTTGGAGATTTAAAAAACGAAAGCACTACTTTGAAATATTGAAAAGCAAAATTGTAACTTGTTACATCCATCCAAACTTGCTCACTCAGTCCAAAACAAGTTTTAAAATTTTTGCCCGTGGTTCCCCTGTTGACGCAAAGAAAAAAAGGCTTATTGGAGTAACAGACTTTTTGGCATGAATTAGGTTGGCACTTTGAACCAGCGAGGTAATATCCCACCGCATGCTCCACTGCAGTGACGTAGCGATGTTAACTGTAGCCCGGGGCCGACCATAAAAATGCTTCCTCTTTCCATTCCTCACATTTGCTCACAACAATATAAAATTAAAGAAAATCATGTCTCATGCTTATTATAAATAACTATAAGAAATAATAAAGTATCTTGAACATCATAATCGAATACAAACTGAAAAGGGTCTTGTATTTAATTCTCGGTTAAAGGTTTTGCTTTCTGTGCTTGTTCGTCACCCTTCTCATCACTACTTTTCCTATTTTTTCTGCCTTCTTTACATAGCCCATGCATGCACGTATGGCCAGAGCCCCGACAAGGGGGTGGGCGGAGGGGGGTGTCATACTCCGGGGCGGCACTTTTGGTGAAAAGAAGGAATAGCAAATAGTCTTTCACGAATGAACCTGAAGCTAGGGAGGCGACACTTTTCGACTCGCCCCGGGATGGCACTTCCCCATGTCGGGACTCTGCGTATGACTGCATAAATGGCATAGTTGGCACATGCCAGGCTGTGGTTCAGCGGGAAAGTTTTATTTTTTGTCAAAGCTTGTGAAACAGTTAGGACCGTGGGTAGGATGGGTTTTCCGTGGCAACCACGAAGTGCACAGGTTAATAAAGCCTTGTAGCAACTTCGGCTTGCTTTTTGGCTTACTCGTCAGTTTTTTACAATTGCGGCAGATCTTTTGCAGGTAACCATTGCCTTCGTATTGAAGATTTTTTCTTTCTCTGATGGAGAGAAAGTATTAGGAGATGCTGTCGACATGCATTCTTGGGCTGCAGCATGCTGAAGCACACATGTGTCAAAACTCGTGGCCCGCGGGCAGTGGCGCATCTAGGGTATGGCAGGCAGGGCACGTGCCATGGGCGCCATTTTGACGGTGGGGCGCAAAAATTGCTTGGCAAAAATTAAAATCTTTATGTATAGTTTCTTAAACCTCTATTTTGAGCCCCGTGCCAGGGACGGAACAAGGTTAGATGGCGCCCGGGACAATAAGCAAATTTGGAGTTTGGCGCTCCCATGTTCGAACCTGAGGTCTTTCGGAACCTAATGTACTGTATTGAAGAAAGTACTTGTGACATTGTTGGGCCTTTTCGGCGCCCCACGCAGTGATTTCGAGCCCCCATGGTGATTCGGCGACCAGGGAATTGTTCCCCCTTTCCCCCCTTATTACACCCCTGCCCCATGCATTCATAAACTGTAAAGCTGCGCCAACACCGTGCCCTTACCTAAAGCATTAAGTTGGGCGTGTTACGCAAGCACCAGTAAGAATTATGACAAACTGGTATTGTTACTTAAACTACTGCGGCCCATTACGACTTTATGAAACTACTTCGATGGCCACTAGTGTCTAATGAATAGGCCGAATAGAATGTTCCAGTCTAGAGACTAAGATTGAGAACATTAGGTAGTCCTCGAAAAATTAGCAGCTATTATCATTGTCGTACTAGTTGAGCAAAAATGTTAACTCATGCAAGAGATTTGTTAGTCTGGTTTAGAGCTAGCTTTTTCTGTCCAAATTTGACTTTCTGTTCGATATCTAAGGACTTGTGAAAAGGTCCTGGCTGTGAGAAACTAAAATCTACGTGTGTCAATTTAGGAGCTGTGTACAGTTCAGATGTAGATGGCAAGCAATTACATGAGAAGGGTCTAGCTTGCAAAATGCTGGTTTCAAGTGGTGTAACTTAGAATTATCGCGTCCTGAACTCCTCCTGACATTCTTCCAATTGCTTTGTAAATAATGCTGACGATGGCAGTTATACAGTATTTACTGCAAGCTGCAAACGATCTTTCAGTAAACTGAAACTGGTCCTTTCATACCTCCGGGCCTCATTTACTAACAATAAGTCAGGGAAGTTTATGTGATATTGCTTTGATGAGAACAGAAAGGGAAGAAACAGCAAAAGCTTACTTTGATGAAATCATAGACGATTAGCTTCGATATTGACACGGAAAGTGTTGTTTTGTTTTAATTAACATTTTTGTGTAATTTAACCGGAAAAGGCTGGATATGTTTATGTATCTATGGAATTGTGTTTTTCGAACAGAAGTGATACATGACTTGCATTTGAACATTAAAACATTCAAATGACAATTTTATTGTAGTCTGTAGGTCTACATAGTGTTGCCTGACAAAATTGTATATCTTACAAAAAAAATCAAACCACACATTGCAACTGCACACGACAATTTCTTTTAAAACGAAACACATTCAATCTGAATTGTGCAATAGAATATTTAATAAAACTAAATGAATATAGAAGTATGTTGTAGTCGTTATTGATAATTTATATTTTATTTGCTGAAAAGTTTAAAGCAAAAATAAACACATATATTTTCCGTTTTAAAAAATTTATTTTCTCTATGGACCATATTTCGTAAAAATTGTGCCTATATTTACTAATTTAATTATCAGTAAGGGCGCACATTTAAATTTTGCCATGGGCGCCACTTTGCATAGATACGCCACTGCCCGCGGGCCAAATGTGGCCTGCCACGTCTTTTTATGTGGCCCGCGAAGCTTCAATTTTAGCCTTAGCCTATTTGCTTTTTTGGAACAGTTGTGGTTTATTCCTGTTTATAAAGTCGAATGATGGTCTTTGTCATGTTATAACTTTGCTATTTTAGTCATCTTGCTGACCTAACGTCTCTTTTTCTTTGAAAAGTTATTCAGTTTTCAGGCTCCTTTCACTGCAACAGTGTTTTTTTAAAGGTTTTTCGAAGGGTGTCGTGGTGGAGCTTTAGGGTGTCAAGACGATTTTCCCTTCTATGTCTGATCCTTTTAAATGATTTTCATAAAAATGCAAGTTTCCGTTAAAATATGCCTAATTTTTTGAACGCGGCATCTACTTTTGGCAAAAAAATAAAGACAAATTTATAAATAGAAAGTTTCAGTGTCCATACTCATTCATTTTCGTGCCCGTTTTTCATTTGGGGAAGGTCGCGGGGCAGCAGCGCTAGGGGGACCCGAAATACCTTACGATCAACAGCAATCTCAGAAAGTTCCTCTCGGTCCACACCAAGATGGGCTCATGTAAGGTCGGAGATGTAGTCATGCCGCCTGGTCCTTCGACGACCTCTCAACTGCTTTCCCGTGGTTGTAGCCAGCAAGACTTGCCTTGCTAATCTTTCCTGGAAGATTCTGGACATATGGCCAAACCAACGTGTAGCTGGGATCTTTCGATTCGGAGCAGTCCCGTCCCGTCGTCACGGGGAGGCTTAGTCCCCAAACAAAGTTCCAAGCGTTTCGGGGGCCTCGCGGTCACAACTTTGCCTTTTCGGGGGCCTCGCGTTCATTTATCTGGGCCTGCTGAAGCGGAACTCCCCGGGCTTCAGTGTGGGATTGATCCTCGAACCTCGGGAAGGATGGATTGTGGATCATCGATGTTAACTCCGCGCCAGACGAATCGGCCAAAGAGTGCTCTTACTTCCATGTGCATGGAAGTCAATTACAAGTGTCGCTTGCTTGGTCTTTCCCTTCTTGGTTTGGCCGACTTTGCTCACATGTAGCGGTCACACTAGCGTGACTGTGTACGTCCAGAAGTCAGACTTCCACCTGATCAACGTGTTTTGTGTTGTGATTGTCGTAAAAAATGTACTATGTCTCGCCCAGATAGTCTTCTCTTATTTGGTACTGCACTGCAGCAAGATATCTTTTTGGTGCATACGACCAAATTTACGAATTTGCTCAGCCTACTGTTCAGACAGCCAGATGGAGTTAATTGTGTAGTTAGAAGAGTCTATTTAGCAATCATTGCTAAGTTATCCCAAATCAGAGTACCGGTAGTGCAGTTAATGGATTGTGGATGTTAACCGTTGTGTCCACGTAGGCGTTAGTCTATATTGGTTAACATTTATAGGTGATTTGAGATACAAAATGTTATGCTTGCAGCAGGAGATTAACAAGTCCAGACATCAGCAAGGTTTGTGCATGCGTATTTCGGCCAGTAAAAGCCCAATGCGAACGCGTTTTAAGCATATTTCACTTGTAAGTTCATGGTAAAGTTTATCAACTTGCGCTAACGAAAGAAAACGTTCATCGCGGTGCACATGCTTTGACCGGCCTCAAGTTTGCTGCTTTTGTAATAATGCTTTCATAACTGAACGATAGGCTTGATTATGATTCCTGCAAATTTATTTTACATTTGCGTTTCATTACGACATCTCTAAATAATTGCCATCAATGAAATGAAAATGAATTACGACCCAATTCCTTTTGTTAAACTAGTTAAAAAATTTTAGGTGGAAACTACGAGCCTATTATGGGCATTTGCGAGAAAATATTTA
>JGI24159J19872_10011346_pt1 | contig 11667 bp, 3 predicted proteins | sample Ectturendosymbi4_FD_19872 | JGI IMG/M metagenome (IMG submission 19872) | reverse complement strand
CTACACGTGCTCGTTACATTCACTGAACAAGTTGTTCCAATTCATAAACATATTACTTTATTCTGAATTCCCTCGATATCAGGAACAAAAACAGTCATAATGATATTAACGAAAAAGCCAGCGGTGAAGTTATTTGACAACCAGGCCCGTAACCAGCTTGGGACGCCAAGGGGGGGAAGGGTTTTCTGAGAGTGGCCCAAATTTTTTAAACTATGTCCAACGTATTTTTCCAGGGGGGACAAAATTTTTCTAGGATGGGCTTCTCCCCTTGCGGCCCTGGTTACGGGCCTGGTGACAACACTCCCGTTACATATTTATTGAGTTCCTTGTGCAATTGCGCTGTTTGCAAGTGTCACGAGCTCGCTCTGAATAAAGCACCTGTACTTCTTACGACACCTAACTGCCTTTTACTGTACATAGTCGGCGATCGACCGGACTTTTATTTGCAAAATCGCTGATAATTTTGTCATACTTTATCTCTAGCTAAGCGTGTGCAGCATACAGAATAGCAAGACTTTGCAGCATCCCCCCTCACCCTCCCGAAACAAACCTGCTAAGAATTTTACTGGTGTTTTATATTAATTTTCAACAGTTAGAAAATAAACGGAAGGAACAGTCGGACTCAAAACGACGTCATTGATTGACGACGTCATTGACTGGTCCCTCCGGAACAAAATTCTTGGAGGCGTTAAAGGTAAACTGAGACTGGTCCTTTCATGCCTCTGTGCCTCAATGACTAATAGTAAGTCAGGGCAGACTGTGTGATCTAGCTTTGATGAGGATGGGGCATTTTTGTGTAATTTGACTAGAAAAGGCTGGATATATTAATGTTTCGATGGAATCGTGTTTTTCGAACACAAGTGATATATGACTTGCAATAAATAATTTATTGTACAATTCAAAAAGAATGTGTTTCTTTTTAAAAGAAATTGTCGTTTGCAGTTGCAATACATTGTTTGATTTTTTCTAAGATGTACAATTTTGTCAGGCAACACTATGTAGGCCTATAAATTATGAGAACGTTATTATTTGAATTTTTTGTTATTCTTCACAATCAGTTTTTTTTTAAGGAAAATGTTAGGTACCCCATATGGACCTGTAGGGAACCGATTTCTGATTCTACGATCTGATTTTCGCTGATTCTAGGGACCCGAATCGGGTCCCTAAAACACCTCAAAAATCCATGTCATAATAAAAATAAATGAGTATAGAAATATGTTATGGTCCTTATGGATAATTTATATTTTAATTGTTGAAAATTTCAAAGCAAAAATAAATACAGATATTTTCCATTTCAAAACATTTATTTTCCTAATGTTTTAACTTTCGTAAAAATTGTGCCTATGTATAACCATAAATTTAGAAATGTCGCACACTTCAACTATGCCATTGGCGCCATTTCACACAGATACGCCACTGCATTTTGCGTCATTGAATATCTGCAGTCTTAGCTACAGTGCAGGCTAGTCTTGCCTTTACCCTGTATCTTACCCATAAAAAGCAACAAGAGACAGACCCGGGCTGAACGAAAGTAAATTTAATTGACGAAAATATTTTTGATTTGGTAGAATGTTACCCAACCCGAAAAAATCACATTACGTAAGATGTCCGATCCTCGCACTGTTGTGTGATAACTAACGTGGTCCTCGGATGAACAATTTTGGAGACCCCTGTTCTATAAAGATCTTTTGATAGCGGCATAGTAAAAAACGTGCATTGAACCAAAACAAAAATACAAATATAATTGCTTAAAAAATGCTGGAAATTGTCCTTACTCCCGAAATTTTGGGCCCCCCAAAATCGGGGACCCTAGGCTTAAGCCTTTTTAGCATAATGATAAATCCGCACCTGAATGTCTATTATTATAAAGGAATTATAGATCTTCGTGAAAAAGTGATACCTGTGTGATTACTTGCATTTCTTTCACACTATGGTGACATTTACAGAATCTGGATGAAGACATATAGCACGACAAATATTTTTTCCATCAACACTTGCTACTAATGTTTGCTACGGAGTCTTCATTAAACTAAGCACTTAGGTATTTGTCAATTCGTGGTGTAACCAAACAAATGGCTGTATCAAGTAAAAACAAGTACAAAACATACTTGACAAGAAATAAATTTAATAAAACAATATCTTTACAGTTGTAGTGAAAAAACTTCACAAAGACTTGTTTGCATGACGACAATTGCTTGAAACTGGTGTGGTTCCTAGTGTTTGGGCTACTGTAAGTGACGTGCACATTGCAACATTTTTGCCATAAACAGTTCTAACACGCTTATGACAAAAATTTTCTGATACTTGTTTCCTTGTGCCATTATCATGAATGCTGTGCAGTTTTGAAAAAATATTATGAAATAAGAAGTTAGGATTACTAGTATAATTGTTAATGAAGTTTGCCAAAAATTAATTTGGTTTAAATAAGATACTTTGACAACAGTGGCGGATCCAGGGGGGGCATTTTGGGTCAACTTCCCCCCAAACGTCTGTGGCGCGCCGTTGAATGGCGTTCTTTTGCTATAGATGCGCCCTTTTTCGGTGCCTATCAAAGTAGAGACAGATATAAAAAAATACTCCCAACTAAACAATGCTTTACACTTCGTTTAACTTCAGGATTTACGTGATGGATTTTTGCCCAGTTTTTATTATCAGATAGTATCAACAATGCTATTGCTTCATAATAATACCACTGTGTCATTATTTCTTTGCCGCGTGAGAACTACACAGTGGCAAGCCTTACGTTAGGTATAGATATTCACAAAAGCAGATGATTTCGCTTAACATTAACCCAGTTCTCAACTTGCTGCTGGGCTGTACAAAATCGGTCTGTTTTTGTTACAAGTCTATTTCTTTAAAGCCTCGAAAGGAGAGGCAGTGGTGATAATAGGAATCTTCTTCTTTCGTATGAGCAGCGCACTCAAGCGATCCCTACAAGTCGGCCCAAGCAACAAACACCCTCTTGACCGGGAGACACCACGTCATCTGTGTGGCTATTTTATCAAATAGCCACACAGATGTGGTGTGGCTATTTGATTCTCCTCTCTGCACATGCTCGAGGCTTTCTCTCTCGGTTCAGGACCCACTGACAGATGTTAGAGCCGAATGTCCGACTCCAGTTCTAAGCCTGTTTAAGGTGATCCCGAGATTACGGAGAAGATTAGAGCCGAGTGGAAGGCCGATGTTTGGGCTCACGCAAAACTGGGAGTGAGGTGTAATGCCCTTCCAAGAGTTCATCCATGCTCTTTTGATCTCAAACCGCAGAGGTTATTAGGGTGGCAGCATGGCGGTTGAAAGGGCGCCTCTATTTCAGACTCATGTTGACAACCTCCTAGTGGTGAGCCCTGGAGGCGAATGTCAACAACGTGAAAAAGCAACCCAAAGTGATAGGAATCAAATATGGAAAACTTATAACTGACGCAAGATTTTTGAAGCCCTTAAACAAAAAACAGTTTTAGGACTGTTGCCAGTGCAGTCCGTGAGTCCGCATTATGCCCGCATCAAAGTTTTGAGTGGAGGAGCTTCTTGTCAGAACTAATGCCCTTGATTGAAGCATAATGTAGCGGGTAAAAAGCTATAGATCTACTTTAGCAAACTACTTGCCGCTATCTGGCAAAATTGCACCGAGTGTGCTCCTATAGCTCAAAGAATTATGACGTAAAAATTGAATTGTGCAACACCTCACTCTTTCAAAATGGACAACGCAAAGTATCAGCGAACTACTACGCGGTAGCACGTCGCGCCTACGAAGACATGCTACTCAACTCCAGTCCCGTCGCTGCGGAGGGCTTTGGTGGGCTCAGTCCCCCCAAACAAAGCTCTAAGCTATCCCAAATTGAAATTTGTATAACTATAAATCAGTAGAGTTTTACCAAATTTTTAGAATGTTAAGCGCCCCTGCAAAAACGTAAATCTCCCCCCTGTTGAGGACTTTCTGGCTACGGTTCTGCTCAACTCTTATACAGACGTAAGAGGACCCTTGGCTTTGGGGTTGCAAAAGTTTCGATTCGCCCGAATTTTTACGAGAATACAAAGAAAACGAATGGGAAATTTTGCAGGGTTATGATTCTGCTTAACCCAGTATTGCTCAACCTGTGGGCCACAGTGCCGTTTGAGTAGGCCACGGAGGTAAGACAAAGTATGTTAGAATAGAGTTATCTAGATACCTCATCAGTACAGGGTGGGAACACATTGATTGTGTTTGGCAGCAAGATTCTCACTAAATTGCATACAGGAACAAGTTCGCTATTATAGAAGATTGTGAGTTTGTTTATGAGAATAAAAGCACAGCCTATGCTAACCAGGTAGTGAATCATGCAATTTTTACCAAAAGTTATCTGGACCACGTAAGTGGAAAGATTGAGAAATACTGGCTTATTGCCCAAACAAATCGGTAAGTTTTGCCCCGAAGTTTTTCGAAGCTTGCCCGAATCTGTCGCACTCCGCGCCTCGTAAGCTTATGGCTCTAACGCAGAAACTTTGGCAAAATACCAGCTATCTACAGCAAGCAGTAGAATGAATATTTGATTTTACATCATGACAATTTTGCTCAACAGTTCAATATTTGCAGTCCAAAATTTGGGTAGTGACGGAGCCTTTCAACCCCACCTGGCTACGCGCTTGGCAACAGTGACTGATGGCTATGTGGTTTTGATCCTTCCATCAGTTACTGATTGCTATCTGGCAATTGCAAACCCGTAGACAACTCACGCCGGTCATGAACAGATACATTTGGCTTGGTTAGCGAAATCTGCAACCGACAGCAAATTGCTTATGTTTAGAGATCCAGAAAAGCAACCTGCTGGTGTAAACTTTACCTTTCCACTGGTGACTGTGGTGTTGGCGGAGATTCATGGTTTTACATTGGTTGTAGACTGATTCTCAATTGTGTTTGCTGGCCAGTCTGGATAAAAGCAAATCCACCGCCAGAACAACATCATTGGGGGTGGTTTCAAGCTTGCTTTGGGGGGGGCATTGATTATGAACTTGGGGGGCTCAGCACGCCTAATCCCACCTCTGTTGAACATTTTCGTAACTATTTTTTCATCACCTGGTCTAGTGGGAAGGCTGTTTTTCTCTTCACATCAGCAGTCCAATGTCGAAATCTTGATCAAACGTCTGCCTTTGTTAATGGTGTTAAATGTATGTTAGGTCAATATAGCAATATACATTTAGATGCATTTAGGTCCAGTCAGTACCGGATTAACGTAGCGCCGGGCCCGTAGCATTTCAAGAGCGCGGGGCCCCAAGTTGAAAAAAACATCTCAACATCTGCTAAATCATAAAGTGTGTGGGCAAGGCATCCGTGTTACCAGCTTTGCTCTCCGCATGCTCTCTCCAGTTCGCATCGTGACATGACAGTTTGAGTGTATCTTGCTGACCGCCAGTGTTGCCAGATGGTTGTGACCTAAATCTGCTAAACAGTGTCACAAAAACTGCTAGATTCTGCTAAAGGTCTTGTCACAAATTTTCAGCTAAAATCTGCTATAAGCAGTGAAATTCTGTTAAAAACTGTCATTTTAAATATGATTAAAAGATACCTTTAAAGCTGTACAATACACTAGTTTTTCTAAAATACTAAAAAATTTTTCACTCGCTCTCAATAAGCATGGGCTGAAAATCCCGGTCTTGGCCAACACGCTTTTCTGCCAACAGTTTTCTATCAGTCAACATTTTGACTTTTAGAGCAACGTAACTGCAGTTTGCCTCGTTTTTTGTAAGACACACAGTTCTTGACGATCTCTTTCAAATATTGCATGTTTTTATACAGTAGAATAATGCTCAGCGATGAACAATCTGAGCATAACTTCAGCCCTGCAACGTTCTAAGTCTGGTCTTTGTAACTTTGTGTTGCATTAGGGAGCATGCAAAAAGTTCTTTAGTCTTATCTTAGTGCTTTTGCTACAAGTTATGCCTTTCAAGTTCACAGTACTTCGCTATGATTGCATTGTTGCAAACTTCGCAAAAGGCATTTGTTGAATCAGCAGGATAGGCAGCAGGCATTGAGCCAACTTTTGCAGTAAGTTCTGAATCTTGCAACCACACATGTCGAAACGTTTGGCAGCTTCGGTTTACCAGGAAGTTTTTTTACCAGACATTACTACTTACTAGCGTTACTGAATCACTTGGAAATATCGGGTCGTGGGATAAAAACATATTCTGCCAATGTTGCCTTTCAACCTAACGCGCTCACTAACCACACAAGCAAATACTTTAAGCTTCACCAAGCTATCTAATTAATTACTTGTTATCATGATACAATCATCTGCTTGAAGCAGCTTCTTTGCATCATAAAAAAAAATTTTTCAAGTAATTGCAGGCAGCTGGTTGTGCTTTGTCCTGGTGTTACCCAGTGGCGGTTCAAAGGGGGGGCCTGGGTGAGCCATGGCCCCCAGATTTTTAGCTGGCCCCCTGCTTGATCCCCCAGGTTTGTGCTGAATTTCACGTTCAAATTCGTTTGATTGACATATACAGCAAATAACTTTCAGCCAGCAAAATTTTAAACAATTTGAAGGCTTTCTGGCAACGATTCTGACGATATTCACAAGCCTTTGTTGGGTTTGATAGGGTTAATCATAGCAAACCAATCTTCATTACAAGGGAAAATCACCATGCAGGAGAGACATTTATATTGTCCCACACATTTGTCCTTGGCCCGGCAGTGCCCCCTCAGTTTTTTCATTCTGGAATCGCCACTGGTGTTACCCAGTTAAAAACGTCATGAAGAAGATAAGTATACTTTTTGATGAAGAAGGTGTAAAGTTTTCATCTTGAAAAACTCTTCGAATAGGTTTTTGTTCAGGAATTTGTTACCTGCTAAACCTGCCAAACGGTTGGTAAAATCCTGCTTGAAAATTAGCTAACTGCTAGACTGAAAATTTTACGGCTAATAATGAGAAAATCTTGCTAGATCTAGCAGCAGTGTTGCCAGATGCTGGTTGATAAACCAGCCCAACATCATTCATAAAACAATCCCAAAACCAGCCCAAAAAACTTCAAACTAGCCCAAATTACAGCCCAAAATTTTCGATAAAACTAACACTTTGCAGTGAAAGTAACCACCATTATCATATTGCAGTTGCAATCTTTGTGCAACACACAACTGATTTTCTTACAAAGCAACCTCAAACATACAAAATAAGAACAAGGAGTAACATCGTAACGACAAACAAACTTAATAATAATACCACACATTGCAGTCGAACTAAATGTCAACCGCAGCAAACCCTGGTACATATTATATCAGGCATAGAAGAGAAAAAGCTTCCTGTTTTCTTTATCTTTTGCAACTTGAAAATGCAACTTCAAACTAAGAAAGAATACATTTGATCTGATACACTGCCTATAGTAATTCTTTGTGGTGATGTTGGGCTTACATCATTTATGCTAGAATGGCAAGCAATATGTGCAGCGATTTGTAGGCTTAATTTCAAGTATGCAGATTTAACACTATCATGTAGGCTATTAGCATTACTACCCTGGTATAGCCAGCATCAAACAGACAACGTACAGATGAAAATGAAGCCGAATTTTTAATATGCTTAGCAGTTGTAGAATGATTCTTTAAAATTTAAATCATTGCAATCTGCTTTTATTTCGAATCAGCATTTTTACAATAAGGTATTTTTATCTGTAACTTAAAGTGTGTTTTATATCCAACCTTCCAACTTGAGATCCTTTTCTGGCTTTTCGCAATAGGCGTATCGCTTGTCATACTGAGCCCATCAACTCAAAGCTTAACATCAAATCCTTCATGAAACTCTGACACTTGTACAATGCTGTTTAACTAAATCAACAGTGTTAAGTGTAGTGTCAACAAAAGCATAAGCTATAGCATACTGTAGGACAGTGGCTCTTAACCTTTTTTACATATCTCGCCCCCTTTAAGAAACGAGACTACCAGGAGATTTACCCCAAAGCACTCAATGGGGCTCATTTCTTAAAAATATGAAATTAACAAACTTTTACAGTTTAGAATTACTTATAAAAATTTGCTGCAAATTATGGTTCAGTAAACTTACCCCCTTTGAAGATGAAATTTACCCCTCGTGGTAAATTTACCCCAAGCTAAGCACCACTGCTGTCGTAGGCCTACACTCTCTCCGCACAAACGAACATAGCGAGTTGTGCTGTGGGTGTTTTTCCTATTGTGACTACGTCTTGCATGCGTACAAGCTTTTTTACTCGTAGTATCGATTACTAACAACAGTAATTTGGCTACATGACGTGACCACAGCAACACCACGTCCTTGTCCACAAACTTAAGTCTGAATGAGATCAACGCTGTTACGGTTGCCCATGCGATTACACACACACACGATCACGTGATCGCCAAGCTTCATCTATTTGATCTTACATAAAGAGAACAGACACGAACGAAGAAAGGCGTCGATCACATTACTTCAAGTAAAAACAAACCTCACTACCTCAGCATATTTGACAAAATGTATACTTTTTGATAGAAAAATCTTTCGAAAAAACAGTCCAAAAAACGGCATGCAGTTTGATCAAACTAGCCCAAAAAACCACAACCCGCAACAGCAAAAAAAATTCCGCTACGCAACGAAAAAAACAACCCAATTGTGCGGGAAAACCACCCAACTGGCGACACTGTCTAGCAGCAAATCAGCTAAAATGGCAACACTGCTGGCCACAATCTTATGCCTTTTGTTACGTAACTGTAAAAAAAGAATCAAACAAGAATTTCTGGACACAGACAGCGTTAAATTGAAAACCTTCGCTTACTACTTATGGCAAATTTAGCAAAATACTGACTTCTTGACTTCTTAGACTGAACAAATTTTTATATATAATGTACAGAAGACCGCGGGGCCCCCAGAAGCGCGGGGCCCGTAGCAATTGCTACATTTTCTACTATTGTTAATCTGGCCCTGGATCCAATGTGAATCTATCATGCAATTATGTGATAGTTTTTCACGGTAGCCAGCAGGGCTACCTGCAATAGAACATTTTCATAGCATTTTCTTTCTTTCTTTCATTCACTCACTTTTATTTTTGAATTATTGCTTCATAAATATGCTTTCCATATCCAAGTGCACAAGCTTCGCCTGAATCAGGGGTGGATCAAGACGTTGTCTTTAGGGGGGGCGATCTCAGTAATGTTTGATAGTCAGGTTTCATAACGGCTTCGCTTCTGTAAGAGGGATGACTTATACTTCACAAAACTGCTGTGACAAAACAATGGACGACAAAATGGCCTTATAACTCGAATGCTGTTTTCAGAATTGAAAAAAATCATGGTGAATAAAGTTACTTTCGAATGTTTTTAAGGGTGCGATCGCCCCAATCCCCCCTGGATCCGCCCCTGGCCTGAATACGTGATTTTCATTTAGATATTTATTATACTCCTATCGTGGGTCTTGTGTTGTCACTTGTTAGTGTAAGAAGGACTACTTCGAAGCAAGTCAGAAATACCTTTCAGACATTTTTTTCTGGTCTAGATACGGAAAGTCAAAAGATTATCAAGCACTTGCGCGGCTTGCTTTCTGGTAGATATACATTTTGTAGATAAAAGAGATTGTTTGGGACACCAACAGTCTTGTCAGTTATGTGTAGCTTGAGAAAAACGAGGACCATCCGGTGGTGATTCCCTGAAAAATTGAATAGTTCGACCAACAACAAAAATAGCCACTTTTTTGGCCTACAAAAGGAAACCACATTCGTGTGATACTTAACGATTGTAGCAGACAACCTTTGGTGTTGAAACAAGTGACGATCTTTTTGGCACCCCCCTATTTGACTGCCCTCCCCCAAACGTCTAGTCTGGATCCGCCACGGTTTGACAATTCTTTTAAATATATTGCTTGAACTTGATCTTCTATAGTATAGGTAAAAGACATGTATTTAAAAATGGCTTCCTAAAATCTCTGCGCGCACTGCAAACGAACACTGCCACTCAACACCGCCACAGAGCGTACAGTCCACAGCACAACGAGCACACAATACAGTCACCACAACACAGCATGCATTTAAGCGTTGTTCGCTTACTCACCTCGCTCAGAAAAACTCCAAACAGTCCGATAGAAATTCCACCACAGGGCGATGTAAACGACAACTAATGTTATTGAAAAAATTCCCCTCCACATGCACGTAAGTGCTTCAAACTGAGCGAACTGTAGCGATACCCAAGAAAAAACTAAAAGTATTTGGTCGGTTAACTGGCCCATAAAAACCTGCTGTTAACCGCCATTTCAGCGGCCCATGCCATCTCAAGTACTTACACATTACAGTGGCTGTTGGTGGTCTTTTCAAAGCAGAGTACCTACACATTGCAGTTGCTCTTGGGGCCATTTTGAAAGAAGAATGCCTGCACGTTACACTTGCTGTTGGGGTCCTTTTGAAAGCAGAGCACCCACTTATGATCTGCTTTGGGGTACTGTATATTATATGAGTGGATAATAAGTTTTTCACCAAAAATAAGCAAATTTACGCGCGAAGCACCTCGAAGGATCTCATAAAAAGGGGGGGCCGAAAAAAAGGGGGGCCCGAAAGAAGTGCCTCGCTCGCCTCCCTTAAATCCACCACTGTGAGCGGACATGAGTGAAGTGCAAGCTCGATAGCCAGCAGAGGTACCTAAAATGGGAGTATTTTCATAGCAAATACCTTTCGTTCACTTTTTCCTATAAACCACTGCATTACACCAGAACAGTTAATCTGGTTTTTGTGCAGTGTGAATGTCATACCGGCAAACGAACCGTTATTGAGAAAATTAAATAGCTACTGACTTTAGGCTTTTAAAAAATTTTTAATTCTTATTCCCAATTTCCTGGGGAGAAAGTGCTCGTGCAAGCGGCAGAGATGATATTTTTGCGAGAGGAGTCCACGGCGTGATACTTCGCAACAAAGTGCGCAGCTGCGAAATTCGTGAAGCCCTGAATGTCGAGCCACTTCTCCAGTGGCGTATCTATGCAAAGTGGCGCCCATGGCAAAGTTTAAATGTGCGCCCTTTCATAATAATTTAAATATTAGATATAAGTACAATTTTTACGAAAGTTAAACAATGAAGAAGACAAATGTTTTAAAACGGAAAATATATGTGCCTATTTTTGCTTTAAACTTTCCGGCAAATAAAATATAAATTATCCATGAGGACCACAACAAAGCTCTATACTCATTTATTTTTGTTGTGAAGAATATCACAACATTCATGTAATAACCTTATCGCAGTTTATAGGTCTACATAGTGCTGCATGCCAAAATTGTATATCTTACAAAAAATCAAACAACATATTGCAACCGCAAACGACAATTTCTTTAAAATGGAACACATTAAATTTGAATTGCACATTAAACTATTTAATGCAACTCTTGCATCACTTGTGTTTGAAAACACACAACTCCATCGAAACATAACTATATCCAGACCTTTTCTGTTAAATTACACAAAAATGATAATTTATACAACACTTTGCGTGCTTTTATGGAAGCAAAGTCGTCTATGATTTTAACCTTTCGCTCTTTCGTCCCTTTCTATTCTCATCAAAGCCAGATCACACAACCTGCCCTGACTTATTGTTAGTCATTGAGGCCCGGAGGTATAAAAGGATCAACAGCATGCAACACATACTGCCATCGTCAGCATTTATTTGCAAGCAATTCGAAGAATGTCAGGACTTCAAGACGCGATAATTTTAAGTTGCACGACTT
>JGI24159J19872_10011345_pt1 | contig 11669 bp, 5 predicted proteins | sample Ectturendosymbi4_FD_19872 | JGI IMG/M metagenome (IMG submission 19872) | reverse complement strand
GTGAAGAACAACACCATAGATATATGTGGCGCGAACAAGCAATAATAGAGTGATCATGGCATGTGAACTCTATTGTTGCTTGCTGCCACAGTGCGAAGCATTGCGCATATGCCGCTAGGGATTTCCGTTCGCAACAGCACTATTACGAAGTCCACGTTCTGAGCATAACTAACAGTTAGTCTTCACTGTAAATCAGCATTGTTACACCGGCATTATACAAGCGCAAATAATGATTATGGTGGAAAATTAATACGAAAGTCTCTTGTAAAATGTTCGGAACAAGCAGCATTTCATGGTAAATTTATTATGATTTTCATGATAGGACATCTCGTTGGACCACTCGAGAATCACTGTATTAATGGATTCCAACTTTGGTATAACACTGCAAGCTAGCGAGATTATCTGTAAAATATGTCACATCTGAACTTAATCAATTACCCCCAAATCAGACGAGTTAGGCACGAGCATTCTCTCACACATAACACATCCCTTGAAAAGTCACAATGTACCCATGGGAGTACGAACCCCTGTCCTAGGGAATAGTTAATTAATTTGCGTTTTTTGCCATAATCTTGGCATCGAAAACGCTAGTAAATTGATCAAGTGCTCTAAAGACTCGTATTAATATGACCTATTTTCCAATAAAACTTTTTGCCACGAAATCAGTTCAATGGATCGACCGATGGCGTCATACATGAAAACACAAAACGTTCCCCAATTTCGACGTCATTGACAAAAAATCCAAAATCCAAAACTAACGTTGTTTTTTTTTCTAAACTACAAGACTTTCCACTTTTTAAAGGGTTTGAACACCTGTCTAGCTCAACCTGCTGCTGATTTATGGCTGATCAAAATTTACCTTGATAGGACAAATCAAACATCTTGTGTAACGTCTTTATTTTTGCCAAATTTTCGGTTCTTGAATCATGACTTTGGCCCCAGAAACGTTAGAACCCCGATCGAATCTTCGAAAGTCTCGGAGTATAGCCTAGTTTCCAAATAAACTTGATTCAAAACAATGGCTCGGTAGGTTGTCCCCCAAGGCCTGGTAAACTCGGCCAAAAATGCGAAAACCTACACCTCAATTATGATGTCATCCGCACAAAAAAAACAAACCAAAAACTAAACAATTTTTCAAATCTCAGCTAGAAGACTTCCTGATTCCGTACAGGGTTTCAATAGCTCTCCAGCTCAAGCAGCTGGCGTGTTATGGTGATCGAAATTTCAGATAAAAATGTGGCGCACGCGGGACTTAAAAAGTTGAAAATCATGCAAAAGCTAGCCTGTTTTCTAAATTTTGTTCAAGTATAAAATACCTTTTTCGATGGGTTTTTGCAATAAGCAGATGAGACCAATATTCTGAAGTCAATCCTCAGTGAATATCACAGACACATATTTAGCCAAAAATTAAACTTTCTGGGTCACGTACGCTTCATTTGCTTTGAATGTAAGGCGTACACTTCAAGTACTCATAAAAAGGTTACTGATGTTACAGTCAAGTTTGACTGCATCTTTAGAAAAACAAAATTAACAAAAAGAAACTCAAGAAAGATTACAAGCTACAAGCAACAGTCATTAGAAATAAGTCAAAAAACAGCAAGCTGGACGAAGAAAACCTTTCTAAACATTGTCATAACAACCGACATGCATCGGCAAGCATGACGCGCTGCCGTCGCGTCATACAAAAAATGAGTCTGACAGGCAGACACTGAACCACACGCTAGTCCTGAGTTACGAGACGAAGGGGAATTGAACATGATGCAATGCACAGACAGAAACTTCTATAAAAGGCGACTCCAGCCTGTCAATCAAACAGGTTATGTAACCCGCAATTTTGGTTATGTAACTCGCGACTTTGCCCAATTAAGCACATAATCAGCAGTCACGTTCCGGTAATAAAAGATTCCCCGGAAAGCCTTTATTGGCCAATTAACGCAGCTCATTAAGGTAAATCACCAGGTGATACTCAACCTGGAACAGTACAAAAACCTCAATTTCCAGACCGAAAATCGGTCTTCTACAGAACCCACCTCGCAAGAAGTGATCTGCAGCAAGACACCTCTTTCTGCGAGACCTCATTCGAAAGAAAGAACTCGTATGCAAAGAGTAAAGGCTTGTTGAGTCTTGTGCAGGCGGAGGTCGGACTACTAGGGTAACCAATCCCGAACGGTTGGCGATACGTACGTAAAACTGTGATCCTGTATGAGAGCCTGGTCAACCGCGACTGCAGGTTAGACTTGCCTTCCCTTTGTAAGGGACTGATGCTACAAGTGGCAGCTCAGTTCGCTTACGTAGAGCAGGCCTTAAGCCGTCTACTTCCCCCAAAAGTTCCCACCGCCGGGCCATAATTCGGCTCCTTGGTCCGATACCAGGAAGGCAATCATGCGCGCCCAATCTGGTGGGATATTCGACCACGGCCAACTGCTACAGAGCATGTTAGGTTAGTGGTATTGTCGGAAAAATCGGAAGATTTGTCCGGGGCGGTGGCCCACCGATGCACTGTTAGTAAGTTTGGAACTGTGATTATTTTTAATTTAAGATTTCCAGAAGTCTATTCGAGACAGCAATAGTTAAAAAAAATAATAATAAAAATAACTCTAAATTTCTATCTAAAGAACGTAGCCAACATCATAATGAGGTTTTTGACCCCATCCTGGAATTTTCGAGCAAGTGACATGACAGCCTCTTCACTTTTAAGTGTACGCTCGATCACTTCTCTAAACGAAATGAAAGTCCCTTCACTCTCAATAGTGTGCACTCGATTGTTTGGACGAAATGATGAAGGTCATTACGATGTAGCCATCTAATTTGCCCCAGTTCTTTGATAGAGTGATCTAATAAACGATTTGTCAATTACAATTATCTATTGAAACATGAAATTTCTAGTGAAAATATTTCATAAACAAAGTACCCTATGACACTGTGCTTTCACTGAACAACTCAGTGGATGAACCAAAACAAGTAAAAGACTGAACATCATGCACTGATGTTCCAACCCAAGCCTACACATGTTCAACGATTCCGTTCGTTAAGTTTACGCTTAGCGTTGCGCTCTGTCGAAATCAGTATCATGAAGTCAGCATAAGCATCGGTTGTGATATGTTCAGGAGACACCTCTTGCATGTTAAGCGTTGATGTTGTATGATGCCTGAATTATCTAGTGGATATCATATCTCTAATAAATATTCTTTAAAATAGACCCTATGTTAAGAGTAGTCTAACTCAATAGAAACATTTAGTTAGATCTTGCACTCCGTCTAAAACAGTGGTTCTTAAACTTGTTGTATGTTTTACCCTTTTAACAAAGATGATTATCAGATTTAAGCCCAAAATATGAAATGGTGTTCATTTATTTAAAAAACAAAGAAACAAATTACATCAGTAATATTTAATGCGACGGATGCCTTTGCTTTTTGGCAACGAGTTGTTCAATGTCTGGTGAAGTAGTAGATAATGCACAACGAATATCAGATTCAACATGAAGTCGGTTTCCTGCTTTCGATTTGATAGTCAGCAATGCAGAGAAGCCGCATTCGCAATTAAAGTCGTTAATTATGTGAAAAGTTCAGCACTCAACACTCGACTCTTCAGCAAGCTTTGTAAAGATATGGATGCCGATCATACTGCACTTTTATATCACACTCAAGTTCGCTGGCTGTCAAAAAGGAACATGCTCTCTCGTATTTTCGAACTAAGAGAAGAAGGCATGTTGTTTTTAGTTGCAAACCAAAAACACGATCTTTTGTTGGCATTTGGTAGAGACAGATTTTGTACATACTTAGCTTACCTTGCTGACATATTCGAAGCATTCAATCAACTAAACAAGAAACTGCAAGGCCCAGGAACTAACATAATCGTGCACACTGATGCCATCAATGCGTTTGTGGTAAAGCTCAATCTTTGGAGGCAACGAGCAAAAAATAATAATTTTGCATCATTTCACCGCTTGACTGAGGTAACTGGAAATGATTTCAATCAAAACTTGAAGGAGGACATCAACAGCCATCTTGGAAACTTGCAGGATGAGTTTGAACGATATTTTCCCGAGATAATTGCTTGTAGCGTTTTAATGAAAGTAGCAAGAAATCCTTTCGTATATAAACTGGAAGATGTTCCTGAAGCAATCCAAGAAGAATTTATAGAATTAACAAACGATTTTTTTGCAAAAGACAAGTTTCACTCTTGCAACCTAGAGGAGTTTTGGGTTAAAATGCAACATTGCTATCCAAGGATAGGTATTCAAGCTCTGAATATTCTGGTTCCGTTTTCTTCAACTTACCTATGCGAATGCGGCTTCTCTACATTGCTTACTATCAAATATAAAGCAAGAAACCGACTTCATGTTGAATCTGATATTCGTTGTGCATTATCTAACACTTTACCAGACATTGAACAACTCGTTGCCAAAAAGCAAGGGCATCCGTCGCATTAAATATAACTGATGTAATTTGTTTCTTTCGTTTTTTAATTAATGAACACCATTTTATATATTGGGGGTAAATCTGATAATAATCTTTGTTAAAAGGGTGAAACATAGAAAAAGTTTAAGAACCACTGGTTTAGGGGAATGTTACTGTCAGACCATTAGGGGAAGAGGCGAGTGTCGTGTCGTTTGGGGGAAGCAGAAGTCAGGCCGTTTGGGGGTTTGATCTCGCCTTTGAACTGGAGGAAATCATCACGAGTTAGCCAATAGCAGCGAGGCCTCAGTGAATCTGGTTAACATCAACATCACCAGCTTTTAGCCGCGTGGACTTCGACTGGTCCATGTAAAATGCGAATCAGTCACCCCTAAACAGATCTGCAACGGTGGTACATTTGACAGAGAGTTGCCCCATCAGATCATCCCCGCGGAACAGCCTGGCAGGGATTAACCCGGACAATGCCAGTTTTTGATTCCTCTAGCGGAATGAACTCCAGATCACTACTGAGGATGAGTATTTCAGCAGCGACTTTACCTTGAGCACACGCATCTAAGGCAGAGTCTTTGAGTCTTGCAAACTAGGAACTCCGTCCGGAGTCGAGCCCAGCAGAAGACTGACTTCAGAGCCAAATGTTGGGCTATATATACTTTTCAAAGATTAAATTCACCAGCTACTGTCCCTCAAACTCTAATGCTGCTTGGTCCAAATCAAAGTTTCGGTACTTTTATTTTTCCCTAAACGTCACTGTTAATCACATGACATGTATCTAGAGTTCTTGGTTATGTAACGTCAAGTCTCGTGATCTGCTGTAAGTCCTTCTCGTGATCTCCTCGTGGTTTCTTTATGGTTTGACTGCTGACTTGCAGCAGGTTTCAAATCCTGACGTAACTTCGGTGTTTTATCCTTGCTGAAGCTTGGCGGTTGTCGTGACTCCGGTTTTAAAGGGAGTTTCGCCATTCCGCCTGGTTGCTTCTCAGTTTGATTTTACGTTTCCAAACTCCGATTTATGATATTCTTTCCGTTTCTGGGCTAATATTCAGCATCAGATTGTTGTAGACAAACTTGACTGCCACACAACGGTTTTTCAAAATGCAGTAGATCGTTGCTTTACGACCAACACCAAAATAGACTAAAACGTCGCTTGATGACCATGTGGGTATTCAGATGAAATAGTTGCGCTCTCTCAAAATGTTTCAACGGTCACTATAACGTCAAACCTTAAGAAAAACCCTGCATGCAACTACCATGTTTTACTTGTGTTACTGCAGGCTACAGCAGGAGCAGCACTTTTGCAAATTATTCCAAAGGCTACGGAAATCTACACTGAAGGAATGGAAAAGGTAATGTTTTATTAAATTAAGTTTTAGGTGTTAAATGTCGGGTGTTTTTTGCGTGTTAAACACTATGCTATGAGATTTGTGCCTTTTAGTGGTTATTACACAACGAAAACTTCGCGTACCTGCCTGTAAAAGAAAACAACACGTTACCAGCGAAATGAAAGAAACGATTCCATAACACGTCAAACAACAACATATGGATGTTGCCAGAATCCCCTACTCACGTTATTTGGTTGTCCCGGTTGGTGATATGTTCAACAGATGACTACCGAACTTGAATGCCTTAATCAAAGAGTCAAAGCGAGCGGGATTGTTTCAAATTATCAACAGTGCGTGGATCACCGCCAAGGGCCGGTTCCAACGAATTTATCCTGACATTCACCAACACTGAAAAAAAACGCGCCATGCATATTGCATAGTCAACATTGCCACGCATTAAATCAATAGCATCAAATCAAAACGGAGCACTGCAACCGTATTTGATCGGTGGACACCCCAATTCGTCCTCGTGGATCTATGAACTGAACCTTTCACCAGTCTGCGTACCACTGTATTGGACAGAAGTAACCCTCCCACTTGGGTCGGAGGCAGGCGTTGGGGGAGCAAATCGCACAGCGTCAGATTCGATGTAGGAAGGAATTGCAGGTGGAATTTGTTCGGCTTGGGTTAGCAGTGTTGAACTCGAGTCTGACGAGCCACTGTCTACGGATTGGTATTGTGACGTTCATAGCTGTCATCACGCAAGTCTACGAGTCCCCAGGACATAAATAACGTTTCTCTGTCCCTTGGTACATATGGAGACAAAGAAAACACAGCAAAACTTCACTTAAGCACGTAGTTACAGTCGATGTGCTCATGTCGAAAAAGGAAAAAGCAAAAGGACAGCAAATGTAGTTATCTACAGCGGTGAACAGATACACATTGGCCTTCAAAGCCAATAGAAATGTGATCAAGAGGTTGCAGTGTTTAAACCAACGGATCGCCCAAGGTTTACAAAAACACGATTTGACCTCAGCATAAACTCTGAAAATTTTCAGACGCTTGTCTCCTGAATCCAAAAGGTAATTGTAAGAAAGGTAAACGTATTTAATTTATGCAATGATTGAGGCGTCGAACACCTGGATGGCATAATCGTTTATACACTTCCTCCAAAGACAATGACTACTGAATCGATGCACAAGTACTTCTGCTCAAGCAGTCGGGAGCAACATTCAATTTGCCGGATCGATGCTTTGGGTCAAAGCTTATTGGCGAGTGGGGACAACTCAACCAGCCAACTTCGTATGTTACTGTTCTTGCATTTCGGTCTCCTGTTGTCCATCATGAATTCAACTGATCATTGATCAGTTACAATTGTGAAGGATTGGCGAACACGAAAGTGTGTCCACTTGCACACTGTTTCTGTCACTGCAGCTGCTTCTGTCTGTACGGGAGCATAATGATGTTTACTGCATTGAAGCTTTGGCGACATGAATGTTGACGGATTGGTGCACCGACGCAAAGATACCCACGTCTGACTGATACATCGCTTTCAACGACAAAAGGCTGCGACTCATCAAGCGCACGTGAAGTGGTGCATTGCAGCTTTTGTGTTAGGCTCGAATAAACTTTGTGTGAAAATACATCCAAAGGAAGTTTAGCCGACCGCAACTGGAGTAAAAAAACAACACAGTACTTGTAAAATAAACAAAAGTGATTCCATAACGCGACAAACAGTACAGTAGGCTAAATATCGTTGTTGCCAGTAACACTTACGTAATATGAAAGTTCCGGTCGTTTAGTTGGTCCATCAGAAGGTTGTGGAACTTGCTTGCTTACAGCAAGCAGACAAAGCGTGTGGGCTGTTACCCTTGAAAGGAGTACCGCTAATGCTAATTCCAACGAATCAAATTATGATGCTATCAACCGTTTTTAAACTATGTTTTGTGTGTTAAACATGCATAGCACTTTCGTTTCAATTACAACTTTTATATTTTAGAACACAACGGGTCGTTACGTGAAAACAGAGATGTTTAGAGGCTTTCACGAAGATTTGAAAATGCAAGCACTGAAATGGTTCGATGCAAAACCCAAATTTGGCAGCGAACCTCTCATTGCCCAGCAAAGGATAAACATCGAAAAGCTTATTGACCAGCAATTGAGATATTACGAAGGAATAAATGATTGCGAAAAGGTAAACACTGACGCAACTCACAAAAATTAATTGAACGCTTGGTTGTATTATTACCAGGGCAACCAATTTTGTGACGAAAAAACTTAAAATTTGACTTTATAATTTAGAAATTTTCACTTTATTTTGACCTATGAATTTCCTCCGTTTGTAACTGAAACGCGGAATACAAAGAATATATTAGAAACCAAACCGATAGGTTAAAAATCTTTTTTCTGTTGAAATGAGACAAAAATCAAAAGTGCGAAAGACCCAAAGAAATCGGAGGTAAAAAACCGTAGATGAAAATCAATCCAAACGCACAAGAGAAATATAGTGTCAAAAAATCTCCTGAAGTCACTGAGAGGGTTCCACAATGTTATACTTCAACATCAAGTGCTACCACGTCTAGCGTTAATCGTCCAATAGTGACAAAACAGCATTATTGCATCATAGGTCGCAAAAATTCCAATGTTAAGTCAGAAGTTCAATTAAACGTGACAAAGCATGTCAACATCTGCTGTTGTAGCTTTAATAAAATATGGATCAGGAGATAAAACTACTGCCAGAAAATTTGACCTAATGATAAATTTTGACTTTTTGCGACCTAATAACTTTGAAATTGCTCATGCTATTAGCGTGAAATTTGGTTTTTGAACGTTTCATAAACTTTGAAAAAGACAGAAAAATTTGACTTTATTGATTTTTGTTTGCCCCATTTATTATACTAACTTGATACGTTCTGGTTCATGTAGGCTACTCTGGTTTCAGACCTGTTTCAATTAATTTTTATATTTTTTTTGAAGTTTTGACTCGCTTGTAAGATGATAACTTACGTCTATGTTGCACATTAGTTTCTGAGCTTTTAAATTATTTAGTCCAAAATAATGTAAAGTGTGTTTCCAACACAATGTGAATCACTCCATTATTAAAGGGCATGTTTTTTTAAACTATTACTAGGTCTACTTTGAAAAGAATCCATTTGATATGTTTGACATGACAACAGGGATGTGCCCGAGTAATTTTTGAAGTGTCAGAGTCATCTAAAATTTTTTGAGTCAAGTCATGACTTGGTCGAGCCATAGCTGAGTAACAAGCTCCGTGGAGTTACCTTGAGTCATTGGCTTGCAAGCTCGATGCACTATCGGGTCAAATGAAATTTCGCATTTCCCTTGTATTTTGCTTTTTAAATACAGATCATGACCAGTACTGTAAGCTAAAAATAACGCCCAAGGAGTTGCAAAATGGCATCCACCGAAATAAAAAAACGTGGTACCCAATGTTTTCTCAGCAGATTTGTTTCCAAGTTGTTTAGATCTACGTTTTTGCTGAAATCAGTTTTCTAGCTTTCATATTACTGATTTCTTTCACTCTCCCGTCATTTCTACAAGTCTAGCCTAACCTTTCTGTAACAATGTATTTGTCTTACCCATACGACAACAAAATACAAGAGACGAACATGGAAGTGGATTTTAATCTTGCTGCTATTTAGGATTTATATGAATTTGGATTTTAAAATTTCTGCTTAACCGGATTGAAAAGTGGTTTGGGGTTTGATAATATAGTTTGAACTTCTTCGCAACCTTCCGTTCAGTTTCGGGGTTAGATTGCTACGTTGAAAAGTTTGGTTCAGTGAAGTTTTTCAAATGCGTCGGTGTTGTAAATTGTGTTTGTTTAAATGTTGAGCCTTGACTATCAGTATCACCACAGTGCTACAAGTCTACTGTCTCATTTATCATGTCATCAATGATATAGAATTTGTGTGACTTTCATCAATCCAGGCTTTTTCTTGACTCATAATAGTTATACAAACAGTAATACCTCTTCTTAATAACATTTAACGCAATTCCTCATTATTTATATGTCTAGCCTAGTGCTAATGAGTAGTTTGTGTTACATGCCTGACATCTTAAACGCTATTACCGAGCTTAACAGATCTTCTCATTGCATTGTTGTTAATAGCGATTACTTTGCAGTCCTCACAGAGTCAAATGTCATGATGTTGTGGGCCAAAAGTAGAGCATAAGTTGACTTGAACTAGCCACCAAATTGTTTGTCACTGAATTTTTTAGTTCTATTACATGTGGCATAGGCTTAGCCTAATAATAGTGATAGGAATTTGAATTCAAACAAGATTTGGTTTTCTGATTTGGATTAGATTTTGAAATAAAATTGCTGGATCGGATTTGGATGTAAAAAACAAAAATCTGTTCATCTCCGCTAAATACCAGAGATGAACATGGATTTGGATTTAAATCCCGCGATTTTTCAGCTTTTTGATGGATTTGGATTGGATTTGGACTTTACAAATTCTGCTTAACCGGATTTGGATTTGAGAATCTTTTTTGAACTTTTCCGTAATTTTCAGTTATAATTCGGATCTGCAGATTATTGCATTTAATCTCTAAGTTTCGTTCAATGGAGTTTCTCACATATGTAAAAATTGCGCACCGTGTTTATTTAACCCTTTAAACGCACACTAAGTTGAAAATGCATCAAACTGCTCAAAATTGATCAAAATCAATTCTATTTGTGCAACACATCTAAAAACCAAAAATGAACATGGATTTGATTTATAATCCGGTGGATTTTCAAGCTTATGATGAATTTGGATTGGATTTGGATCTTATAAATTCTTATTTTTTAAATCTACAAACCAGAGATGAACATGGATTTGAACATCTACAAACCAGTGATGAACATGGATTTGATTCATAATCCAGTGGGTTTTCAAGTTTATGATGGATTTGGATTGGATTTGGATTTTATTCTTTTTCTCTTCTTTTTTTTAATTTTGAAAATTATTAATAAATTCTATGATGTATTTGGATTGGACTTGGATTTTATAAATTCTTCGGTCATGTCATCACAGTTAAAGGCATTCGTGTGACTTTCATTGATTCCGTCCCTTTTCTTGGCCCCTAATCGTTGTAGAACAGTGTTTTATATATGCGTAGCCTAGTGCCCATGATGTGCTTGTGCTGCATGCTGTACATGGTAATTTGTTTGTCTATCTTACACTCTGTAACTGAGCTTTCATTGCATTTGATGCTAATAGTGCTTACCGTGACGTCTTTAAAGTGTCCAGTAATATATTACTCAGAGCCATAGATAGAGCATTAGTTAACTTGAGTTTGTTTCCAAGGCATTTGTTGGAACTGTCTATTTTGTCTCATGAGGCAAACTCTGTGCTGGGGTTATTTTGCCTTTCAGTTCAGTTCAGTTCATTCCAATAGTCAATGGCCGTAGGGGCGCTTTAGCAGCATGCACAATCATTTGCCAGTTATTCCGGTTCCAACAGTTTCTTAAACAATGTTCGTGGCTCAAGCCAGTCGATGAGTGGATATTGTCAATCCAGCTGTTTTTTTGCAAGACCTCGAGTTAGTTTACCTAATAAAGATCCTTGCATCATAGTGTTCGCGAGAGAGTCCGTGTGTCTGGATACGTGTCCAAACCACTGTAATTTGCGGCGTCTGACGATTTGTATCAGCGGTTTTAATTCGCCGATCATGGAGGTGACCTCTTGTGTTGCTGAGATGTTGGTGCGATACGCAGTGTAGGGAATCTGAAGTAATCTGCTGAAATGCCGCATCTCGAATGCTGATATCCTCTTCTCCAGGTTGGGGGTAAGGGTCCAATTCTCGCAGCCGTAAAGAGCGATTGAGATGACCACTGATCGAAGTAGGTTCATCTTTGTTTTCATGGAGATGTTCTTGCTGGACCAACTTTTCTTTAGTTTTGAAAGGTGCTGTGTGGCTGTGG